>JACCDJ010582446.1_pt1 | contig 10956 bp, 11 predicted proteins | sample 7444481 | NCBI WGS metagenome assembly JACCDJ01 (sample SAMN15323435, study PRJNA562643) | freshwater metagenome | isolation source: river surface water | place: USA:Blue River Watershed | collected 2017-08-15 | reverse complement strand
TTGAGAAAGCCAAAGATAAATTTGAAGGTTTGAAATGCGATGTGGAATTTGTAAATGATAATTTTCGAAACATCTCGCAGATTTTGAAAGATAAAAATATCGAGAGTGTTGATGGAGTATTGCTCGATTTGGGTTTATCTTCAGACCAGTTGGATAATTCCGGACGAGGATTTTCTTTTTTGAAAGATGAGCCGTTGCTCATGACCATGAAGGAAAATCCTCTTCCAGAAGATATTACTGCAAAAGATGTAGTAAATACTTGGGAAGAAAAAAATTTAGCCGATATTATTTTTGGCTACGGGGAAGAAAAGCTTAGTAGAAAGATTGCTCGAGCGATTGTGGAGGCGAGGGAGATGGCTCCGATCGAAACCACATTTGATTTGGTGGCAATTATCGAGGATGCGGTGGGTGGGGCTTACAAGAGGCAGCGTATCCATCCAGCTACTAGAACTTTTCAAGCCATCCGTATTGCTGTAAATGATGAGCTCGGAACATTGAGTGCAGGATTAAATAGGGGTTTTGAAGTGTTGAATGTAGGGGGACGGATAGCGGTGATCAGCTTTCATAGCTTGGAGGACAGGATAGTGAAGAAATTTTTCAAGGCAAAAGTAGATGCAGGTGAAGGAATTTTAATAAATAAGAAAATAATAATAGCCGGAAGTGAAGAAATTAAAAATAATAGTAGATCTAGAAGCGCCAAGCTCAGAATTTTAGAAAAATTAAAATAAAAAATAAATGAAACAAGCCAGTTTAAAATTTAAAAGATACGCAGTCAGCATACAGGCTATAGATAATGCCGAGAAATTTATGTTGAAGGCCGCACTTTTTTCATTTGGAGCTTTGGCTATCTGGTACATCATTATTTTGGGCACCATAGTTTTCAATATTACAGAACGTAAAACCGCAGAATCAAAAATCCGTTCACTTTCTAGTGAGGTGAGTGATTTAGAACTAGACTATCTATCCAAATCGAACAGTATTGATCTGAACCTCTCACATTCTATGGGTTTTAAAGAAGTGAGTCCAAAGTTTGCTACTCGGAAAGCTTTGACCGCTCTGGGTATGAATTCTGGGGTTCTCAGTATCAATCGCAATGAAATCTAGTTTTATTTTTCGCACTCGAATTATATTGGTCTTGATATTATTGTTTGGCTTGATATTGATAGCCAAGCTTTTTTATGTGCAGATAGTGCACAATGAATTTTATTCTGAAAAAGCCGAACACCAGTATGCTACACCCAGTGGTGATATTTATGAACGCGGTACTATTTATTTTTCTCGTAAAGATGGCGAGCTTGTTTCAGCAGCCACGCAAATCTCTGGTTATAAATTAGCCATCAACCCGACCAAGATCGTAGACGCTGAAGATGTATATCTTAAATTAAACAAGATTAGTCCTATGGACCACGATAGTTTTGTGGCGAAGGCAAGTAAGGAAAATGATCCATACGAAGAAATTTTAGATCGTTTAAGTAAAGATCAGGCAGATTCTATTTCTGCATTAAAAATTCCTGGTGTAAGTATTTTTAAAGAAAAGTGGCGTTTTTATCCAGGAGAGAATATGGCTTCGCATGTGCTCGGGCTCGTCGGCTACAAGGGTGACGAACTCGGTGGACGCTACGGGCTAGAAAAACAATTTGATATAGAGTTATCTAGGAATGAAAATAATCCATATGTAAATTTTTTTGCGGAAGTTTTTTCGAATGTTAATAAAACCTTGTTTGATGAAGATAGGGAGGGTGACTTGGTGACCACCATAGAACCACAAGTGCAGGGATATTTGGAAAAAAAGTTGGCTGAAGTAAAAACTAAATACAGCGTGGATTCTATGGGGGGTATCATCATGAATCCAAAAGATGGATCAATATATGCCATGGCTAGCGCTCCGGATTTTAACCCCAACGATACTTCAGGTGTGAGCAATGTGGCTGTATTTTCAAATCCTTTAGTGGAAAATGTGCTGGAGTTTGGCTCGGTGGTGAAGCCTCTAGTGATGGCTGGAGCACTCGATGCGGGAGTAGTCACAGCGACGACTTCGTATACCGACAAGGGCTCGGTAATAGTAGAGAAAAAAGAAATTTTCAACTTCGACAAGAAGGCTCGCGGGCCGAACACTACTATGCAAGATGTGCTCAATCAATCACTCAACACTGGGATGGTTTTTGTGGAGCAAAAACTTGGAAGAGAGAGATTGAAAGAATATCTACTCGCCTTTGGTATAAAAGAAAAAACTGGTATTGATCTGCCAAATGAAACTAGTGGGCTAGTGTCAAACTTGAATAGTCCACGTGAGCTCGAGTATGCCAATGCTTCTTTTGGACAAGGTATAGCCATGACTCCGGTGGAGATGGTCCGAGCTCTCGCAGCACTGGCCAACGGTGGGAATATGGTAGTACCTCATGTAATAAAAAGTATCAAGTATAGTGATGGTACATCTAAAGAAATGGAGTACCCGGTCACTCCAACAAAAATAACCCAACAATCTGCCGAAGAGATCAGTCGAATGCTGGTGAACGTGATGGACCAATCCTTGAAAAATGGTACGGCCAAGTTTGAACACTTTTCTGTCGCGGTAAAGACAGGTACAGCTCAAGTTGCTAATAACAAAAATGGAGGTTACTATGAAGACAGGCACAATCATAGTTTCTTTGGATATTTTCCGGCTTATGATGCTGATTTTATAGTTTTTCTTTATGCTATAAATCCCAAAGGTACCGAATACGCTTCGGTGACTTGGGCTGATCCGTTTATAGACATAACAAAATTTTTATTAAATTATTACGAAGTTCCACCAGACCGTTGATCTTATGCGCACAGTAGTCCGAAATGTATTAATACAGGTTATGCAAGCCGAGTCCAAGCTCGTGCTTTGGAAATACAAGCCAAAGATAATAACCATCACTGGAAGTGTGGGTAAGACTTCGACCAAGGACGCCATCTATGCGATGTTGTCGGAAGTGGCTTATGTCCGCAAAAGTGAAAAGAGTTATAACAGTGAACTCGGGCTTCCGCTGACTATTTTAGGGGTGCCTAATGGTTGGAATGATCCGAAAATTTGGTTGAAAAATATAGCTCGTGGTTTGTGGCTGATACTTGCTCCGCACAAATATCCGAAATGGTTAGTGCTAGAAGTGGGGGTGGGTAAACCTGGTGATATGAAGCGTACAGCTTCCTGGCTCCGGACGGATGCTGTGGTGATCACTGCGATAGGAGAAACTCCAGCCCACATAGAATTTTTTAATTCACGAAAACATTTAGTAGAAGAAAAAAGCGGTCTGATAAAAACACTGAAAAAAGATGGGCTTTTGGTTTTAAATAGAGATGATCAAACTGTATATGAAATGCGGGAGAAAACTAAAAATCGCATCGTGACTTATGGATTTAATCCTGAGGCAAACATTGTCGGCTCGAGTGACGCTATCTCATATGATGCAAGTGGAAACCCTGAAGGAATAATTTTCCGGGTGGACATAGAGGGAAAAAGTTTGCCGGTAGTGATCGATGGGGTTTTTGGTAAGAATCATGTTTTTGCAGCTATGGCCACATTGGCCCTGTCTTTTGGTTTGAAATTTAATATTTTGGATGCGATAAATGCTTTAAAAAATTATGATGTTCCACCAGGGCGTATGCGGTTACTTAAGGGGATAAACAATACATTGATTATCGATGATACATACAACTCTTCTCCTTTTGCTTGTGAGTCAGCCCTGAACACCTTGGGTGAGGTAAAATCAATTGGAAGAAAGATTGCAGTTTTGGGTGATATGCTCGAGCTCGGCAAGCATACTGTAGACGCCCACAAGAATATCGGGGCAATAGTGAAACAGAAAGCAAATATTTTGATAACTGTGGGTCCTAGGGCTGAAGCCATCAAGGCTGGTGCAATCGAATCAGGTATGAAAAAGGAAGATATTTTTGAATTCTTAGATTCACAATCAGCGGGGGATTTTGTAAAAACTCTTGTTCAAGCTGGTGATGTGATTTTATTAAAAGGTTCACAGGGTATGCGCATGGAGCGCGTAGTGGGAGAAATACTTTTAGATCAAGAGAATAAAGCAAACCTAATAGTCCGGCAAGACAAAGAATGGTTGGCCAAGAAGTAAAAATCAGCTGGACATTTTATTAAAAATATGTTGATATATTAGCAAACTTGGTCCTTCTTTGACAAGTGAAAACTTCGCCTTCAACATTATTTTCTCAACTAGGGGTCATAAACGTGGAAATGAACAAACTCGTTGTCTTTGTCGTTTTCGTCTTGGCCTCGGTTTCTGAGGCGCAGGTCAGAAGTCCAGAGTACTGGGCCTCGCTTCCCGTGGCTAAAGAGCTTAAGCTTCGGTTTATTTCCCCATTGGAAGTCGGGGAGGTTTACACCGATGCCGAGCTGGAAACCTTGGCGAAGACGATTCCCTCAGAAACTGGCTGGGGCCGAACCATCTGGTGGCTGAATCAGAACGACTATGTTTTGATTCCCACGCCTTCAAAACCGAGATCCGTTTCGGAGATGCGGGGGCTTCCAGGTGGAGATGCCGAAGATCGTACAACATTCGGCTGGCTGGCCGTCAAGAGGAACCCTTTCAAAGGGTCACTTGGTAAGCCATGGGAAAAGCAGGTCCCACTCCTCTCGGAGAAAAACGAGAGGGTGCCGAATGCGGCTGAAGTCTTTTACGTTCTTCTCAAGTACAACAAAGTTCGAGGTGAGAAGTTGATGTCGGGTAAGTGTGTGAACACTTCCACTGAGACTGAGTCCTTCGAGAAGGAGGGACGTAAGCGACGTCGTACTGTAGTCTGTTTTTGGAGTGACCAGGAACCACTGGTGTACTCTTCGGACCTAAAGGAAGATCTCAGAGTGGGCGTAGCCACTGCTGGGAAAAGATAAACAAAAGGGGGAAGAAATGAAATTGACGTTAAAGGAGTTGGAGGCGTTTAGGGGCGGGGAGATCGTGATAAGGGGTGAAAACCCCTCATTCACCCTCACTGGCCGAATCAGCGAACTCATGCTCGGCCTGACTGATTTCTCGGTGCGTTGCAGTCTGCGCCGGGTGATCGCCCAGGGGGTGTTGTGTTCCAATGAGACGATCCAGCGTTGGGTCCTGTCGTCTATGGATCCAGACTATACGGCAAGGCTCGACGAGTTCTCTCTCGTTGAGTCACAAGTCCCTGGCTGGTTGTCGTTCATTCGTGATCTCCCTGAGGGAGTCACCGCGGGGGAAGAAGTCGTGACCTTGATTCCACGCAATAGGTATCAGATCGTCGAAGAAGTGGAGGTCATCTAAGGAGACCTCACTTCGAGCCCCCGCCGTGCGTTTGCCGGCGGGGGCAAGTGGAAGTAGTTTTTATATATCAAAATCTTGTTCAATCGAACAAGTACGAACCGCGAGGTTCGTAAACCTCGCGAAAGATTTACTCTTTGCGAGGTTTTTTTGTTTTTTTAATTAAGTTCTTTTCGTTCGATCAAGAGGGAGATGATGATGCCGAAAACGATAATTGTCGAATATCCTAAAATTATTATTCCATAGCTAACTGGGACACTGTTTAAAACTCCGAGAGCGCAGATAAAAATCCATGATATTACAGACACTGCTCCGCAGGCAAAGGCTAATCTGCGAATGTCTCGTTCTTTTTTGAGTGTGAAAAATTTTCTATTGAGTAGGTGAGGCCAGATGTATTTGTTTAAAAGATATCCGTTTACTAGAAGTACTAGCATGATACTCATCTTGGCTAAAAATTTTGCAGAGTGCGTATATTTTTCAATATTAGAAAGGAAAATCATGATACCTGAAAAAATTATCAGCATCAGACTGTAACGCACTATGTTGCGGAGAATCGATAGGGTGGTGATCTCGGTTTTGTTTAAATTTTTATCTTTACTAAAAAAGGAAAATAAAATATCTGACACTAGTGCACTACCCATACCGAATACTACGGCTATGACGTGAGCTACTGTGGCTCCGGTTTTTATGCTTTGGAAAAATTCTAGCGTTTCCATATAGATTATTGTAGCATGGTAGATTTAAATTTTCTTTGGGAATATCGTCGACAAGACCATGGAGGAAATGAGCGCAAACAAGATGACGCTAAAAGAAACTATCGAAGACAAATGAAAGCCGAATATCCCCACCAACATTTTTATTCCGATAAATATGAGGATGATAGCTAGGCCCTTTTGTAGATAATGGAATCGGTGTAAGATATTTTCAATCAAAAAGAAAAGCGCTCGCAAGCCCATGATGGCAAAGATGTTTGAAGTGAAGACGACAAATAAATCTTGGGATATGGCAAACACCGCCGGGATGGAATCTACGGCAAATATCAAATCAGTGGCTTCTACCATCAAAACTACCATAAACAGGGAAGTAAAATAGAACTTGCCGTTTTCGCGAACGAAAAATTTTCCACCGTGGTGGCTATCGGTAAAAGGGAGGATCTTGTGAGCAAGTTTGATGATCTTGCTGTGTTTGAAATCGATGTGTTCTTCTTTTTTGTCATTCAAAAGTTTTATTCCAGTGTAAAGGAGAATAGCTCCGAAAATATATAGCACCCAGTGGAATTGGTCGATGATGATAGACCCTGCGCCGATAAAAATTCCTCGGAAAACTATAGCCCCCAATATCCCCCAGAACAAAGCTTTGTGATGATATTTTTCTTCGAGGTTGAAATAGCTAAATATGAGCAATATGACAAACAGATTGTCTACCGAAAGCATTTTCTCGGTGATGTAGGCGCTAAAAAATTCTACGGCTGTGTCTTTGCCGATAAAAAAATAAATCAAAAATCCGAAAACAAAAGAAATGCCCACCCAAAATATGGACTGGTATAGAGCAGGCTTGAATTCTATCTTGTGGCTTTTCTTGTTGAAAAATCCAAGATCGGCGATGAGAAAACCGATGACTACCACCGAGAAAACTATGGTCAAAATGGTCTGTGCTTCCATGGTGGGTTATTATACACTAAAAATTGGAATTGGGTATTTTTATTCTGGTTTGGATTTTGGCCACATCAAGTGGAAGAATTTGGTTTTGCCATGACCAAAGAATAAAAACAATATAGCTGCTGAATAAACTACCAAGTCTTCTACTTCCCATGCATTGGATTGGATGGACATGGCTATTACCGAGCAGGCAAAAAATAGAGCTATGAGTATGGTAGTGATGCGAGTGACATAACCCAATATGAATAAAATACCAAATATCATTTCAGCAAAGCCTGTGCTCAGTACAAACAGATTGTCAGTAAACCATGGGAATAGGGGTTGCATAAAATTCCAATGGTGGGCGCTCAAAAAAGATAAGCTAAGTTCTGGATATAAGAATTTTTCTGTGAAGGCTAGGACTATGAGCGAAATACCGGTGCCTATACGTACTAGTTCTACCGCATGAATATTTAGCTTGCGGTAGATAAAAGAATCTGGAGAAGAATTTATGATATAAAAATACAGAGCCAGTGATAGCAGTAGCATATTTTCTAGAAGTGCTACAAGGCCATGAGAGACGAGAACCCCGGTGCAGAAAATCAGTAGTAGTAGTGAAGCCACCCTCGGCTTTAGATTGAAAATATACATCACACCTATCAAAACCTGGAGATATTGCAAAACCATGGTCATGCCACCAGCTACATGAAAATCCGGTATGATTATGATCTGCCACAAAAAGCTGACTGATATTAAAAATAGTCCGAGGATAATTTGAGCCACCCGATTTATGGTACTTTCATTTCTTTGGCTAAAATTTTTCAAACCTTTTGGAGTTTGAATTTTTGAATCTACAAAACCGAAAAATAAGACTACTAAAAAAACTATTACTGACCACAGCAGTACTTCTTTGCTGTGCCAATTGTAGAACAAGCTTTGATTGTGAGCTTGGTTTACTACTGCGTCGGTGTCGACAAACCATTTGACATGGGCGGAAACCATAGCCGGCATTAATAATAAAAAACTTAAAATATAAGGTAATTTTTTCATGCTTATATTATATCATGGCCGTAGTTGTGATTAGCTGTAGACATTATCTAATCCAAACAAAAAGCACCCACTTGGGTGCTTTTTTGTTATAACTTGTAATTTTAGTGCATCATCATTTCTACCGGGTGAGTGTTTTTAGTTGAGAATATAGAAGGGTTTATCATTCCGAAGATCATAGCTATATGAGCTACTACCAGAAAGATAGCTACAAAGACGGCATGTATTTTTAGCCTATCTTCTGCACTAGATTCTTTTTTAATAAAACCAAGTTCAAGCAAAGTGATGCCAAACAACGGCACCACACCCAGTAAGTAAAATCCTACAGCTATTACGTCAACAAAACCTCGCCAGGTTCCCGTGATGGTGAGTGGCATAACTGCTGTTTTCAATAAATAGAAGAAGATACCTAGGAAGTAAATTCCTGCAAGTATGCCTGACCATTTATTTATACTTTTGACTTTATTGTCGAAGTTTCTGGTGAACAATAGGTAGAGTTCACTGATGGCGATGGTCTCAGCCAAGATGACCGGGATGGCCATAAACATAATAAGATTCCAAGGTTGGTTTGAAGCGAGTAGCTCCATGTAGTGTGTCATTTCCATAAATAAAAATAGTTAAAATAATAAAAAAACAACAATTTTTATTTTAGTATGCTTTAGAATTTAGTATGCCTTGTGAAAAAAGCATTTGATATAAATCGGATATTATTTTGTGTTTGCTCTGTTTAAAGTAATCCAGCAAACCTACCAGAGGTGGAGATGTGTAGGTGATTATAAAAAACAACAAACCCATAAACAAGGCAAGCATTATTTTAAAAGCCAATGGTGTATGGAGTAAATTTTTCTGTAATGTGTCTAGGTGAGCAAAAAATTCTATTGGACAAAATGAAGACTGGTCTGTCATAAAAGGGCAGTCTGGTACAGATGAAGTATGCACCTCGCCCATACTCATCATGTGATTAAATATGTACATGGGCAACATGAGATACAAAAATATAACTCCGAGACCTATTATTTTAGTTCGAGTACTATTTAGATTTAAACCTCTAAATTTCATAAATGGATTATATCATAAATTATTTTCCACATAGATGTCGGGTGTTGTTGACAATTTATTTTTGCGTGTTAAATTAATTTTGGAGGTACATGAGACATGTACAGAGTTGCCTATCGAAACAGGCTCACAGGAGCCATCTTCTTTGGGGAGTTCTCCTCCCGGGAAGATTTCTTGACTCAAGAGAACAAAAGGTCGGAGAGGCTGAAGGCCGCCCGGCCCGTCCTTTTTGAGGGCGTCACGAAGAGGGAGAAGGACATCCTCATGTCTTCTCGGTAGTTCCTCTAGTAGTACGCCCCGCGCGCAATCCTCGCAAGAAGACCCCGGAACATCAGGGGTCTTTCGTTTTTTAGCCCATTTGGGGTTATTTTAAATTCAAAAATCAGTATTATAATTTTGAATTTATTTTTTAAAATGCTATATTTTTGCTATTGGCCTTATCGCCCTACGGTGTTCTCAGGACGATAAGCAAGTTTTTATTGGCCTTATCGTCTAACGGTTAGGACGGAGCCTTCTCAAGGCTTAAATCCGGGTTCGATTCCCGGTAAGGTCACAAAACGATTCACTTCACCTATAAATTCAGGTTCTATGTTGTAGATACAACATAATTCAGGAGTTTTAATAGTTGGATAATGATAATAGAGGTTGGACGGAAAAAGCAGGTCTCTTAAAACTCTGAGGTCTTTCACATAGATGTCTTCCCAAATTTCAGGAAGACTTTTTAGAAATTCAACTCCAGTATCAATCATTCTATCCACTTCAAGTTCAGGAGATGACAACTCACTCAAATCTTTTTCTAATTGCAATATTTCCATTTTGCACTTTTCATTTGCTGGTAAAAAATCCTCATCTGATATTTTTGTATCAAGTCTTAGGTTGAGCAATCTGTCTTTCTTGTCTTTTACCTCTGCAATCTTTGTCTTAATCTTACTTTCTGAAGCAGTAACAGAATTCAATTCATTTTTATGAGCAAGCTTAATTGCCTCCTTGAGAACATCAAAGTGGTTATCATCAGGAGTCATCTTTGTAAGAAATTTTGTAAATTCTTCTTCCATAACTTTCTTTGGTATGGCAGCTCTCTTTGGGCAATCACCGAAAAAACAACCATAGTACTGGTAGTACTTGGTTTTACCTTTTGTTTTTCCTCCAGAGATACTTTTACTACAACCACTGCATTTTATACCCCGCAAGGGATAGTCAGGGCTATCCCTATTCCTAGCTAGTTTCCTACCAGCTACACCTCTCTTGTTCCCACTACCATTAGCTTCATCAAAAAGTTGAGAAGAAATTATTGCTTCATGGCTACCTTTGACATCAACATTAAACTTTTGAATTACAATTCTGCCACAGTAAATAGGATTTTTAACAATTTTTGCAACCAATTGTTTAGTTATCTTCATTCCATGTCTACTTTTCTGTCCATATTTATTTGCCAACCCTGCTAATTCCTTACAACTATATTTTCCAGTAATATGCTTCTCAAAAATCATTTTTACTACTGGTGCTCTTTCTGGGTGAGGGGCAATAATTTTACTTCCTGCCTTGTCTACAGTGTTCACATATCCCCATGGAGCAATCCCTGGCCAAAGACCTTTCAATGCTCTGGCTTTCATTCCCTCAGCAGTTCTCTGAGCTCTTACATCATTATCAAACTGACTAAAAGCAGCGAGGATGTGTTTGTTAAGTTTTCCTGAAGGTGTATTTTCAAGACTTTCAGTAACAGAGGCAAGAGAAATTCCTAACTTGTTGAAATAAATTTCAAGAGTCATATGGTCTTGCATTGACCTAGAAAATCTATCAAGCTTATATACAACAATTCTACTTATCTGCTTTTTGTTTTTCTCACAGAACCGAATCATTTTTTGTAGTTCTGGTCTATTAAGGGTCTTAGCACTTTCTCCCTCTCCTCTAAAAACTTCTAGCACTCCATGACCAGCTCTCTGGGA
>JACCDJ010166759.1_pt1 | contig 10957 bp, 6 predicted proteins | sample 7444481 | NCBI WGS metagenome assembly JACCDJ01 (sample SAMN15323435, study PRJNA562643) | freshwater metagenome | isolation source: river surface water | place: USA:Blue River Watershed | collected 2017-08-15 | reverse complement strand
TATTTTTGAGAGAATTGGGCGTTTGCCATATCTTCTTTTGTACGTTGTCCTATGTTAAATTGGTCTACTTGGAATTGTCTTGCCGAATCTTCTTTATTTTGTGCTCCTATTGCTGCACTATTAGCTCCTTGTGTTGATGCTAGATATTGCCCAGTCATAGCTGCTATTTGTTGTGGTGGTAAACCTGTTTGATTTAATGCTTCCATTTGTGTCTGTAAGGCACTGGCATTAGCTGCTTGAATTGATTCTGTTTGTCCTTTTAAATATCCCTGTCTTTCAAATGGTACGTAAGGTTTATTTAAGGCTTGTAATGCACTTGGAGGCATTCTTAAATCTACAGGGAAAGATGGCATATAGGTTTTAGCTCCATTTGGTGCTTGCTCTTGTTTTTGTACCTGTTCCTCTGCTTGTGGTTGTACAATATCCTCTGTTGGGGACGTAGTGCCTGTGGGCGTACTTAGCGCAGAAATTTGTGTTTTAGGCATACTAGTCACTCCTTTCGCCTGTAAGTTCGTTCCGACCATAGGAAATCTCCAATCCCACTTGTTGTCTTTGAACCCTGATAATAGGAAGTCTTTATATAAAGGTTTGTCGTTGGATAATCTTCCCTCTATATCCTTTTGTAATTTTAACTTCTCTTCTGTGGTATAATCTGCTGAGTTCTTATTTGAGTCTATTCCTGTTCTTTTAAAAGATGATTTGTAGTTCTCTTTTAATAAATCTATATGTTTTGCTGTAAGGGGTTGTTCGTTTTTTGTAAAATAGTCGGTAACTTCTTGTGGATGGTTTTCCGCCATCCAATTCTGCATTTTACCTATGTCTTTTGTCCCTGTGTATCCAAGACCACTTATGTGATTATAGTAGTCATCTAATCTCTCTTTTTGTTGTTTTGGTGTGTATTCTCCCGCAGATTGATAATAGTCTTTTTTACCTCCTTGTTGTAGACTTATTAATTCTTGTGCTCGTTGGGGTGAAATACCATACTTATTTGCCATTTCTATGAGTCCGCCTTGTTGCATCTCTTCCTGTTCTTCTTCCGTTGATTGATTTTGCTCTCCTTGTTCTTCTCCCGATTGAAGCTCTTGTGCCATTTGTTGAAGTGCTTGTTGTTGCTCTTCGGGTTGCATTTGGCTAATTTGTTCAGCTAATGCTTGTGGGTCTTGTCCTGAAGCTTGTGCGTACATTTGAATTATCTGCATAGCTTGGTCTTGTTGCTCTCCTCCTTGTTGTGCTACACCTTCATTTTTCTCTGTGACTAATTTTCCGCTGTCTGTGAATAAATCTCCTGGATTGCCTTTTTTCGGCAGCATTTCTTGGCGCGCATACAAATCTTCAAACACCATTCCACGCACATCATTTAAAGCTTCTATTTTAGCTTTTGAAGTTATCATATTCTTCTCTATGATTGGAGCGTTAAGTTCTTTAGTAGTTTTGTCTTTTAGTTTTTCGTTGTCGCCGAATTTCTCTATCCAACTTGCTAATTCTTCTACTTCTTTTTTGTAGCCTATTTTAGAATCTACTTTCTTTTGTACAGAAGCAAATGTGTCTTTTGGTTTTACTGAGATGTTATACCTGTCTTTTAGTTCTTTAGCGTTTTTTGCGCCGATTGGTAATATTTTAGTATTTGAAAGTGTTTTATCTCCGTCTTGTAAATTTACATCAACTCCGTCTGCTTCTTTACCGTTTACTACGTGTTTTTCTCCAACTACTTGTTGCACTTGTCCTGTGGTTCTCTTGATAAACTCCGAGTCTTCCATATTAATATTTCCTTGTCCTTCATCTGCTACATATTGTCCTGTTAAAAGTTCGCTGTTCTTTAATTGCCCCCCTTGTTGGGCATATGTTTGATTCTCACTATCTTGTAAAAACCTTTCAAAAATATCTTTTGGTAATCTGATTTTTTTAGACATATCTTAAACTTGTTTTATTTTTTCTATTTCTTTTTTCTAAAATTGATGATTGCACAGTACCATATTTTAAATTTAACGCAATACAGGCTTCTGATAAACAATCATAAAATACCCCCATTTCTATATCTAGTACAAGTTTTGCTTTAGGGTTTTTTCCAAATTCAGCACACTTACTTTTTTTTCTTGCTTCACTAATTTTTTGCTTAGTCTCATCTGGCAGCTGTTTATTTAACCAATACCCGTCTATGTTTTTTAGCCTTTCCTTTGCTTTTTCCGAGATTATTTTTTTTGTTTCTTCAGTATGTTTTTTACCGTAAAACGGATTTAACTCTCCAGGTTTAGTGTGAAAAGCAATATTGCTCTTTTGAGCCATTCTTTTTTTTGCTTTTGTTTCTTCTGAATCTACCCTTTTTATGTTTTCTTCCGAACATTCTGTTAATATGCAATTTAAGCCTTTCTCGCCTAATACCTCAAATTCATCCTGCCAATACCTCTCTCTGCAATATAATTCTTCAATTTCACATTCTTCTATAACTTCAAAAATGTGAGCTTCCCATCCATATTTATTTAAAGAGGCGTAAAGTCTTGGTTGTTTTTTACAGTTGTTCTTTTTATATTTCTCCAACCTTGCTTTTAGATTATAACTCTCCCCTATGTAAACCTTTTCCGAAGGAGATGTTATTTTATATATAAATCCAATTTTACTCATATTCTACTTCATAAGTATTAGTACTTTTATCAAAAGTGTAGTTTATTATTTTCTTTCCTTTTAAAAATTCCCCACCTTGTTGCGAATAGATATAATTTTTATTCTGTTCAAAAAGAGTATTTTCATTTTCTCTTGCTACTCTCCTGCTCTCCTTTCCTTCAGCATACCCTCCCATAAAATTTCTAGCAGAACTTAATAAAGCTAATCCCCCTCCTGCTCCTGCCATCCAAGGATTTTTTTCTCCAATACCTTTCCCAAATGCAGCCCAAGCATTGGGTGCTCCATACGGATTATAGATGTTTACTTCGTTTGGATATTGAGTCGTATCTTGCTGATTTTGTCCTGTAGTTGTTGGTTGTACAGGTGCTTTTAAAACATCTGACGGCTTGAAGTTTGGGTCTAAATTATTATACTGTTGAAATCCTCTAAAATCAGATTGTGGTAATGGATTATTTTGCTCTAGTGTTTGTGCGTAATTTGCATAACCTGTATTTTCAAAAGGGTTTTGAGGTGCGGGCATTTGAGGATTAAATGTGTAATCTATTCCTTGTGGTACTCCATATCTATCTCCTGAGAATTGTCCTTGTTGTGCGTGTTCTTTCTTATATAATGATTTCGATATCATATAAGCCTGTGCCTTAGAATAATTTTCTCGAATTAGTATGGGCATCTTGTGATTTATAAACTCCTGTTCAGTCATTATCTTTTATTTTTTAAGTATTCTTGTAGAAATAATTGTTCTTCTTTTGTTATTGGGTATTCTGTGAACTTTGTAGCTCCTTTGAATGTATGCTCTCCTGTATTTGGCATTACTATTTTTGCTGTTCCTTTGTCGGGGACTGTGTAAAGTATAATGTCTCCATATCCATCTGTAGCCATTTTGTTGCCTTGGATTTCTGTTACTTGGTTTGGAAATTTGCGCTGACCTTCTTGGTCTTTAATTATTTGTGTGCCACCTTGTTGTAGGGCTATATGATTATTATTATTTCTAATTGCTATTAAAAATTTTTTTTCATTCTCTGTTAATAAGTTATTTTTGCTCTCCATTATTTAGTACAGTTAGTAATTTTTCAACTTCCCATAAATATAAAAAAGGTGTTTTGTTATTTCTTTTACCTACTAAATAGCTACTCAATGTAGCTAATTCTATATTAAAAATTTTTGAAACTTGTGTGGCAGATGGGTATATTATGCTTGTGGATGTATCTATTACTTTTTTACTACCCTTACTCCCATATTCTCCTGTAAGTTTCTTTTTTAATTTTTGAGACTGTATTTTTCTACCCTCTTCTGAAACTACTTTGCCAAACATAGGGTTTAATTCTCCAAATTTACCAAACATAGGATTATTAATCCCTAATTTACCCTCTCTTAGTTTTTTCCTCGTTTCATTTGAAATAACTCTTGGTAGTGTGTTAGTCTCTATTAGTGTGCAGTTTAAGCCTTTTTCTCCTGTCACATCATAGAAATCTTGCCAATATCGTTCTCTAATGTTTAACTCTTCAAATAAGCATTCTTCTATCACCTCAAAAATATGATTCTCCACCCCGTATTTTATAAATGAGTTATGTAATCTTGGATGTTTATTTATTTTTAAATTGCTATAACTTTTCCATCTCTTAAATATGTTCCTGCTTTGTCCAACATAAATTCTATTATTAGGACTTGTTATTTTATAAATTCCTACTATGTGTTCTTTCATATATATGGTGTTTCTGTATCCACGAATTGGTTTACATCACTCACTGTTTGTAAAACATCTATTGTAGGTACTTCAATTGGTTGCTGTTCTTGTTGTTGTGCAAATTGCTGTTGATAGTCTTTTAAGAAGTTGTATTCGTTTGTTTGTTGTTGTACTTCTTGTGTTTGTTTAGTCAATTCTGTTTTATCTTTTTTTTCCGCCGAATCTGTTTCTGTAGCATCTGATACCCCTGCAAATGTACCAATTACTTTTGGTATTTCCAATTGGTTGACAGCAGTTGTTTGAGGCTGGTTTATGTATGGTGCTACGCTGTTTGAGTAAGAAGGTTCATCGTATTTAATTCCTGCTTTTGCATACACCCTTCCTGTGTATTCTTGCGTCTCTTTTGGTAAGCTTCTTTTCCCTGCCTTCCAAGCTTGAACTCCTCCAACCCCTAAATTATAAGAGCGTAAACTATCATCCCAATTACCAAACTTTTTATAACTGCTTGACAAATATTTTCCTGCGGCATCTATACTTTGAAATGGGTCTAAGGGGTCAATTCCATATTCTTGTGCCGTAGCTTTCATTATTTGGGCTATCCCCCTTGCGCCCGCCGAAGAAACAGCATTAGGATTGAAATTAGATTCAGCTCCAAGTAGTCCCACAAGAAGATTTCTAGGAATTCCGTACTTCTGCTCTGCTACGTGTGCAGCATCAATATACTTTTGCTTTTCTCTTTGTTCCGCTACTGTCATTATTAATCTGTTATTTCTACTTGATAGTTGTACATTGCTTGGTAAGTCTTATCTAATATTTTGTCCTTCCATTTATCGGCAACTTCTTTTATATAAGCTTCTTTTGCTTCTTTGTATGCTTGGAAGGCTGGTTCTATGTCGTCGTATCTCCCTAGGTATTGTCTAATTTTATCTCTACTTATTTGCACTTTATATTTGCCCTCTACTGTTAAATAAATACCTATTGGATATTTTCCCCTGTTATTTTGTCTTTTTGTAAACAATGTATTTATTTCCTGTGGAATAAAACAGCAGGTTTCAGGTGAATAAACCCTATTCCCTTTCACTAGAATGTCTTTATCAAGATGCCAATTATTCATTGAATTAAAGTTATAGTTATTCTCGTACCACTCTGCAAAATTTTGAAAATTATGCCAACGTTCATCTACAGAGCAACCTTTGTATGTAGAAAGCTTCTCTTGGCATTGTTCGTCGTAACATCTTTTTATCATATTATTCCACACGTTGTAGAGTCTATTATGGCTTTTTTTGTTGTAATTATCCACAGCTTTATAAGCCCCTTGTCCAAAATAACCAATGTTGCATATTGATTTATGATAATAATTCTTTACTTCTCCACTTTTAATAGCAGAATACTTTATACTCTGTTGTTTATGCCCATCTTCAAATTTTATTGTACAATCAAAAGTTCCAAAATATTCTATAATCTCTACTTTATACCCCTCAGCAGTTGTGTATACTTCACCTACCCTATTCTTAATTTTAGCCATTTTTTATTTCAAAGATGCAATAATTATTTTAATTATACAAACTAATCTTGTACTATCGTCTCATCTGCCGAAGAGCTCTTCAAAATTAAGTTGAAGCGGCTGTTTTTACTATCTTGCAAATATACTAAGAATTCACTGCCACGTAACCTCTCTAAAAATCGCTTTCCTGAGAATTTTACAGCATCTGTATTTATACTTTTGAAAATGTTGTTTTTGTCGCGGTTAAACATCGGTAAATTATTCTGTTGGTCAACTACTCTATTAAAGAAATAGTCAAAAGTGTGCTTTCCTTGGTCAGAACTAAATAAAATCTCTTGCTTGTTACCGTTTGTTATTGGGTACTTTCTGTTGTCCGCCAATGTCTTTTGTACGTTTAAGCCAAACCACCCTGTATTATTAGTGCTGTTGTGTATATAACCTTCACTGAAGCTAATGTCCTTATTTATGTTGTAATCCCATTGGTTATTATAACGTCTCGCCTCTACATTCAGAGAGATACTATTCAATATTTTATTTACGTTTTCGTTAGCAATTGGGAACTCTACGGCAAATGTGTGCAGCTTTCCTTGAAACACACTGAAGGATTGATTGTTCATTAAGTGATTCCATAGTGTCTCTTTGCTTTGCCCCCAATTGTATCCTGTTTGGAACATATTTTGGTGATAAGGAGAGTAGTCTGGATACCAGCTGAAATAACTGTTCCAAGTACCTTCTGTCGGTTTGTATGCCAGTGTCCAACTAACATCTTCAAAATACGTTGTATTGTCAAAATACACAGGTGTTTTTACACTTGTTACTGTAGGGTCTGTGTATTCATAATCTGGGAATCCATCACAAGGGTCATAATTAACAACAGTATTTACTCCTATCACTCCATTGTATATTACAACGCCATTTTGTAATAACTCTATTTGTGCTATATCCTGATGGCAGCCTCCTGGTTGTTGTGGGTCTCTGCATTCTAAAGAGATTGTTAGTTGACTTTGACCATTGGGAGTTTGTTGTATGTCCTCTATATTTTGCTGAGTTAATTGTATAATTGTTTGTCTACTAAGAGGGCTTCCTCCTGGTATTACGTTATTATTATCTATTTGCTCTCCTGTTGTTCCCCCTGCGTTATTTAGATTTACAACTCCTATATTTATGTCATTTATTTTAAGATTGAATCTTGCTCTGTTACAAACGTGCCCTGTAAACGGAGATATATTTGAATAGTAAACTCTTGCTGTTAATCCTATTAAACAGTCGGGTTCTTTTTGACATTTATTTATCTCTGAGTTGTACTCATAATCAATAGGACAGGTTATAACCTCTTCTGTACAATCCTCATAAAATCCTAATCCTTCTTCATATTTTAAACAAGGATTATTTTTAGGTATGTAATCTCTTTTAGTAAAGAATACTCTGCTCATTCTATCATCATACCAAATATTCATTCCAAGTCCTTTGAATTTGTTGTCTATGTCGGCTTGTGGAAAGGATTTCAAAATTTTAAATGGTAGGTGTTCTCTAAACCAATTCTTCATTCCTGAAGGTTGTCCTTGTATAGCTTCTGAAATTATTTCTAATCCTTTTCCGTTCTGGTCAAGTTGAAATATTCTTCCTCTTTTAGAGTCCACCCAAAAATGTCCATATGGTGTAGAGCAAATATCTGTGTTTTGTGTTCCTGCAAATCCTAATTCTGTTGCTTTAAATTCAATCGGTCTTTGATAGAAAAAGCCTGTACCTGTTTCTTTGTTTTGTGGTGTTACTCTTTCGGCGAGATTATCTATGGTGTTGTAAAGTTGTAATTGGTTTTCAAAACGTCCTAAAAACTGCTCTGACTCAATGCTTCTTAAATCTACCAATCCCCCTTTATTACTTTTATCTTCAAACCAATTTAAAGGTTTATAAACTAACCAAGGATTTACTAGACTGTTTTCATTTACATCTTTTTCACTCCATATCCAAGCATTTGGTTGGTGTCTTCTTTTTTCCCAAACTTCTTTATCGTAAGTTTTATCTAAGAATTTAAATGGCGTATTTGAAACAGGAAATGTATAGGTGTTGTTGTAAAAGAATGTATTAGGTTCTGATATTGGTAAGTTTTTCTCTTGTAACCACACTGATAAATCCTGTCTTTGAGGATAAAAATGGTCTTTAGGTTCGTTGCGGGCATATCTGAAGTTACAGTTTATTTCAGATTCCACTAAGAAGTTTACTATTCCGTGAGTGTATAGATAAAACTTACTTGGTTTTTTATAATAGAATTCATTTTTACCTGTTTCATCGTCAAAATGTGCGTCTGATTTAATATCAGGAAAAGGCACTCCTGAAATATTCTTTAATCCCCCAACTTCATAATCACAGTAAAATCTTGGAGTTCCTATGTTATCATATTTAGAATATAAAAATGGTAGTTTATCGGGCTCATCTATTGCATTACTTGTAAATATTGGAGTTTTTTTACGCCACGAAAACCTTGAAACACAAACTGTTCCTCCTAATATTGGAGAGCAGGTTGTATCGTCATCTAAATCAAATATGTAATTAGTAGTTAACCACTTTATAGAATCAATCTGCCCCCATTGGTCAGGTATATAATTCTTTAAAGAGAAATAAGGGCTTGCTACATTTCTTACGTGATTGTTTTTTACGTCTCCACCTACTTCTGAAGATGTAAAAGTGCTGCTTGTTTTTAAATTTATTTTATTATTATCAAAAACTTTATACTCTGGGGCGTAGTTAAATGGAAAATCTTTATTTGTAGAAAGGAATACAGAGTTTTCTCTAAGCCAGTTGTTAACTTTTAAAGTGTCTCCATTGTTTTCATCTGTGAATGTGAAATCTCCATCTCGCATATGCTTTCTTATTGCGAGACTTCTGAGGTACTCTGTTGAGTACTGTTCTGTTGATAAAAATCTATTATAATTAGAAGACGCTGTTTGGAAATTTGCAAAGTTTTCCGTTCTGCCTAAATCTCTGAATATTTTAAGCCAATCATATCGGTACTTGCCTATATTCATAGGTATGGCAGCTATTGCTGCTGCTGCTGTGATTCCTGCCAATACAATACCGTATGGGTTAAAACTCCAAACAAATCCTCCATCTACTCTAAATGTTTCTGCCGAATCAGCTACTTTTACAGCAAGGTCTAATGCAGACTCTAATATGGCTAGTTCTGTTGCAGTGTCTCTTGCATTTTGCCCTAAGACTGTCCATTTTGAGTGTTTATCAACTTCTGTAAAACTTGCATTAGCACTCCCAAATAAATATCCTTGTAACGATACTTCTGATGGAACTGAAGGTTTGGTTAAAAACATATCAGGACTAATGAAAGAAAACAAGTGATTGTAATTTCCGTTATATGGGTGCTGTATCATCTTACCGTCTAATGGGTTAATACAAAACTTATTCTCTCCTAAATCATTAAAAGGAAAATTGACATAGTGTATTACTTGGTCTTTCTTAGTGTAATTGTAAACATCTGAAGCTATTCCGTTTGCTATTACAGATTTATGAATTGAATTGTCTCCCCTTAAAATTTCATATCCTTGTAAATTGTTTAACTGTTTTTGTGTTATCAATTTGTTATTTACCGCCACTTGTAGCATTGTTTTTATGGCGTTGCTGTCTATTTCTATCCCTAAAGGGGAGATTACGCTTTGGCTGTCTTGTTTTGCATTGTCGTCTATGTAGATGTATGGGCTAACTGTATTATCTGGAAATTTAAAGTGGCGTATAGCTCTACAAGTTAAGTCGGTTATTGGTGCAAGTTCTCCTGTAGCTTCTTTAACACTTTTTTTCCATATATAATTTCCATAAATGTCCTTTCCATCTGTGTGGTACTTTATAAAGTTTTCCTTGTCTTTTTCAGATAAATTATCTAAATCTGATTCTTTTACAAATACACTGCTGCTGTCGTACAGTTGTTTATTGTCAGGGTATGTTTCTGTCGATTCCCAATATGCAAATTCCCCTTTTTGATAAGGCGCAACTCCACAAGACCCTACTGATGGTATTGAGAAAGTACATTGTGACTCATACTCCTCTATTTTTTCTAAAGATATAGAAGTCCAAGAAACTGTTACACTTTTATATTCTACGTCGCGAGTGCATATAGAAAAACACCCGCACGGAGGTACAACCTTGTAGGAGATAAGGGGTGGGGATAAAAGGTTATCACAATCTGTGAGAATTGTCTCTGTTATGATTGGAGAGTCTATGGCTACAATAAACGTTGCAGGATACGATGTTGTATCTAATACTACTATATCTCCTGTTGTCAAGTCTACTGTGTCTCCTGCTAAAACAGTTAAGTCTGTGCAGGATTTATAGATTGTATACCTTACGTTGTTGTCTACATAGGGTAAAGTATCTCTATCCGAAGGGCATTTTGTTTTCTTAGTAAACTCTAAAATTAGTTCGTTTCTTGCATCTTTAGTTGCTTTAAAAAACTGAGCTTTACTATGTAATTTATCGTAAAAATTTCCTCCTACAGTACTAGGATGTACTGGATAAGCCACTTGTTTTAAATTAGATAAAGTGAAAGACCCATCATAATTCATAAATATAGATACTCCCGATTGGCTTGGGTCTTCTTGCTCTAAGATTGTTTTAGCGTAAGCGCATTCCTCATTTAAAAAATCTCCATTTCTTACATACGTATACCCTCTTTCAGACCCGACACATTGCATAAAATCTGTCATATCTGTGTCTTTTAAAAAGACTACTTTATCACTTGATGTGTCGTACTTATAGGGACTACATACCGATGGTGGTATGCTTTTTAAATATTCTGCTGTATCTTTTTGATTGAAGGTGATTAGCTCTCCTCCATTTATACCTGCACCAAAAACTTCTTTTATTTGTACAACTGAGTTTGGTAGTAAAGTAGGTGCTCCACAATCTCCGTTAAAATCTACTACGCAATGCTCTGGGTAACTTACATAACTTCCATCTTCTTCTTTTATGTACTCGGATATTCCGTCTATTGTATGGTCTTGTAGATAATCCTCTAAAGAAGTATAAGTTTCTCCGTCACCTAAAGGTATTGTTTCTGTACCTGCTGGAATTGTTTCTTCTATGTCTGCTATGCAGCTTTTTCTAATCGTTTCCTCTTCTGTAACTACTGTGTTTAATCCGTTATC
>JACCDJ010002338.1_pt1 | contig 10959 bp, 8 predicted proteins | sample 7444481 | NCBI WGS metagenome assembly JACCDJ01 (sample SAMN15323435, study PRJNA562643) | freshwater metagenome | isolation source: river surface water | place: USA:Blue River Watershed | collected 2017-08-15 | reverse complement strand
TTCCCAATTGAAATATGGTGCTCGTTTGATTAACTCTTACTTGGGTAATAATGCTACCATCTCTTGTTGTGAGGTGCTGAATTCATTGATTTATCCATTTCATGAACAACACCACAACAATTCATTTTTGTGTGCTTCATTGATGATGGGACAATCAAATGTAGCAGCGGGGGCTACTATTGGTTCAAATCACAATTCACGTGGGGCTGATGGAGAATTAATTGCAGGAAGAGGTTTTTGGCCCGGACTCTGTGTGAGTTTGAAGCACAATTCCAAGTTTGCTTCCTTCTCCTTGTTGGCCAAAGGTGATTTTCCTTTTGAGTTGAATATTCCTGTTCCATTTTCATTGGTAATTAATGATCCAAGTTCAAATGAATTGAGAATAATTCCTGCTTATTGGTTCAGGTATAATTTTTATGCCTTGCAACGCAATGAATGGAAGTACAAAGACCGCGACGCTCGTATTGCAAAAGAGCTCTTATTGGAATACAGAAGTTTGGCCCCAGACAGTGTAAATGAAATTTTTGATGCAATTGCTTTAATGGCCTTGTATACAGGTAAAGCCTATTATAGATCAAAAGACCAGAAAATTCCTGCAGATGATGCTTGTACCAAGACTGGATACAAACTATTGGAGAAGCAAGATGAGCTGGTTGATGAGTTAGAAATAGTAGCGGAAGGTTTTGAGAACAGTAACCGAAAAGTGGTGTTGTTGAAAGTGCGTCAAGCTTATGCTGCCTATGTTGAAATGGTTAGGTATTATGCAGTTGGAGAATTGGTTGCAGCATTTAAACAACAAACTGAAGTTGATCCAGTTTCATTTGTAAATCAACTTTCCTTGAATGCTAAGCGGGAGAGTTGGGTGAATGTAGGTGGACAATTAATGCCTTCGTCAACATTTTCAAATTTGTTGGACAAGATTCGTTCTGGCAAGGTAAAGTCGTGGGATGGCGTACATGCTTCTTATTTGGATGCTGCATCAACTTATCATGATCAAGTGCTGTTGCATGCTTTGGCTTCATTGATGGAAATAGATGGATTGAAAAAGAGATCCTTTAATGAAGAAAAGATTGAAGAGTTGTTGGCGGAACATTTACAAACAACTGAGAAGGTGTATGAAGGAATAGTAGCGTCAAGAGAAAAAGACATGACCAATCCATTCCGCACTATGGTGTTTGATGATAAAGAAGAGCAGGAGGCAGTTATTGGTAAATTGGAAGACAACAGTTTCATCAAGCAAAAGGATATTGAACGAAAAGAGTTAAGAAGATCAATTGAGGTGATTACAAAAAGAATGGGTGTTGCAGTTCAATAGACACAAGTAGTGCTTAAAGTTATCAGGATAAGATTTGATACCTTTGCAGCGTGATTTACCTCAAGTTAGTTTTAGTGGCCATCATGTGGGGTGGTACTTTCATTGCTACCAAAATGGCCTCGCATGTATTTGGTTCTTTTACCGGCGCCTCTTTTCGCTATTTGGTTGCTTTGTTGTTCATGGTGCCCATGATGTTGTTCAAAGATCCGAAGGCTTTTAAGGTAACGCGTAAACAATTTATCCAACTTGCTTTATTGGGTTTCACTGGCATTTTTGCTTATAGTTTTTTCTTTTTTACTGGGTTAAGACAGGTTAAGGCTAGTCACGGTGCTTTGATTGTTGCACTCAATCCAGTCTTGGTTATGCTTATTTCTTCATTGATTGGCAAAGAAAGAATTGCAGGGATCAAGATTTTGGGATTGCTTATATCCCTTGCGGGTACTGCAATTGTTATTGCAAGAGGAGATATCATGGAGTTGTTTACCATGTTTACTTGGGGTGATGCTTTGATGTTGGGTTGTCCTGTTTCCTGGGCTTTCTATACTTATTTTGCAAAAGATGCATTGAAGTTTGCCTCACCATTACAAGCATCAACCTGGGCAATACTTACGGGTATGATGTTCATAATATTCTTTGTGCCATTTGAGCCTTTTCCAGTGTATGTTGATTGGACTGTCTGGTTGGCAATTGTTTATTTAGGAATCTGTGGTTCAGTCCTTGGCTTTGTTTGGTATTATGAAGGCATTAAGGCAATTGGTCCTGTAAAGACATCAGCCTTTAATAACCTCATACCTATTTTTGCCATGCTACTTTCTGTAGTGCTTCTAGGCGAAACCATACATGGGTACATGATTTATGGATCAGCTATGGTAATTGGTGGTGTATACCTGATCAATAAATTCTAGTTCGTTTTTCCTGGATACACCTTTAGTGCTTCTTGCAGGCAATCCATTGCAGCATTGATGTCATCATTGTTGATAACATAAGCCAATCGCACTTCATTTTTGCCCAAACCTTTGGTTTCGTAGAAACCACTTGCAGGTGCAAGCATTACTGTTTGTCCCTGATAAGAGAAAGATTCCAAAAGCCACTGACAAAAACGATCGCCATCGTCGATAGGTAATTTTGCAATAACGTAAAATGCACCTCCAGGAGTTGGGCAAAAAACACCCTCCATTTGGTTGAGACGTTTTACCAACAGATCACGTCTTGATAAATATGCTGCTTTTGGCTCATTGAAATAATCATCTGGAAGATCAACAGCAGCTTCACCCAAGATTTGTGCGAGTCCGGGTGGACTTAACCTTGCTTGTGCTAGTTTCATAGCTGCTAGGTAAACTTCTTTGTTCTTTGTTACGAATGCGCCAATTCTTGCGCCACATGCAGAGTAGCGTTTTGAAATGGTATCCATTAAAATAACTTGTTCTTGAATTTTTTGAAGATGCAATGCGCTTGTGTAGTTGCCTTCGTAACAGAATTCACGATAAGCTTCGTCTGAAAACAGGAACAATTTGTTGCGCAAACAAATATCTTCTAATTGAAGCATTTCTTCCTCGCTGTACAAATAGCCTGTAGGGTTATTAGGGTTGCAAATCAGAATTGCTTTAGTCTTAGGGGTAATTAGTTTTTCAAATGCAGAAATTGGGGGTAGTGCAAATCCATTTTCAATGGAAGAGGTTACAGGTATGATCTTCACTCCTGCCATTACTGCGAATCCATTGTAGTTGGCATAAAAGGGTTCGGGTATGATGATTTCATCACCAGCATCAAGACATGCCATCATGCCAAAAACAATTGCTTCACTTCCACCTGCTGTGATAATGATTTCTTCAGGAGTAACATTGATGCCATTTTTTTTGTAGTACTCCACCAGTTTTTTTCTATAAGATTCATTGCCCGCACTATGGCTGTATGCCAATACTTTTATATCAGCATTTTTTACCGCATTCATGATTTCAACCGGAGTTTCTATGTCGGGTTGCCCAATATTGAGATGATGCACTTTGATTCCTTTAGATTTTGCTTTTTCGGCAAAAGGCACCAATTTTCTGATAGGCGATGGGGGCATCAATTCCCCTCTTTGTGAAGGTTTTAACATGATACAAAATTAGGCAAATTGGATGCTTCCGCAACAATGTGTAAATTTGATTTATTGATGAAGCGGATAATTAACAACATATCAGTAATTGTTTTATTCTTGTTGCTCAGCAATTTTGCAGCTGGACAACAAACAGTTGCTTCAAACGGATTTGTGTTGAAGGAATCTTTATTTGATTTTGGAAAAATTCCACAAGGAAAACCTGTCTTTCATGTGTTTGACATCAAGAACACAGGTAAAGCAACTTTACAGATAACAGATGTGCAGGCTTCATGTGGTTGTACTACGCCTGTTTGGCAAAGAGAGATGGTTCAGCCTGGAGGTGCTACACAAATTAAAGTTGGATACAACGCCGCAGAGGCGGGGTATTTTGAGAAGACCATTACGGTGTTCTACGGACAAGGAGAAACGATGTTGATTACAATAAAGGGAGAGGTCTGGAGAACACCTGACCAGCCTGCGCCATCAAACAAGAGCATCAGTTTTTTAAAAAAGTTGAAATTTAATCAAGAATAAAAATCAAAAAAATAGCATTATGAAGAAGATCATGTTAACAGTTTTTGTTGCTCTTTTTGCAGTTGTGGGTTTTGCACAAAATGCAACCAATAACGCAGCTGCTGTAGTTAAATTCAAAGAAATGAGGCACAACTTTGGAAAAATCAAGCAAGGTGTGCCTGTAACCCATGATTTTGAATTCACCAATGTTTCAAGTGGTGCGGTGATTATTGAGACTGCAACAGCATCTTGTGGTTGCACAACTCCTACATGGCCTCAAGCACCTGTGATGAAGGCTAAGACTGAAAAAATCAAGGCTGGATTCAATGCTGCTGCTCCTGGTCCCTTTGAAAAAACAGTATTTGTAAAAATCAAAGGTGTAGATGCCCCAGTGGAATTAAAAATTGCAGGTGAAGTGCTTTCTTCAGCCGATTTTGACAAGTTGAATAAGAAGTAATAGGTATACCCCAAAGGTTCGGGACGAACAGTTGATGGAACAAGTTTTTAACACTTTGTCCCATTAGCCGTTTGTCCCTTTTTTTTTTATAAAAAGGGGTTAGTTTTGTCGCATGGATCCTAATTTGATCACAGAGTTGCAATCCGCTGAAGCATTGTCATTTGAAGCTTTCAAAACGGCAGTGATCAATGATTATAAAATTGCTTTTGAAAGTAGACAAGCAAGTTTATTGGGAAGGAAAGAAGTGCTAACGGGTAAAGCCAAGTTTGGCATATTCGGTGATGGTAAAGAAGTTCCTCAAGTTGCCATGGCGAAATTTTTTAAACCAGGTGATTTCTGTGCAGGCTATTACCGTGATCAAACTTTTGCTTTTGCAACAGGTATAGCAACCATTAGTGAGTTTTTCTCACAGTTATACGCTGATCCAAATCCCGACCATGATCCACATAGTGCAGGGCGACAAATGAATTCTCATTTTTGTTCTCCATTTATAAATGAAAATGGCGATGTTTTGGATTTAGCCAATCGTAAAAACCTTGCAGCTGGTATAGCACCAACTGCAGGTCACATGCCTAAGGCATTTGGATTGGCCTATGCCTCTAAAGTATTTCGCAATGTTCCTGTGCTACAAAATGAGACTGCACTCTCTAATGGGGGAAATGAAGTTTGTTTTGCTACTATAGGTGATGCATCTACAAGTGAAGGGCATTTTTGGGAAACCATGAATGCTGCTGCTGTTAGTCAGGTTCCACTAGCAGTCTTTGTTTGGGATGATGGATATGGCATCTCAGTTCCTAAAGAGGTACAGACAGTTAAAGCCTCTATTTCTGAAGCTTTGTCTGGTTTTGTAAAATCAAGAACTTCTAACGGAATTTATATTTATCGTGTGAAGGGGTGGGACTATGCACAAATGTGTGAAGCATTTGAAGAAGGTATTGCATTGGCAAGACAAGAGCATGTACCGGTGTTGTTTCATGTTGAAGAATTAACGCAACCACAAGGTCATTCTACATCAGGAAGTCATGAACGTTACAAAACACCTGAGCGTTTGCAATGGGAGAGGGAATGGGATTGTCTTCCTAAAATGCGTACATGGATTCTTGAAAATGCTTTGGCTAGTGATGAAGAAATAACTGCACTTGAAGAAAAATCAAGGGCTTTTGTATTGCAATGTCGCCAGGATACATGGAAATTATATGATGGACCAATCCAAGAGCAAAAATCAAAAGTACTTCGTCTGATTGCAGAAGTTGTTGCTTCTGATACTACAGGATCGGTTGAAAAACTTCACCAAGAACTGTTGAGCAATACAGTTCCGTTTAGAAGAGATGTAATGGTTGCTTTGAGGAAAACCATTTCCTTGCTTAGAGATAAAGGAGTTACCGGTGATTTAGAGCGTTACTATAACCAATTGTTGACTGAAAGCAAATCGCTTTTCAATTCCTATTTGTATTTTGACGAAGGCAATCAACAAGGTTCATTGGAATTGCCAGAAGGACAAATACAAGAAGATAGTCCACTTCAAAATGGCTATGAAATTCTCAATAAATATTTTGATGAATTATTTGCTGCAAACAACAAGGTTGTTGCTTTTGGTGAAGATTTAGGTAAGATTGGTGATGTGAACCAGGGGTTTGCAGGGTTGCAACAAAAACATGGTGCGCACCGAATTTTTGATACAGGTATTCGTGAGCTGACCATCATGGGTAAAGGTGTTGGAATGGCTATGCGTGGTTTGAGGCCAATTGCAGAAATTCAGTATATAGATTATTTACTCTTTGGTTTGCAAATACTGAGTGATGATGCAGCAACCCTACATTTTAGATCTACTGGCAAGCAGGCTGCTCCGATAATTGTAAGAACCAGAGGCCATCGCTTAGAAGGTATTTGGCACAGTGGTTCTCCAATGGGTTTGATGATTAATGCATTGAAAGGTTTCAGAGTTTGTGTGCCTAGGAACATGGTTCAAGCAATTGGTTTTTATAATTCCTTGTTGGAAGAAAAAAACCCAGGTATCGTTGTTGAATGTTTGAATGGTTACCGACTAAAAGAAAAAACCCCAGCAAATCTGCTTTCTTATAAATTACCATTTGGTGTGCCAGAAATAGTTCGTGAAGGTGCTGATATCACACTTGTGTCTTATGGCTCAACATTAAGAATTGTTGAAGAAGCAGCTGCTTTCCTAGCTGAGCAAGGCATTGATTGTGAAATAATTGATGTGCAGACCTTGTTGCCTTTTGATATCAATCATAAGATTGTAGCGTCATTGAAAAAGACCAATCGCATTTTGTTTGTGGATGAAGACGTTCCAGGAGGTGCTACTTCATTTATGTTCTCTGAGGTGATGGATAAGCAAGGTGGTTATCGTTGGTTGGATGCTGCTCCAAAAATACTTTGTGCGCAATCACACCGACCAACATATGGCAGTGATGGAGATTATTTCTCAAAGCCCAATGCAGAAGATATTATCAATAAGGTGGAAGAAATAATGGCTGAATAGGCTAATCTAAAAACCTATCCTCATAGTTGGGGTGCATTACAAAACAAGTTTCGTTTTTTCCAAACCATTTGTATCTATTTCTACCAATAAGACCATAGATGTAATCTCTGATGAATGCAGGGACCAATAAAAAAATACTAAATAAAGTCCAAGGAAAGGATAACTGTCCTGCTATTTTGAGTACTGCTGTAGATCGATAAAAAAGAATTCCATTATTGTAAAATACTACTGTCGATTCTTGCGAAGCTGATGAACCAATAGAAATTGATTTACTTGTAGCACCTGAGAGCGGTGCGAATTTTAGTCGGTTTTTCTTATCGGCTTTTAGCAAAAAAATAACTGTCTTTGAACAAAGCACACAATCTCCATCGTAAAAAACGATACGATTGTTATCTGGTGCTTGTTGTAGCAGACTTATTTATTTGAGGTTGTGGAATACTTTTTGAACATCTTCGTCTTGCTCCAGTTTGTCCACAAGCTTGAGTACTTCCTGAGCTTTTTCTTCATCAAGTTCAACCGTTGTTGTAGGAATCCACTCAACTTCCGCACTTAGTGGGTTGAGGTTTTTTTCTTCCAATGCTTTTTGCATGTTACCGAAATCGCCGAATGCACAACGGACAACTAAAACTTCTTCACCGTCGTCGTTGGTGCTTTCACCTAATTCTTCCAGTCCAAAATCAATAAGCTCTAGTTCAAGATCTTCTTGGTTTAGACCTTCATTTTTTAATTTAAAGACACCCATTTTCTTGAACTGAAAGCTAACGCTACCGCTGTTGCCAAGGGCGCCATTGCCTTTATTAAAGTGTGCCTTGATATTGGCGACTGTTCTTACGTGATTATCTGTTGCTGTTTCTACCAATACTGCAACACCATGGGGGGCATAGCCTTCATATAGAATTTCTTCAAAGTTCTCCATTTCCTTACCCATCGCCCTTTTGATGGCGGCTTCAACCCTGTCTTTAGGCATGTTAACGCTCTTGGCGTTTTGCATGCAGCGGCGTAGAGCTGGATTGGTGTTGGAATCTGGACCTCCTGCTTTTACTGCAATGGCAATTTCTTTTCCAATTCTTGAGAATTGTTTTGCCATTTTGTCCCAACGTGCGAACATAGTCGACTTCCTAACTTCAAATATCCTTCCCATAGTTTCAATTAATGAAAGGCAAAGTTAAGGATTGCTGGCAGATTTGGAAACCTTAGGCATACGCTTATATTTCTCAATAGAAGTACTTCCATTGGTATCTGATACGATCGTTTGTGTGAAGCTGTCTTCACTATCACGGGTCAGATTGATTCTAATGGGTACTCCTCTCACAGCAGGGTAGCTGCAGAATATATTGGTTTCAATTATTTCTGTATTTTCTAATTTGAAGTCGCCAAAGCCAAATCCTTTTTTAGGAGCCTTTGTTTCAGGATCTAAGAAATATTGAACAAACATAAAATACCCGCTTTGGAATATTTTATATTGGTCCCTTTTGAATCTTGCAGTATCTCCGTTGGTAACTGAAATATATTCTTCAAGTTTCCAAACGCCATCCATATCCGAACTTCCTTTAAAGTTTATCTTGTAATAATCTTCTACAAGTCGGTTAGGTACTCCGGCAATCATGATCTCAGGAATGATTTGTTTATAGCCTGCATCATGTGGTTCAATCAATAGATCAAAAGAACGACTGCTGTCAAGCAAGCCTGTGCTGAAGATATTGTGTTCAACTAGTTTTTTGCCATCAAAAGTATAATAGCCAAATCCAAAAGAAGAGGTGGTGTCTTCTCTCATGTTGGTGAAAGCATAATATTCATCAGTATATACTTTTCTTTGTTCCGCATGGTCAATTACATTTTCTACACCATTGGCAGTAAATACCTGGGATTGCATGGTATACCAACCAGCTATTCCGTTTCCTGTATCTTTCGACCCTCCACAACCCATTATCAATATTGCAGTTGCAGACAAAAGTAGAGCCCAGACTTTCGAATTCTTCATTTTAAATTTTTATTAAATTCTGCCAAAAATAGTATTTGTGTACAAAATACAATTTCTTGTGCTTTCTATTGCTTCTTGTCTAATTTAAATACCATTTCAATAAAAAAGGCCTCGATTAGAGGCCTTTTTTACGCTTTATTTTAAAGATTATCAACCGTTAAGTTTACTGTTCTTTTTACTGTAAAGGAAATAAACTACAAGTCCAATGGCCATCCAGCCAAATGCAACTTTCAACGTTTGTTGGTCGAGACCAACAATCATCAAGGTACAAATGATAGCACCCAATGTACTAACTACAGGAGCAATTGGAGCTTTAAATGGACGTTCCATGTTTGGTGCTTTAACTCTCAATATCCAAACACCTATACTAACAAGCACGAACGCGAACAAGGTACCAAAGCTGGTCAGGTCACCGGCAACGTGTCCAGGTACAAAAGCTGCGAATGCGCCTACAAACACAAATAAGATCATGTTTGATTTGTAAGGAGTTTTGAATTTAGGGTGAAGATCACCAAATGCTTTAGGAATCAAACCATCGTTACTCATGGTGTAGAAAATACGGCTTTGTCCCATCAACATTACAAGAATTACAGATGAGAAACCAGCAAGAATGGCAACAGTGACTGCAGTTGCTAACCAGCCATAACCCTGCATATAGGTTGATATGGTATAAGCAACTGATGCTTCACGTCCTTTTTCTGGATCTACAAATTCCTTCCAGTTGGCAACACCAGTCAATACGTGTCCGAATAAGATGTAAAGAATGGTACAAACAACAAGTGAGCCTAAAATACCAATTGGCATATCACGTTTTGGATTTTTTGCTTCTTGTGCTGCGGTAGATACAGCATCAAAGCCAATGAAAGCAAAAAACACAATTGCAGCACCACCAAGTACACCACCCCAGCCATGCTTGTTCCATCCACTGTAATCAGCAATTACTTTTCCTGCTTGGTCTACAACAGGAGCTTCAGTAGCTGGGATCATATAAGGCTCATAGTTGGCGCTGTTGATAAATTGCCATCCGATAGCAATAAATATAAGTACAACAGCAACTTTGATAAATACAATTACTGCATTCACCATTGCTGATTCCTGAGTTCCTTTGATCAACAATAAAGTAAGTAACAACAAAATGATTAATGCTGGGGCATTGATCATGCCTTGGTGCAATACTCCTGCAGAATCAGTGTAGCTTTCAAAAGGCGAATGACACCATTCATAGGGGATAGCACCTCCTAAAAGCTTGTTTAGATATTCACTCCATGCAATGGATACAGTTGCTGCACCTAATGCATATTCCATGATGAGCGCCCATCCAATGATCCAGGCAATCAATTCGCCCATTGTAACATAAGAATAAGCATAGGCACTACCAGCAATTGGAATCATCGATGCAAATTCAGCATAACAAAGTCCAGCAAAAGCACAACCGATTGCCGCTACTATAAATGATAGTGTAACTGCAGGTCCCGCTGCTTGTCCCGCTGCAGCTGCAGTTCTAACAAACAAACCAGCGCCAATGATAGCGCCAATTCCTAATGCAATAAGGTTTCCAGCGCCAAGTGTTCGCTTCAATCCCTTTTCAGAGTCAGCCGCTTGAGACAACATGTCTGTCAGCGATTTTCTTCTAAATAAACTCATAGCAATTCTTTGGTTATTTGGTATATGAAAGTTCTAAAATAGCCAATTATTCCATATCCTAAATTTTTATTTTATGGCTTTAGATAAAATGCAAAATTCCAACTAAATCATTTATTTTGAGTACTTAAAGCATAAACCGTTTGCCAATGAAAGGTTCTTCAGGAAGACTTACGCTATATATAATTATCGCTATGGTCCTGGGTATAGGAGTAGGTTATATTATTCATTTACAATCCTCTCCTGAAACCATTAAGTCTTTTTCTTCCAACATTAAATTATTGACAACCATCTTTTTAAGATTGGTGCAAATGGTTATTGCTCCACTTGTATTTACAACCTTGGTGGTAGGTATTGCAAAGCTGGGTGATTTAAAGGCTGTAGGTAGGGTTGGAGGTAAGGCCATGTTGTGGTTTATTTCAGCCTCCCTAACAAGCTTGTTACTGGGTATGTTATTAGTGAATTTTTTTAA
>JACCDJ011337591.1_pt1 | contig 10961 bp, 2 predicted proteins | sample 7444481 | NCBI WGS metagenome assembly JACCDJ01 (sample SAMN15323435, study PRJNA562643) | freshwater metagenome | isolation source: river surface water | place: USA:Blue River Watershed | collected 2017-08-15 | reverse complement strand
AGCACACTCCGTTATATTCCTCTGACTTCTTTCGAGTCTTGCACTTATTTAAAAAATGTATTTATACCCACCACGAGTAACTTGACGACGATTGAAGCGTTTGCCTTTAAAAATTGTTCCGCGTTAACCTCCTTTTTTATTCCCAATAGTCTTCATCGCATCAGTTTTGACATGTTTTTTGGTTGCACCTCTCTGGCTTCCATTACGTATGGCGACAATCCCGGTATTATCTCCATTGATCAGGGTGCCTTTTATAACACAACGCGAACACTTACTTCCATTTTTATTCCTGCCTCGGTCGTCAACATTGGACGTTATGCGTTTATTGGTAATGCTGCTAGTGGTGGTCATGCTGATCCGAATATTTTAAATACCGTTACAATCGGTGCTGGGTCTCGTCTTAAAGCCATTGGTGGGTTTGCTTTTGGGAATTCGGGGAATGACATTTCTAATTCTGCTACCTATTTGCAAAATTTGGTTTTACCCAGCACGCTTAGATATATGGGCGGTAATACGGGTGATAATGGACGTACTTTGCAAAATGCATTCAGAAATAACCATACTGATAATTTCATTTTTCCTAGTTCAGTGACATTTTTACCATATGCTTGTTTCTTTGCTGACGGCTCCACCACTGATATCAGTAACGTATATGTTCCTATGTCTATTACCGCTACTGCGGGTCCTCGTATACATAATGGATATAGAGACAATACGAATAACAGAGTTGCCGGTATTGGGGGGTATGTATTTGGTAATTCTAGGGCTGGTTCTCTTATCTATTTACCTTCTCACTTATCGGGGGTTACTATCCCTGCTGATGATGGTGGTTATCGCCCGGCTTATAATTTTCCGGATGCAACACGTGTGCGTAGTTATTACCGACCTGTTTCCTATTCTACCAATCCTCTTATTTCATTGGATCTTTCCAGTACTCTTGGGACTACTACCAGCGAGACTGCCACTAATCAAATTCACGCGGCTATTTCAGAAGGCGTTACCATTATCGGTGATGGCACCAATAGTATTACGACTGGTGGTAACGCGGCTAACCTCATTTCCGTCAATATTCCCAGTACCGTTACGACCATTCGCAACCACGCGTTTAATGGTTCGTATGCCTTGGTCTATGTTACCTTCTCCGAAAATTCTCATTTAACTTCTATTGGGACTTCTAGTTTTCAGGACTGCTCCATGATACACGACATTCGTCTTCCCGATACGCTCACTTCTATCGGTCAGAATGCCTTTTATGGATGTTCTAATTTAACTTCTATTTCTATCCCTTATAATGTCACTTCTCTTGGCTCAGGTGCGTTTAGCAATAATCCAAATACTGCTGCTAGATTTACGCCACTCGGTCAAACTATTGTTGGAGAAGCGACTGGTGACAATTCTGGCAGGTCTGTTTCATTGAGCGCAGATGGCTTAACTGTTGCCATTGGGGCTGCGGCGAATGATGGTACTAGTGGTACTGATCGCGGGCATTGTCGGGTTTATCGGTATAATACTCGGTCTTGCAGTTGGACACAAATCGGTCAAGACATTGATGGCGAAGCGGCTGCCGACAATTCTGGGTATTCCGTCTCATTGAGCGCGGATGGCACCATAGTTGCCGTTGGGGCTAACGTGAATTCAAATGCGAACGGCGCTACTAGCGGTCAAATTCGCGTACATAAATATAATTCGGTCACTAACACTTGGACACAAATCGGTCAAGACATTGATGGCGAATTTGGTCATGCTACTGTTTTTGGTGACCGGTTTGGTTGGTCAGTGTCATTGAGCGCGGATGGCACCATAGTTGCAGGTGGGGCAACTAATAATGATGGAACTATCGGTCCTGGACAAGACAATCGCGGGCATTGTCGGGTTTTTCAATATAATTCTGTGACTAACACTTGGACACAACTCGGTCTAGACATTGACGGAGCAGTGGCTGGGGACCAATCTGGTTATGCCGTTGCACTCAGCGGAAATGGCACCACAGTCGCCATCGGTGCTTATTTCAATGATGCAACTGGCACTAGTAGCGGGCATTGCCGGATTTTTAAATATATTTCTGGGACTTGGACACAACTCGGGGCAGACATTAATGGCGAAGCCGCTGGGGACCGGGCTGGTAATGCAGTCGCAATTAATTCAGATGGCACTATTGTTGCCGTTGGAGCATTTTTGAATGCAAGCTCTAGGGGACATTGTCGGGTTTTTCAATATAATTCTGGGACTAACACTTGGACAAAACTCGGTCTAGACATTGATGGCGAAGGGGCTCTTGATCAATCTGGATTTTCTGTCTCATTGAGTTCGGATGGCTTCACTCTTGCCATTGGGGCAATTTTGAATGATGGAAATGGTGCTGATAGCGGGCATTGTCGTCTTTATAAATATATTTCTGGGACTTGGACACAACTCGCTATAGACATTGATGGCGGAGCGGCTGGGGACCAATTTGGTAATTCGGTTTCTTTAAGTTCGGATGGTACGATTGTTGCCGTTGGAGGTATAAATAATGATGCAAATGGCAATGATAGCGGACATTGTCGGATTTATACTCTCAATACAATCAAATCCTTGCAATCCGTACAAATACACCAACGGTTATATAATGATATTTCGGGTTCTTTATCTACTTATTTCACTACCCCCTCTACGATCAACTTTCAAATTATTCCTTCCCTTACGCTCACCAATACATTAAACCCTTCTAAATTAACCATTTCTCAAATTAATAATTTATATATTCGTCAACGTCAATCTCAACTCGGATTTTGCACTAAGATTACTGTTAATGCTAGTAATGGTGATGGTATTTTGAGGGCAAGTGATATTACGACCGCTCTTACTGGTACTACCGGCTTTGTTCATTTGGATATCAGCACTAATGTTACCAGTATTGATGGCGAGGTTTGCTTAAACAACACTCGGATTTACTCTGTTGCTATTCCTAAGACAGTTGTCACCTTTGGTACGTCTGTATTCAATGGATGTCTAAATCTCTCCTATCTATCTTTTCATCCGGATAGTGTTTGCACTACTATCGGCGATTCGGCATTTTTAAACACCAATATTATTGATTTAACCTTACCTGATAGTTTGACAACAATCCTTGGTAACGCGTTTCGGAATTCTAAAACACTCACTTCTGTTTGTATTCCGAAAAGCGTTACTTCACTTGGTAATTATGCGTTTTTAGACTGTCCAAAGTTAACTTCTGTTATTCTACCGACAAGTTTACCTTTGGTTACTTATGGTACTGGGACCTATTATTTTTCTACTACTAGTAATATTTCAACTGGAATATCGTTTACCTCGTATCCCACGACTTCCGATATTCCTCATTTCAAATTGACCGACTTTTCTTTGCCCTCCGGCATTGTGCAAAGTGTCGTTGATAGTTCTGTTAATTATATTGACCACCTCGCCTACCATTATTATCCCGACCTTACCTTGTATTCTGTTAGTAGTAGGTTTAATCAAGTCGTCACTTCCGGTCCATTCAGTTATCAAATAAATAAAATGGAAATGCCCGCTCAACCCGCCGCACTCTTGATAAATGCGACTACCATAAATAATTCTGCACGATATCCCATTTATAGAAGTATTCCAGATTTAAATGTTTATTCCTACGTTAGCGGTGCAGTTACCGTTGCTATGGATAATCTTGATGACTTCTGGGTCTTATATCCAGGATATAGTATGGTTGTGTATTCTAATCTATATGATGAAGAAAATATATCCGTATTTGATGTATCCTTAGCTAATGTCACAAGTACAATCAATGGTTCCGAAGTATCTAGTTATTTTGATAATCAATATGGTACCACACCGTTATACGTTAATACTACTGACAACATTGCTAGTTCCGTTTTAATCATGTACAATGGCAAAATTTTAAGTAAAGTTTATATTAGTTAGACACGTCTCATTATATGATGATGGTTTTACACCTATGAACATTGACTACGTTGCCTGTTCGCCCATTGCCCCTCTTATTTGATTTATCGGCAACGTTGCCTTTGAACTTGAACCGCAGTTTGTGCGGTTAGTCTTCATAGGTCTATCTTTCTTTTTACTACGTACTATTTTGGTTACACATTACGATTGTCCGTTATGTATAGCAAATTTATCTCTTTCCTTATATTATACAATGTCGGATTTTGTGGATTTTACTATTAATAATGTACCTATTGTATGGGGCGCGATACTATATGCAACAACCCCTAATAAAATTTCTTATCCGATATCTTCTTCTATTACTGACCTAAATTTAAGTACTATTTTGCACTCACACGCATATAATTACTTGATGGTTATGCCGGGGTTTGAAGCGGAACTTTATAGCGGGGCTGGTTATACAGGAACCCTTCTCGGTTCCGGCTACAATACTTATGGCTTTACTCCTATCGTTGTCGGATGTACCTCCACTACCGCTGTATCCGTTAGATTATATTTTAAGGGAACAGTCATTTAACCATCGTTCTATATTTTTTCGTATACTTTTATCATTACAAAACTATACGATGCTATACTCCTCGGGACATTGTAATCCGCACAAAGGTGCTGATAGTGGTCATCGGTGTAAAATGGGTCAAATTTCCAGAATAAAAATGTCCAAATGCTATATATAACATGTCTAGTAATATTCCTTTTGCATATCCTATACTAGATATCTCTGCTGGTAACAATTCAGTTGTATATGTACCTGCTTTTCCCGGAGCATATATTTATGATGTCTATCCGGCGAATGAGAATGGTTCCTTTATTCCTATATATACCTCTATTAGCGATTTTACCGTCAATGGGTTTTCGCCCTTGTTTAATGATGTTGATAATCAAGTGATTGTTTTACCCGGCTATTCTCTTCAAATGTATGAACATACTAATTATGGGGGTGCATTAGTTTATACGCTGGATAACAGTGGCGGTACGGATTATGCTTTTTTGGTTGCACCTAGCATAAATACTGCTTCTTCTTGCAAACTATCTTATACTCCTACCTCTTCTGGCATTAAAAGTTTAATATCGTACCAGTTGAACCCGGACCTGGTTGTTTTATCTGGGGGCGCTATTTCATATGCTACGGTTAACAACATTAATTATGCGGTTTTTACATTTACTGCTACTGGAACTATGAATATTCGTTCTCCCGTTTCCACCGTTAGTGCGGAAGTTCTTGTTGTTGCTGGCGGAGGGTCCGGAGGAACGGCGAATTCTCTCACTCACTGTGCGGGGGGCGGCGGCGCTGGCGGGGTTGCCATCGGTACGATGACTTTAAGCCGGAATACCACTTACACGTGTACCGTTGGTGCTGGGGCACTCCTTTCTGCTACCAACGGTGCAAATTCCACCATTACTAACCCATCTAGTCAATCTCTCCTGGTTTATGGTGGCGGCGCTGGGGCTAGAGATACAGCAGCAGGTAACGGTGGTTCAGGTGGTGGCGCTTCAAAGAATGGCACTGCGACGAACTACTTAAATAAAGGCACTGTTTTACCTACTACTAATAACAATACTATTGGTGCGACGGTTACGTTTTATGGTAATGCTGGTGGTATTTCTCGTCAGGCATCGGGTAACGCTGCCGGTGGTGGTGGTGGTGGTGGTGCAGGAGCCGTTGGTGGGGATGCACCTGCAAATACTGATCAAGCCGGTGCTGGTGGAAATGGAACTACGTGGGCATTTAATAGTACTGTTTATGGTGGTGGGGGAGGTGGAGGACAAGCCAGTAATGGATATGCTGTTCCGCCTGGTGGAACGGGTGGCGGTGGAAATGGCGCACGCTATAGTACTATTAATGCTACTAATGGTACGAATGGTCGCGGTGGAGGTGGTGGAGGTGGTTATGGTAGTGATTTTGGATGGGGCGGTAGTGGCATTATTATTGTTGCCATTAAAATGTCCGATCTCAATTAAACTCTTGGGTACGATTTTACCACCTACCATCCAATATTTGTATCTGTCACTGCTAACTTAATTGAAATTTCTATCCGCTCTGCCGATGATTTTTGACCTCGTGTTTTGGGTTTTTCTCCAAAACACGACGTGTTATTTTTTCCCACGTTTAGATGGACTTTTTCGGTATATTTTTGTTCAGGTTATTCGCTTTCTTTTTGGGTTTATTATATATATTTTTATACTCCTATAATTATATATTGCCTCACTATGACTTCTACGTATTTCAATATGACCGATCATACCGGGTCTAGTGGGTTTTTGCCTACAGTTACTTTTGATTGTTCTAATAATGGTATTTTTGATACTAGTCGTCGCACTACTCAGTTAGCCGCTATTGGCATTACCGGATTTTATGAAGCGGACTTTACCAACAATGTTACGACAATTGATGTTGGCACTTTTCAAAATGATACCAAGGTCGTCGTCGTTACCATTAATAGAGTTACCTCTATCGGGGCTAGTGCATTTTCTGGTTGTACTGCTTTACGTTCTATTACACTTGATACTGCGGTTGATGCCACTTATAAACGCTATTTATTAACTTCTATTGGCAATTCCGCTTTTTCTGGTTGTACCTCCTTGCGTAATTTACATATTCCTGACACCGTTAGAAGTATCCCCAATGCGTTGTGTCAAGGTTGTACTGGCTTAGAAGTCGCTGTTATGGGCTATGGATGGAACCGGTCCGATGATACTTATATTACTGATGGTTCTATTGGTGAATACGCTTTCGCCGGCTGTACCAGCTTACCGTTTTTTATCATTCCCGAAACGGTTGGAACTGTTGGTAATAATGCCTTTAATAATTGTACAGCGCTTTCTTACGTTGCTATTTATGGTAAACCTACCTTCGGGACTAACGTCTTTCAAGGTGCCAAGAATGACAGTGGTGCTAGATATGTTTATGATATTTGCATGAATAGCCAGATTTATACTACTAATACATTTAATCTTTCTGTTCCTTCTCTTGTATCTAAAAACGAATTTTATGAATATTTGTTCACAAGTAGTTTGAATAACTCCGAACTCACTGCTACTGATGTTAGTAATCAGTTTACTATAATCGGTTCGACACCGTCTTACATTAAAGTTAAAATTAAAACCATTTCAGGCAACAGTACGATTAGTAATATAGGTAATGGTGCGTTTAGACCAAACAGTACTACCGCAGGCATTAGTGCTGCTACCTATAGCAAAATCGTTGCGATTAGTTTTCCAACTTACCTTTATGCGATTGGTGCGAATGCGTTTGAAAGTGGTAATGATGCTGGAACAGTTATTGCCCCGTGCAATATTGGCGGGTTCTATTTTCCGAATTATATTAGGACAGTAGGTCTAAAAGCGTTTAATGTTAAAATGGGAACTAATGACACAAATTTTAATAGTACTTTGACCAAACAAATCGTGTCCACGTCTGGTAATTATACTATAACAACCGTTGGTGACGTATGTTTTGCTTCCACTATAAAGGCTCTCATTATTGCTAATTGTTCTACAATTTCAGCGCAATATTGTGACACTGCTAGAAATCTACAACTTGTAAATTTTTTCCAGAAAAATGCTTATTCTACATTTACTTCGTTTCTTAATGCTTCATTTCTAAATACCTTTATTGCCGCCAATGTCGGTACCGGCACACATTATATATATATACCGAAACAGGTTACTGGTTCTAATATGACTAGTTTATTTTTGGGGACAACCGCCACTATGTTATTTACTGTATACGATAAAACAGCGGATGGACCTGATGGTACTAGTACCGAGGGTCTTGGGACACGTGTTCCTAATAATGCTAGTTATTTAACGACCGCTAATCTCGGTATCGCTGCCGATAAAGCGACTATTCATCTTATTTGTAATTGGTACGATAGTAACTACCGTTTATTCGGTGTGGTGAAAAATTATGATTATAATTATCACGTCTTATTTCATCCCTCTATTCAGGACATTACTAACCGGTTTTGTAATAATACAAAATTAAAATCTATTGCGTTTCACCACAATGCCTCAGCAAATGTCAGCTTAAATCGGTATAATTATAACAATGACGGCACTGTTGTTCAAGGTTCGTTTGACCTTTGTACTCAGTTAGCGTATGCTTATTTAAATAAACGGGTAAAAACGATTGGGATTAATGCGTTTAGAAATGCGAAATTAAGCGGCGCTTTTGATTTAATTGATGCTGCGCCACTGGAATCGATTTATCACGCGGCGTTTTTTACTGATACTAACTACACATCGGAACTTAGCCAGATTACTATTCCCAATACGGTAAAAGCGATTGGCTCTTATGCATTTGGCTGTGGGGAAATTGGTCTAAAACCTTATTTTACTTCCATGTCATTTGCCACTGATATATCATTTTGGGGGGATTTTAGTAATAGCATTAATTCGTTGACTACGGTCGCTCAATATCAATCCAATAATGACAGATATATGGCGATACCGGAAGGTTTATGCGTTAACTGCGATTATTTAAAAAATGTTTCGTTTTTAGATACCGTTGATGCTAATGGCAATGATATACCGACTATTAACGCAAATGGTTTGTTGCAGTATCCTGACAATAACCTTCCTATAACTACACGCTTGAATAAACAAATTTTGACTAATAAAATTTTACGTATCGGGGCCCAGGCGTTTTATCGTAATCAACGACTTCAATCCATTCGTATTCCCGATGGAGTTACTAGAATAGATTATAAAACTTTTTATGACACATATTCATTGACTTACCTATATTTACCTGACACATTGACCACAATGGATGTTAACAGCAGTGCTTTTCATTACATGAATTATAGATACAACAAATTTGGTTACACTGGAAAAGGAAGATATGTTTCTATACGAATTCCACAACAATTTATTGATTATGTCAAACAAGATACTGGCAGCGCCGAAACAGGGACTTTTAATACTGGTCAAGTAACTGATGGACAACATTCTAATAGTGAGGCGGCGACCTACATTTTTACCGTTTCTTTTAGTAATTCATCTGTGTCTGGTAAAGTTACGAATGGTAAACTTGGACGGTTTACGAACCAAACAAACCCTGACTTTATCCAGTATCACGTTATCACTCTAGACGGCATTACGGGCATACTGGGTGGTAGTACTACGAATGCACGTGCATTTGATGGGCTTATTTATGTAAAAACGGTTACTATTGCTGACACTGTCACGACCATCGAAGATGGTGCTTTCTATAACTGCACCGGTTTAACTAGTGTATTTCTTTCAACTAACAGTCAACTCGTTACGATCGGTGTTGAGGCGTTTAGAGATTGTACGAGTTTAACAAATGGGGTCTATCTCAGCAATACGGTAAAAACGATTGGAGTTAGAGCGTTTGCAAATGCACTGTTAAGCAATACGTTTGATTTAAGTAGTGCCACTTCTCTGGAAGCGATTTATCACGCGGCGTTTTATACTAGTGCCGGATATACTTCTAATCTTCGCCAGATTACTATTCCCAGTTCAGTAAAAGTTATTGGCTCTGCTGCATTTGCCTGTAATGAAGGTTCTGGTAATCCTGGTGCGAAAAACTCGTTTATTTCATTTTCTTTTGCTGGCGGTCCAAATTTTGAATTTTGGGGAGATTATGATGATACTCTTACGTCTGCAACTACACTCGCTGCTTATGGATATAATCCGGCTGATCTTGATACTTCTCGCACCAGTCTCAGACATATGGCGATACCCGCATATCTATTTGATCATTGCTTTTATTTAAAAAGTGTTTCGTTTCTTGATACCGTTGATGCTAGTGGCAATGATATTCCGACGATTAACGCGAATGGTATGTTGCAGTATCCTGACCTCAATTCTCCTATGCCCACACGCTTGAATAAACAAATTTTGACCAATAAGATTAAACGTTTCGGGATAAGGCCTTTTTATAGGTGTCGCTGGCTTCAATCCATTCGTGTTCCTGATGGAGTTACGATATTAGGTAATAGCTCGTTTTATGATTCATATTCGTGTACTTATTTATATCTTCCCGATAGTTTAACTACGATAGGAACTGACTCATTTTCTTTTATGAATCTTGTCAACAAGTATGATAGTTCAACATATGCGAATTATAAGTATGCGGCTATACGTTTTCCCAGTCCATTTTTAAGTGGTATTCGTACAACAAACCCATTGACCGCTAGTCAATTTGGTATTACTATTAATACCTCAGATGCGGGTATCTATCTCGTGAGATATTTTTTCACGGTTGACGTTAGTTCCACTTATAGTGCGATCAGCAATGGGGTTTTTGGACGGTTTGTCAATAACAATATTGACTATTTTCAGTATCATGTTATTTTACCTAACAACGTTCATAGTTTATTACCAGGTGCAACCCTTTCCACCTCCTCTTTTGGTAGTCTTACTAATTTGACTACTATCACTTTGCCCAGCACACTCCGTTATATTCCTCTGACTTCTTTCGAGGGTTGCATTTATTTAACAAATGTATTTATACCCACCACGAGTAACTTGACGACGATTGAACCTTATGCCTTTAAAAGTTGTTCCTTTTTAACCTCCTTTTTTATTCCCAATAGTCTTCATCGCATCACTTTTGAAATGTTTAAAGGTTGCACCTCGCTGGCTTCCATTACGTATGGCGACAATCCCGGTATTATCTCCATTGATGAGAGTGCCTTTTATAACACTACACGTGCACTTACTTCCATTTTTATTCCTGCATCGGTCGTCAACATTGGACGTTTTGCGTTTATTGGTGATGGTGGTAATGCTGCTCCGAATATTTTAAATACAGTTACAATCGGCGCCGGGTCTCGTCTTAAAGCCATTGGTGGGTTTGCTTTTGGACACGCGGGGAATGACATTTCTAATTCTGCTACCTATTTGCAGAATTTGGTTTTACCCAGCACGCTTAGATACATGGGCGGTAATAATGGTGATAATGGACGTATTTTCCAAAATGCATTCAGAAATAAACATACTGATAATTTCATTTTTCCTAGTTCAGTCACATTTTT
>JACCDJ010356350.1_pt1 | contig 10968 bp, 8 predicted proteins | sample 7444481 | NCBI WGS metagenome assembly JACCDJ01 (sample SAMN15323435, study PRJNA562643) | freshwater metagenome | isolation source: river surface water | place: USA:Blue River Watershed | collected 2017-08-15 | reverse complement strand
TCCAATTTGTCACAAAAACAGCACGTTTGCAAACGATTGCAAATTTTTATTGCAATCCTTTGCAAGTTGAATAGACCTCGTGCCACTCGTTTCAGGAGAGGAGTTCAGCCAAAATGAAAGTCCGTCACAAACTTATCCTTGGGGTTGCCCTATCGACCCTCGCCGTTCCGGCCTTTGCGCAGCAGGCAGCCGATGATGCCTCGCAGGACGCATTGGGCTTGGACGAGATCGTCGTGACTGCGGTCGCGAAATCAGCCAACCGGCTTCAGACATCAGTCTCGGTCAGCTCGCTCGATAGCGCGGCCATCGCTGAGGCCGCACCGCGCACCACGGCTGAGATCTTTCGCCAGATCCCCGGCATCCGGTCTGAGTCAACGGGTGGCGACGGCAATGCCAACATCGCCGTGCGCGGTCTGCCCGTTGCCTCGGGCGGCGCCAAGTTCCTCCAGCTTCAGGAAGATGGGCTCCCTGTTTTGCAATTTGGTGACATCGCTTTCGGGAATGCCGATATCTTTCTGCGTGCCGATCAAACGGTCCGCTCAATCCAGGCGGTCCGCGGGGGCTCTGCGTCAACGCTTGCGTCCAATGCACCGGGCGGGGTGATCAACTTCATCTCGAAGGATGGCAGCCAAGAGGACGGATCTGTGGCGGCTACGGTCGGCCTCGATTACGAAGAATATCGTCTAGATTTCAACTATGGCGCTAAAATCGGGGAGCGGACGCGCTTCAATATCGGTGGTTTCTGGCGTGACGGTGAAGGTCCTCGGAGTGCCGGCTATAATGGTACTAGTGGTTATCAAGTCAAAGCGAACATCACCCAGGAATTTGATTCAGGTTATGTCCGCCTATACGCGAAGCACCTAAATGACCGCGCGATCGGTTATCTCCCAATGCCGACGCTTGTCACGGGCACTAATGCCAACCCGAAATTCCAATCCTTCAGTAATTTCGACATCAAGAAAGACACGCCGCATAGCGCCTATTTCACCAGTGCGTTTGGCTTGGATGGCAATAATAATGGCCGCACCACCGACATCACAGACGGGATGCACCCAGTTGTCACGACACTAGGCCTAGAGGCGGTGTTCGAGATCGCCGACGGCCTTACGGTTGAGGAACGCTTCCGCTGGTCGGACATCTCAGGCCGCTTTGTTTCGCCTTTCCCGGCGAATGTCGGCACTGCCGCTGGCATTGGCAACAGCGTTGGTGAATTACTGACGGGAGCAGCGGGCAGCTACAAGCTTGTTTATGCCAATGGCCCAAAGGCGGGCAGTGCCTTTAACAATGCCAATGGATTGCTGATGCAGGTCCACCTGTTCAATACGGAAATCAACGATCTTGGCGGGTTCGCCAATGATCTCAAAATCCTGAAGACGGTGGGTGACGCTTCTCTTACCGCAGGTTTTTACAAGGCACGCCAGACGATTAGCATGGATTGGGTCTGGGACAGCTTCCTGATGGAAGTTCAGGGCAAAAATGCCGCGCTGGTCAATGTGGCAACCCAAGGTGGCGAAGTGCTGACGCGCAATGGCCTTTATGCCTATGGTGTGCCGGTCTGGGGCAATTGCTGTCAGCGGAGCTACGATGTCAGCTATGACATCAATGCGCCTTATCTGGCTGCGGGCTACGAAGCCGGTGATCTGTCAGTCGACGCCAGCGCTCGTTGGGACAATGTCTCGGCACGGGGCAGCTATGCAGCGACGCTTCAGGCGACCAATGTCGATGTAAATAGCGATGGACGGATTTCGCCGACCGAGAAGAGCGTTTCCCTCATCAATCGGGCAGCTGCGAGCCCCGTCAATTATGACGTGAACTATCTGTCTTGGTCAGTCGGGGCGAATTATCGATTGTCGCCCGACGCGGCGATCTTCGCTCGTGCGAGCCGCGGTGCGCGGGCCAATGCGGATCGTCTGCTTTATGGCGTCGTTAAGCCCGATGGGTCGGTTCGCAAAGAAGACGCCGTTGATTTCGTCAACCAGTATGAACTGGGCGTCAAATATCGCAGCGGGGGCCTTGGCCTCTTTGCCACGGCCTTCTTCGCCAAGACGCAAGAGCAGAACTATGAAGCGACGTCTCAGCGCTTCGTTGACCGCACCTATGAGGCCAAGGGTCTTGAGCTAGAAGCTGCTTATCGCTCGGGCATTTTTGATCTTCGTGCAGGGGCAACTTGGACGGACGCTGAAATCGCCAAAGATGCCATCACGCCGGCTAATGAAGGCAATACGCCGCGTCGTCAGGCCAAGCTGATCTACCAGCTGACACCCGCGATCGAGGTGGAAAAGGCACGTTTCGGCCTTAACCTTGTAGGCACCACCAAGGCCTATGCGCAGGACAATAACCAGCTGGTCTTCCCCGCCTATACGCAGGTCAACGCCTTTGTAAGCTTCAATCCTGTCGACCGGATTGAAGTGTCGCTGAACGCGAACAACCTGTTCAACGCGACAGGCATAACCGAGGCCGAGGAGGGGTCCATCACGGATAACACCAATAACTATATCCGTGCCCGCTCTATTAATGGCCGCACGATTTCGGCCTCGATCCGCTTCGACTTTTAAAGTCTTTGGCAAGGGGCTGGTCGCCAATCGCGGCTGGCCCCTTCCTTTTTAACCTGCGCTATTTATGGAAGTTTCATGACCACGCCCTGGACTGCAGAAGATGTGCGCCGAATTGATCTTGGCGAGATATCGGTCGTCCCGATCATTACTGAAATAGATCGGTCGGATCTGTCTCCAGATATTCTCTATTGGGATATGTGGCCATTGCAGCGACCCGATGGGCGTATTGCACGGGTGAATGGGCGGGAATTTTGGATGGTCCTTGCCGCGCCGGACAGGGGCGATCCCGGGCTACGGCACTTTGAGGCCAAGATACATTTGCTCGAACGGTGCAATGGGTCTTGGGTTGATCTCGGTCCTGTTCTTCCCAACGCTCCCGTGCCCTATGAACGCGAATGGGCGGGCAGCGCGTATCTGGAGGGCGATCGCGTGTCGCTTTACTTCACTGGGGCAGGCGTTGCAGATCGTCCCCATGGCTATCAGCAGGCTTTGTATGAGGCGCATGCGTGGCTTGGGGCAGATGGCCAACCTGCGAACTGGTCGCTTCCTGAAAAGTCGATAAATGCGCCAACAGCATTTTATATGGCGGCTGATACGCATGAAGGCGAAGCGGGTAAGATTAAGGCGTTCCGCGATCCCGCTTATTTTCGAGACCCAGCAGACGAGGCTGAGTATCTTGTGTTTACGGCGTCGCTTGCCGGCAGTGTAAGTGACTATAACGGGGCAGTAGGTATCGCCCGTAAGGGCGCAAATGGCTGGGAATTATTGCCACCATTGGTCCACGCCGATGGCGTCAATAATGAGCTAGAGCGTGCTCATATCGTTGCAGCCAATGGCCTTTATTATGTTTTCTGGGTCACCCAACGCGGGACTTTTGATCCTCAATTAAGGCACGCCCCCAACGGCCTATACGGAATGGTCTCAGACCATTTATTTGGCGAGTATCGCCCTCTCAACGGAACGGGCCTCGTGCTTGCCAACCCAGAATTGGCGCCAACCCAAGCCTATAGCTGGTTTGTCTCTGCCGATCTTGTCGTTGCCAGCTTTGTTGACCAATGGGGGGCAGATGGTTCGCAATTTGGGGGTGTTCCAGCGCCGTTGCTGCGCCTTGCGCTGGATGGCGAACGGTGTCGCCTTGTCGAATTGTTACCAGCTTGATGGGCGACGATCTGCCATTGCTTGGAGGGATTGAGGCGGGCGGCACAAAATGTGTTCTCGCGGTCGGCACGGGCCCCAATGCCATTCATGCGCGGCATAGTTTGCCCACCCGATCGCCTGCCGAGACGCTGACAGAAATTGCCAGCTGGTTCGCGGATCAGGGAAAGCTGGCCGCGCTTGGCATTGCAAGTTTCGGCCCTGTGGGCCTTGATCCTGATGCGGCAAATTGGGGTCATATTCTTGACACCCCCAAGCCAGAATGGTCGCAATGCGATTTAGCAGGCTTTTTCGCTGCCAATATGAACGTCCCAATCGGATTTGACACAGATGTTAACGCAGCAGCGCTGGCGGAGGCGACGGCGGTTGAACTTTCGAAATCCGGTGTCCTTGCTTATGTGACAGTGGGTACGGGCATCGGCGGTGGGCTTGTTGTGCAGGGATCGCCAATCCACGGCGCGGCGCATCCGGAACTAGGGCATATTTTCCCGCGCCGATCACCACGCGACCAGGATTTTGAGGGGATATGCCCTTATCATGGCGATTGTCTGGAAGGATTGGCTTCTGGTCCGGCCATCTTCGCGCGCTGGGGCGCTCCCTTGTCTGACCTTCCCCCCGATCATGAGGCACATGAAATTGTTGCCGGCTATCTCGCCCAGCTTTGCCACAGCCTCTTTGCCATGAGCGCCGCCCAGACCATTGTTCTTGGCGGCGGCGTTATGAAAACGCCCCAGTTGTTGGCCCGCGTAAAGGCCCAAGCTGCCGCGCTGGATAGAGGCTATTTGCCCGGCCACATGCATCACGTCATCCACACACCACATTTGGGGGACGATGCCGGCATATCAGGCGCGCTGTTGCTCGCGCAGCAGGCTATCGCCTTGGGCTAAGCCGTTGTGGGCGCAATCGCTTCGCATACCATATCGCGCAAAGGCAGGCGGGCTCCCATCCTTACCGCCAGCATGGCTGTTCCGCTGACTTTCCTTTGGACAAAGAGCGTATCTGTGGGCGGAATATGCCAGGTGGCGCGGTCCGCTGCGATACGTTCCCCATGATGGCGCAGTGGCTCAACAAAGCTGCGATCCGCAAAGTCGAAAAGGCCGGGCTTGCCAAGATGAGCGAGCAGCGCCTCCATGATAGCCTCCATGGACGCGCTGTGCCGTTCCAATAAGCGGGGTGTGATGAACCCAATCGATAGCAGGGCCTTGGTGAGAGCGGGCCTATCTTCCGCCAGACCTGCTTCCATCATCGCCCGGTAGGCCGTTATCGTATCCTGCGGAATTGGCCGCGCCGCCCCGAAATCGAGAAGGGCAATGCGCCCCGCTTCCGGCTGCCATCTGAAATTCGCGAAATTGGGGTCAGTTTGCATATGGCCGAATTCGAACAACTCCCGAAGAACAAGGTCGAGCAAGGCTTTCATTGCCGCATCTCGCGTCTCTTGGGGCGCCTCTTGCAACGTTTCGATCGGGCGGGCCGAGATGAAATCCATCGCCAAAACCCGTTCGCTGGACAAGCTCTCTAAGGGTTTTGGAATGATGAATGCTGGGTCGTCTCCGATCAGGCTGTGATAATGACGCATTTGGCCAGCCTCGCGAACATAGTCCGCCTCTTCATGGAGCTGCCGTTTCGCCTCTTCCAATAATGGGTTGATATCCAATCCATCGGGCAAAAGACCGGACATCCGCAAAAGGCTCGCAACGTTGTCAACATCCGCATTGATGCTGGCGGCAATGCCTGGATATTGAACTTTAATGGCCAGCACGCGGCCGTCGGGAAGGGTAGCGCGATGGACCTGCCCGATGGAGGCTGCCGCGATGGGCGTTGCTTCAAACCGGGCAAACCGCGTTCGCCAATTCGCCCCCCATTCCTGCGTCAAAACGCCATTCAGCTGAGCGGGTGGCATGAAATGGGCAGCGTCTCGAAGGCGGGCGAGAATGGCCGTCAACTCGGCAGGCAAAATGTCGCCTGCATCCAGCGAAATCATTTGCCCCAGCTTCATCGCGGCTCCCCGCAACCTAGACAATTGGTCGGTCACACGGCGAGCATTGGCTGGCGTCAGGAGCATGTCGGACAAACTCGGTCGTTCGCCGCTTGCTAAACGCCTGGCACCCTCTGCCAGCATCCCACTCGCAATGCCGCCAGCAAGCTGTCCGAACGATGCCATCCGCGAAAATCTTGCCGTTGGAACTTTTTTGTATCGCGGATCTGTCATCTACATTCTCTCTGTCATGCTAGGGCGCAAGGAATTATCGGCCCCAACGGACCTTCGTCTGCTCGATCAAGAACGTCAGGCCACTTCTGATGTCAAAATGGCCACCCACCGTATAGCTGGCTAGAGGACTATGGTGCTGGGTGGAGAGGGCTCAGCGCACCTCCACGATCGGCATATGCTTGCTGGGCAAAGACTCGAGGCATTAACTAAGCCGAGCTTCGAGAGAGATATTCGAAAAATGGTGGACGCACTAGGGCTCGAACCTAGGACCCGCTGATTAAGAGTCAGCTGCTCTACCAACTGAGCTATGCGTCCGTATCGCTGATTGCCTCCCGAAATCAGGAGAGAATGACCGCGAGGCCGGGCCATTAGCAGCGGGGTTCTGGCAATGCAATGCCCAAATCGCCGCTTTCTTCCCGTGAAATCTAGAGGCCGGTTCGGGCGCGGCTGTGTCGGTCAATTGACATCAGGACACCAAGGCAAAGCATCACTGTCAACATGGCCGTACCGCCATGAGAAACCAAGGGGAGGGGGATGCCAACCACAGGTGCCAAGCCCATAACCATGAGGAGATTGATGGTGACATAATAGAAGATCGTCATCGAAAGGCCCGCCGCGGTCAGTCGACCAAAGCGCGTGCTGGCGCGGGTCGCCACTTTCAGTCCCCAGCGACCAACAAGCACAAAGCCGATGATGATGGCGAGGCCCCCAAGAAAACCCCATTCTTCTGCCATGGTCGCAAAAACAAAATCCGTATGGCCTTCGGGGAGATAATCTAAATGGCTCTGCGTCCCGTTGAGGAAGCCTTTGCCGAAAAGGCCTCCAGAACCGATCGCAATTTTTGATTGGGTGATGTGATAGCCAGAGCCCAAGGCATCTGCTTCTGGATCGAGAAAGATAAGGACTCGCTTTTTCTGATACTCGTGCAACAGGCTGTAAATGACGGGTAGCGCTGCCGCGATAGCGGCGCCACAGCCAATGAAAAGCCGCAAGGGTACGCCCGCGAGGAACATCACGGTAATGCCGCCGACAGCGATCATGGTCGCTGTGCCAAGGTCAGGCTGCACAAGAACGAGCAGAAACGGGAAGCCGAAAAGCAGCGCAGCAGGCCAGATCGCGGCCCATTTTCGAATTTCGCCAGCGGGCAACAAAGCGTAAAAACGCGCGGTGGCGAGTACGATCATCAGCTTCATTAATTCTGAAGGCTGAAGCCGAATAAAGCCTAGATCGAGCCAACGTTGGCTGCCTCCCCCGATTGCCCCGATGAGTTCCACACCGATCAAAAGGATCAGCACGACGATATAGCCCGGCAACGCGGTGCGCGCATAAACATGTTCCGGCACGCGCGACATTGCAATTGCCATGAGCAGGAAGATGGAAAAGCGCACAGAATGGCTTGCAGCCCATGGTGTCATACTGCCGCCGGCTGCCGAATAGAGAATTATAGCTCCAAAGCCGGCAAGGCCGATGAGCAGAAACAAGAGCCGCCATGGTAATTGCTTGAGCGGTGCAGGAACAAACCCGTCGGTCATGGCTGGTCCGATCCTAACGTTGGGGCTGGGGCAGGGCTGGGCTCGTTCGCTGTTTCTGGCTCAGGGGTCGCCGCTGTGTCCCGATTGACGGGCAGTGGTGTGATGGTCGCGCTTTCGCTCGATTGACGCACTTCAGCGTCTTCGACGCTGCCTTGCGCCCCGAATTTGGCAGCTGAGCCCGTTCGGCTGGCGGCCTTCCATTGGGCTGCTTTTCGCGCCATGCGGCTGTTCACATCGCCGCCCCAATTCGCTTCAAGGGCCAAAAGCTCTTCCATGGCTAGCGCGGGATTGAACATGTAGGTCATCATGCTTTTGGCGACCGGGGCAGCCGCACGAGCCCCTCCCATGCCGTGTTCGATGACGACTGCCCCCGCGTAAATCGGTGCTTCTACGGGTGCAAAAAAGACAAAAAGCCCATGGTCGCGGTATTTCCAATCACCGGATTGACCGCGCTGCGCGCCAGCAATCTTGCGGACCTGAGCGGTGCCAGTTTTGCCTGCCATGTGGATGTCTGGAAAGGGAAGGCGGCTTGCCACTGCTGTGCCGGCGCCATTGACGACCATATCCATGCCTTCACGGATGACCTGCAGATGGCTCGCCGGCATATTAAGCGGACGGATTGGCTTCTGCTGCCCACGGATCAGATACGGATCAATATGCTTGCCCGACGCAATACGGGCAGCCAGAACCGCAAGTTGTAATGGACTGGACTGCACATATCCTTGGCCGATCGTGGCATTTAGCGTATCCGAATGAGCCCATTTCTGATTGAATTTCCGAAGCTTCCATGCGCTGTCGGGGACGGTGCCATAGCGTTGCGACGGCATAGGAAGCTCAAATTCTTTTCCAAGCCCCAGTGCTCGAGCAAAGGGCGCAATGCGATCATAACCGATCCGATGCCCCATTGCGTAAAAATAGGTGTTGCAACTCTTCATCAACGCCTCGCGCATTGTCATGGGGCCGTGACGGCCTAGACAGCGGAAGGTGCGGTTCCCTAAGCGATAGCCGCCATTGCACACGACAACATCGTCTGGATCGACGCCATGATGCAATAGAGCAAGCGCCGCTGCCGGTTTGACAGTTGAACCGGGAGGATAAAGCCCCTGCATCGCTTTGTTGAGCATGGGGATGTGATCATCCTCCTGCAGCGCTTTCCATTCAAGGCGACCAATGCCGTCTGAAAAGCTATTTGGGTCAAATGCGGGCATTGAAGCGAGGGCCAATATTCCTCCGCTTCGACAATCGATGACCACAGCAGATCCTGACTCTAGGCCAAGTCGACGGCCCGCAAAATCCTGCAAACCAGCATCAATCGTGAGCTGGATGGCTTTGCCAGGAACGTCGGGTCGCGTGGCAAGGTCACGGACCAACTTGCCCCGGGCGGTAACTTCGGTGCGCTTTGCACCAGGCATGCCGCGCAGCACAGCCTCTTGAGTTTTCTCTAGCCCAGCCTTGCCAAGCTTAAAGCCCGGCGTGATCAGCAATGGATCCCTGTTTTCCTCATAGTCTTTTGCGGATGCAGCGCCGACATAGCCGATGAGATGGGCAACGCTTGCGCCTTCTGGATAATATCGGATGAAATATTCGGTTGGGGCGACGCCTGGCATGTCTGGTGTCCGAAGGCTGACAGCGGCGAAGCTCTCTGCATCGATATTTTCGGCGACGGGAACTGGCTGAAAGCCAGCGGCTTTCTTCAGATCTGCCTTGATTCGCGCCACATCTTCGCCAGTTAGGCGCAGCAACCCCTGCAGTTGGGTGATGACCTTTTCCTCATTTAGTACGCGGTCAGGGATAAGATCGACGCGAAAAGCCGTTTTATTGAGCGCGATCGGCCGGCCCTTGCGGTCAAGGATCCAACCTCGTCGAGGCGGAATGATCTGGAGGTTGACCCGATTACTCTCGGCCAAAAGAGCATATTTTTCATTTTGAGCAAGGGAGATCCAAGCCATCCGGCCAGCCAGAAGCGTGCCGATGCCGATCTGGGCGGCACCGAGAAAAAAAGACCGCCGGGCAAAGGTGAATTGCTGTTGCGCCTCGGTGACATGGGTGTTGCCGAAGAGGCGTTTCATATTGACCACCTCAGCCGATCCAAACTCGCGCAGATGCGCACAGCTCCAGGAAAGCAGAGAATGGACGCGATGATTTGGGGCGCAATCAGCACCAGTTGAGTGCTACCACCTGTCATATTGGCAATACCAACGCCCGCGAGGAGCACAACGGCAATCAGACTTCCTGCAATAGCCCAATCCTGACGATAATCCCGCCACATCATCCACCGATCAAAGACGTCGAGAATAAGAAAAACAAGCGTCCAAAGCAGCATAGCAGAACCCATAGGTTGGCCGCTGAACAGATCGTCAAAAAAGCCAAGTGGCAGGCCAATCCAGGCCGGCCATAGATCGCGGACAAGGGTTCGCCATGCCAACAAGAAAAGCAGCCCAAAAGGCGGCAATATCGGCGAGAGCACGATGCCGGGCATGAGCACGGTAAGCGAGCCAAGCATCACAGAGGCAACAGGAATACCGATCAGCGCCCAGTTTGAAGCCTGACGGTTGAGGCGAGGCTCATAACCGCGGGGCATTATTCGATTTCCTGTCCAGAACCAGGTGACGCCGCAGGAGGAGCTGTTGCTTGAAAAACGGGTTCCACAACCGCAAAATCAAGCCGCGAGGGGTCTGCCGTCGGTCGCGCGAGCGTTCCTTCACGGCCATTGTCTAAGGCCTGCGCGACAAGAATACCCGGGCGATAAATCCCCCCAGACCCAGAGGTCACAAACATATCACCATTTCGGAATCGAGGGTTTGCGCCCGATAGCGGGCGCAGGATCAGGCGTCCATCCCCGGTCCCGATGGCAAGCGCTGTTGCGCCGTCCTTGGCGCGTTTAATGGGGGTGATGTTGCCAGCGTCAGTAATCAAAAGGACGCGGGCACTGGTGCGACCGGTCGCGATGATGCGCCCAACCAACCCATCTGGCGCCAAGACAGGCAAGCCATTGGATAGACCGTCTTCGGTTCCTGCTGCGAGAACCGCGAAGCGTCGGCTGCTTGAACCTGTTGAGCTGATCAGCGGCGCTGCTGCCAATGGAGTTATCTTTTCGTTTCTTATGCCGAGAAGTTGCCGGAGCCGAGCATTTTCGACGCGCAAGACGTCTGTTTCAATCACCTTGCGTCGGGTTTGGACAAGTTCCTTTGACAGGGCCTGATTCTTAGAGGCAGCATCAAGATAGGCTGCCACGCCCTCGATCTTATCGTCGACCGCCCAAACTAGACTGCGCCCCATACGGGATATTGGAGACGTTAGGTCGGTTGCGAGAGATTGAAGGGCGCTATGACCAGAAGGGTCATAACGCGCCGTCAAAACAAGCAGCAGCGCTAAAAAAACGCCAGCCACCGCAATGACATAGGACGCAAAAATGCCATATTGGGCCCGGCGCGAAAAACCGGGGCGCCGGGGTGAAGGCGGCGCCATACGCGGCGATCCTCCGTCAGGCTGTCAGCAGAACGCCGCGGAAGGCCGG
>JACCDJ011177469.1_pt1 | contig 10978 bp, 11 predicted proteins | sample 7444481 | NCBI WGS metagenome assembly JACCDJ01 (sample SAMN15323435, study PRJNA562643) | freshwater metagenome | isolation source: river surface water | place: USA:Blue River Watershed | collected 2017-08-15 | reverse complement strand
GCTTCTATCATGCGTGAGCGTCCCATTCCGCCCGGTAGGATGGATTCTACCAAGGTCACTACTTTGTACTGTGCATTGGCCAAAATGGCGGTTGTCAAAAATGACAACAAAAGGATTCCTTTTTTCATATCGATGTTAGTTTTTATATCTTCTTTTCCAAGCTCCTAAGTTGCTCAATGGAGCTATGGGTTGCTTGGCATTTTTTCCTTCTTCTATCATCATCGCGGCGAGCATGGCGGCTATTTGTGCTTCTTCTTCATCAAAATGATCTAACACTTCTGGCGTGTAGTATTTTTTTACAAAATGGGTGTCAAAATCCCCGGAGGTAAAGGCGGGCTGGTTGATGGCCCAAGAGCAAAAGGGAAGGGTGGTTTTGATGCCGGTGATGTGGTAATCCTGAATAGCGCGTGTCATTTTATCAATCGCGGCTTGTCGGGTAGGAGCGTGGACAATCAGCTTGGCAATCATGGGATCATAGTAAATCGGAATCTCCATTCCCTCCTCAAAGCCATCATCCACTCTAACGCCGGGACCACTGGGGCGAATGTAAGTTTTTAAAGTACCAATGTCTGGCAAGAAATTATTTTGCGGATCTTCCGCATACACGCGTACTTCCAGCGCATGTCCATTGATCGCCAAATCCTCTTGTGTAAAGGACAATCGCTCTCCACGCGCAACTTTGATCTGTTCTTTCACCAAGTCGATGCCGGTGATCATCTCCGTCACGGGATGTTCTACCTGCAAGCGGGTATTCATTTCTAAGAAAAAGTAATTGCGATTTTCGTCCACTAAAAATTCAACCGTGCCAGCTCCGATGTAATCACAGCTCTTGGCCACATCTACCGCACTCTTTCCCATGGCAGCTCTCAACTCAGGTGTCAAAACGGCACTGGGTGCTTCCTCTACCACCTTCTGGTGTCGGCGTTGGATGCTACATTCGCGTTCAAATAAATGTACAATATTGCCATGCGTGTCGGCGAGCACTTGTACTTCAATGTGTCTGGGACCGGCTACATAGCGCTCAATGAAAACAGAACCGTCTCCGAAAGCATTCTGCGCTTCGGAAATGGCTCTTGCCATTTGCTCTTCTATTTCTTCAATTTTCTCAACAATGCGCATCCCCTTGCCACCACCACCGGCTGAGGCTTTGATCAAAATGGGCAATCCCACTTCCAACGCAACGCGTTGGGCTTGTTCCAAATCATCGATGGCGTCTTCCGTTCCGGGCACCATGGGAATTTGGTATTTTCTTGCAGCGGCCTTGGCGGCCAGCTTAGAGCCCATCACCTCTATGCTCTCTGGAGAGGGACCTATGAAAGTGATGCCCGCAGCTTTTACTTTTCTGGCAAAATCGGCATTTTCTGAGAGAAATCCATAGCCAGGATGAATGCCATCCACCCCGATTTTTAATGCTAATTCTATGATGGCCTCTCCCCTTAAATAAGATTGATTGGAAGGGGCGGGGCCAATGCAATACGACTCGTCTGCATATTGCACAAAAGGGGCGTTTCTATCTACTTCACTATACACGGCCACGGTGGTAATGCCCATCTCTTTGGCGGATTTCATGATCCGCAAAGCGATTTCGCCGCGGTTGGCAATCAGGATTTTTTGCATGCCGCTAAGATAGTCAGCAGGGGCAATGGGGAGGATTATTTCCGCACCAATTTTACCAATTTTTTATTCTTTCCTTCTTGGATCACCAATAAATAGGTTCCCTTTTCATTGGGGAGTTGAAGCATGTTATTTACCGCCGATAAATATCCTTTTTGAACACGCTTGCCGTTGTTGTCATATAAGTCAAAGGAAGCCGGCATGTATTGATCCATTTGGATATTCACCCGTCCGTCCCAAGAAGGGTTGGGGAAGATGTTGAAAGTATTTTTTCTTTCTCCAATGCCAACGACGCTAAAATTGGACTCGTTCAGGGAAATTTCAAAAGGTGCGGGGCCTTGGGCGTCATACATGCTGCGGAAGGTATTGATTTCTGGGGTGTCATAAGCAAACATCTCATCCATGTACTTGGGAGGAGCGGTTTGATAGAGCAAACGAGCGGTTACGTGGAAATTACCATTCCATCCGTTTACTGGAATGTGGTAATGTACCTCATCCGTCCCTGAACCTTCAATGCCATTGATGTGATTAAAATCAGGATCATTGAATACCCCTACGATTTGCGTGGTGTCATACAATCCGCCTACGCTCGTAGAAAATCCGAGGGGAACCAGTCGATTGTCTTTGAGATAGGTTTTGGCCCTTTCCAGCACAGTGGTCACATTATTATTGACATCACCCATCACCATTTCATAAATCTGCACTTGGTTGGGATCACGGATGACATTGTAATGTGGCTCGAAATCTAGGTTTTCTCCGATGACTCGATAATCATTGTCCACACCCCCTGAGCGGAATACCTCTTCGCCGTTGTCATTGGTGACAACAAACTCGATGAAGGCCCTTCGGGCTGGGTACCCACTGGGGAATTTGTGTCCTGCCAAATTGGTGATTTTAACGGTGAAACGCGCTGTATCCGCATCGATGTTATCTTCCACCAGCAACACATTGGCGGTTTCATGTTGCAATTGATAGTTGGTACGCGCGATCACAGTATTGAAATGCGTGGCGTTGGCGGTGAGGTCGAGAGGGGTGATATTGTTTTTGAGCAGTTCCAACATAAAAGTATTCCCACCTACCAGATAATGCTGACCATAAGGCGCTCGACCGGGTAGAAAAGAATAGCCAGAAGCAATCACAATGGGCTCCTCCAAGCTGGGCATGTGGCAACCCTGGCATTCCTTGTGTACATTGGGATCATTGGAAGTTTTGTAGGAGGAATTCAGCCATTCATGATAAGTGGCTTGCTCGATAAAAGTATCTCCCGTGTAATTGCCATCCAGATCTGCGGTATGAGTGGAAAGGGTATGGCAAGCAGCACACAATTCTGATTTTTTAAACTTATGATCCCCCACAGGTGTGTACCCCACAAAGCTTTGCATGGCTTGATAGAAAATGGGAAAGTCCATCTCCTCGCTGACGTAAGGACCCCAAATGGTATCGGTATGAAAATGCAGACTTCCGCTAAACTCTTGTCCCAAATTGTCCATGCGTTGTTGATGACAAGCGCTGCAGTTCACCCCGTCTCGCGCCATGGAGTCGGTGGGCAATTGGGAAATGTCGTAGTTGGGATTGCCGCTGATGATATTGGTATAAAGGCCAATGGGGGCATGGCATGAAGTACATTTATTGACAAGATCTTGAGCGTGCCCGGGGTTGACGCTGGTTTCGTGAGAAACTTTGGCTCTCCAGAAAGGATCTTTGGCGGAATTGGCCATCATCGTTCCGCGCCAATTTTCAGTGGGATTGACCATCTCACCCTCTGCGGTGACATTGGCAAATCCTACTGGGTCAATACCATGACAACCCGCGCATCTGCCGGATCCCACAAAAATTCCATTGTCATAAATCGGGAGGTTACCGTTGAGCATTTTGACAATCTCGCCTTCTGTGTGATGGTAAGGGCGAGCGTGGTCGTTGATTTGCCAAGCGATCGTAAGGATAAAAGCGATTCCCATTAAAAAGGTGAACACTACTTTTTTGGGAGACCAAAGGGTAAAAAATGATTTCATAATTTCTCTTGCCTTGCAATGTTAATGATAAAATATCCTCAACATTACCAAATTTCAATGCTTTCTATGAGGTCAAGACCTGCTTTTTCATTGATTTGTTGCATCAAAACAGTTCTTCCCATCATCATTTCATTTTTGATCACCCCGCTATCGATTTTCAACCGCAGTGTTTTTCCGTGAACTTCCGCGCTGGTGGTGCGTTTGGAAATGAATGGACCTACTACATCATGATAAATTTCAATGATGTCCAGTTGCTTGAATTTTTTGGTCAATCCCTTTCTATTGAGCCATTCTTCTATGAGCTTGCCAATGGGTTGGTTGTTGTGGTCTTTGGCCATGTCTAAAAGGTGATGATTTTAGGTTCAATCCCCAAGGATTGCAGGTGCAAGGGAACTCTCGACACATCGGTGTCCGTGATGATCACTTGTCCCTGGATATTGTCTTTCAGCCAAAGCAGTAAATGCTGCACGCGTTGAGCGTCTAATCGGTCGTATATATCATCTACCATCAAGATGGGGGATTGCACGCCACGCCTTTCCATCATTTGGTATTGGGCTAGTTTTAATGCCAATAAATAGGATTTGATTTGTCCCTGAGAGCCATGTTTTTTAAGACTATATCCGTTCAGTAAAAAGTCAATATCATCTTTGTGAGGCCCAGTAGTGGTGCGCTCTAAAGCGATGTCTTTGGATAAATGATCTGCGCGTTGAGCAATGAAATCCCCGTGGAAATCGTGCTGAAAGCGGAGTTCTCCAATGTCCTGTTGGTTGGAAATGGTCTGCAATATTTTTGCGAAATAAACGGAGAGGGCATGGGTCCATTCTTCTCGTTTCTGATGAATTTCCTCAGCGGGTTGTTTCATCATCCAATCATAGGATTCCAATTCTTCGGTAGCAACACTTTTGCCTTTTTGTTTGAGCAAAGCGTTGCGCTGTGTGAGTAAGTGGTGATAGCGTATCAGTGAATGTAAATAATCTTTATCTACTTGACTGATCATGCTGTCCATCCACTTTCTGCGTTCTTCACTGCCTTCTGTGATGAGCACTCCATCTTGTGGCGCAATCATCACTGCAGGATGTTTGCCAATGTGATCGGCAAGCCGTTCCCATTCCTTCTCATTGTATTTCACCACTTTTTTTCCTCCTCTTTTGAGCTGGACTAAAATTTCAAACGGATAATCTCCCGCCACGCCCCAACCTCTGATACTCGCCTCCGCACAATCATGATGAATGGACAAAGCATCGGTGTGATGAAAAAAACTCTTGGTAAGGCATAGATAATGAATGGCATCCATTGCATTGGTTTTACCGCTGCCATTGGATCCTAACCAGCAATTGAATTGAGCCCCCATGTCCAAACTGAGTTCAAGGTGCTTCTTGAATTGATACATTCTGAGCCCGTGAAATGGAAAATGAGCGGATGATGACATATATTTTGCAAAGATTGAACAATTTGTATTATTTTCGGCCCTCGAAATTTAAACACATGTCAGAAAATTTGAATTCTACAAAAAGCGCGAACATGGACTTTTCATTGGAGGGCTTTAACGCCATGTATGAGCGCAATAAGAAAAATATCAATCTGGTTTTGGGTGGCCTGGGAGTGGTAATCGCAGGTTGGTTAGTGTACAAGTTTGCCTATGCAGATCCCAGAAATCGTGATGCGAATGAGGCACTTTGGAGAGTGGAATCTTGGGCCCAAATGGATAGCGTGAATTGGGTGCTAGATGGAAACGATGAGGGAATTGGCGCATTGGAGTTGATGGAGCAATTCAGCGGAACATTGGCGGCTGAGAAGGCTACTTATTATGCGGCCTGTGCCAAAAGAGAAAAAGGAGATTATCAAGGGGCATTGGATTTATTTTTGGAAGTCAATTTGAGTGACAATGCTGTGGGAGTTCAAGCGATAGGAAACGCGGGAGATATGTATGTTGAGTTGAATCAATTGGATGATGCCGCGGAATATTTGGAAAAGGCGGCAAGAAAGGCCCAAGCTTCGGCTTCTCAGGATGCCCTCGCCCCTCTGTATTATCTTAAAGCGGCTCGTGTACAGATGGAGCGACAAGATAACACCAAAGCCATTGCCTTGTTGTCTGAAATCGTAGAGAATTATCGTAGAAGTCCGGAATATGGCGATGCGTTGAAAGCGAAGGCATATTTAGAAAGCATGTCTAAATAATGGCAACGAAGAATTTATCGAAAGGAATCAATGAAGAAATGCCCTCAGCAGGGCATTTCTCTTTTGGGATCGTGGTGTCCGAATGGAATCAGGATATCACCGAGAACTTATTGAAAGGTGCATTGCAAGCGTTGAAGAAAGGAGGGGTGGCCAAAAAAAATATCCATGTTGTTTGGGTTCCGGGAAGTTTTGAGTTGGCGCACGGCGCACAGTTGTTGATTGAATCTCAATCTTTAGATGCCGTGATTTGTTTGGGGAGCATCATTAAAGGGGAAACGCCTCATTTCGATTTTGTTTCTCAAGCCACCGCACAGGGTATCATGAATGTAGGACTGCAATATGCTCTTCCTGTTGTTTTTGGAGTACTCACCGATGCTAATCATGACCAAGCCAAAGCAAGGAGTGGTGGTAAATTGGGTAATAAAGGCGTGGAAGCTGGAGTAACAGCCATTAAAATGGCCCTGTTACGCGATAAATTGAATGCTTAAATTCAGTTTAATTTTTCCGAACTGATCAGAACTTCTTTCCCTTTCTTAGTGAGAGTATATCCCATGCCCGGTTTGTTCAATAACAAACCTTCCAAATAGAGTCTAGAAATTCTCTCCCCTAATTGAGCACTTTGGATTTGAGAATTCGCATCTCGCTCAATTTTGACCCAAAAATTGGCTTCAAGTTGTGAAAGCTTAATCAACTGATTTTTGTTGTTCTTTTTAAAATTGAATATGATATCCAATATCACAAAATCGTAATGATCTATCATTTTCCTTTGGTTCGTTTCGGTGAAGGCTAAACTAAACTACTCGCTTGGGAGTTGAAATACTTTTTGAAAAAAATGATAACAAGTTTTCAACGCTTTCTTATCTTCGAAAAAAAAATACATATGAGAAGTACTTTGCTTTTTTGGAGTTTGATTTTCACGAGTAATATCATCGCACAAATCACGATCACTTCCAATGATATGCCAAACGCGGGTGATTTGTTATTGCAGCAAAATGCCACGCTTAACGGAACCATCAACTTAGAGGAAAGTGGAGCCAATCTCTATTGGACAATTGATGAGAATTTCTTGACGCTGACAGGTCAAGTAACCAGTACGGATTGTCAACCCATCGCCAACGCACCATTTACTTATCAGATCTTTTTTAATTCGCCCTTGGATGCGGAGCATAACAGTGATTACGCTATCATTGCCGCCGCGCCTGCTATCCCATTGGATCAACTGCCCATTCCCATTCCTATTACCATTGAGGATACTTATCAATTTTATCAAACGCGCAGTGATCGTTATGCATTAACGGGTTTTGGTGCCACCATTTCTGGATTTCCGACAGGTGCGGCGGGTGAGCCTGTAGATGTTATTTATCCTCTTCCCTTGACATACGGGTTGTCGGATCAAAGCAGTTCTTATTTCCAATATGATATTCCTACCTTGGGAACCTACACCACGGCTCAGACACGAAACACAGAGGTAATGGCATGGGGCACGATGAATTTCTTTGGCCAGGAATATCCCGTACTCAAAGTTCGTTCGGAAATAGCCGCGAGTGATTCCTTGTATGTTTCTCAATTCAATTTTGGATTTCCTTTTGATCGTCCATTGGCAGTAGAGTACAAATGGTTGACCCCGGGAATCAAAGTGCCTCTATTACAAATTAACACCACTGCTGGAACGCAATCAGGCGTCCTTGTATATCAAACACCCAGCCCTGTTGTTGAGGTGTCCCCCTCAGCAAGTTGGGTGGGTTTTCCCAATCCGATGCAGACCACTTTGATGATCGATGGAATCCAAAACACCGAACTATTTGTGATGTATGATAGATTGGGAAAGGTGGTATTAAAAGGCAAAGTCACCAAAGGCGAGGCAATAGATGTTTCTGCCTTGACGGAGGGAATTTATCTGCTACAAGTAGCTGGACAGAATATTAAATGTGTAAAATAGATTGATCAATGAAAGCGTATGTTTTTCCCGGGCAAGGTGCTCAGTTTCCTGGAATGGCTGAAGATCTATATCAGCAGTCATCCATTGCCAAAAAAATGTTGGAGGATTCCAATGATATCCTTGGATTCAAGATTACCGAAATCATGTTTCATGGAACAGAGGAGGAGTTAAAGCAAACCAATGTCACTCAACCGGCTATTTTTATTCACAGCGTGGCATTGGCCAAAGCGTTGGGAGATCATTTTCAACCGGACATGGTGGCAGGACATAGTCTAGGAGAGTTTTCGGCACTAGTGGCAGCGGATGCGCTGACATTTGAGGACGGATTGAAATTAGTAGCTGCGCGTGCTGAGGCGATGCAAAAGGCCTGTGAATTGAATCCATCCACCATGGCGGCAGTATTGGGATTGGACGATAGTACAATTGAGGAGATTTGTGCCAGTGTCGAGGGCATCGTGGTTCCCGCTAATTATAATTGCCCTGGACAATTGGTGATTTCGGGTAGTAAAGAGGCCATCGATTTGGCTTGCGAAAAGTTAACAGCAGCGGGAGCCAAGAGAGCTTTGAAGTTGGCAGTGGGAGGTGCGTTTCACAGCCCTCTCATGATGCCGGCCCAAGAGGAATTGGAAAAGGCCATTCACGCCACGGCTATCCAGTCTCCACGATGTCCGATCTATCAAAATGTGAATGCAAAGGCTGTTACTAATGCAGAAGAGATTAAGCTTAATCTGATTCAGCAACTGACGGCTCCAGTGCGTTGGACGCAAATCATGGAGGCCATGCTGAAAGATGGGTGTGCCAGTGTTGTGGAAGTAGGACCGGGTAAAGTGCTGCAAGGATTATTCAAAAAAGTCAATCGTGATTTGCACACTGAATCAGCTTCTTTGTCTCAATAAGGGAGTTCAGTTTATAATCTAGGGTGCGGGATATATGTGCATGGATTCAAAATATTAACTTAAGATTCTCTTGAAATACAGTTGGCATTGCGAGTTTAATTTGGTTTCTACCATTACAGCTACGGACCTATCAAAGCATGGAATGAAAATTGGGGGAAGTAAGAGAATGAAAGCGACAGCGAAATACTTACACGCTGTTTTGGCCATGTGGGTTGTATTATACAGCAACCTTATTTTGGGTCAGTTTCAGGTAAGAGATAGTGTTCTATTCAATCCTCACGTGGAGATTGGTGGAGGGTATCAATTTCCCTTTGGTGATATGGCGCGTCGTTTCGGTAATTCGGGTGTAACGGGTTTGGGATTTCATATCAAGGCTAGAACCCAGTGGTATTATGGATTACAGGGGAGTTATTTCTTTGGTAATAAAGTCACGGAGCCCGGGTTAATGCAGAATTTGTATACAGATGCGGGCGAAATTTTAGATAATCAAGGTCAAAAATCCATTGTCTATATACAAGAGCGTGGTGGGATGTATTTTTTGGATGCGGGTAGATTGTTTCCAATTGTAGGCCCCAATCCTAATAGTGGTTTGCTGGCATACGCAGGGGTGGGCTACATGCATCATAAAATCAGAATTGAGCATCAATCCAATGAAATTGCGCAGTTAGAGGGAGAGTATTTGAAAGGGTATGATCGCTTGACCATGGGTCCCGCGGCCCATGCTTTTTTGGGTTATTTTCATATGAGTAATAATAAGCTCATTAATTTTTTTGCCGGTGTTGAAGTGGCCCATGCATGGACAAAGGGAGTCCGCACCATTCATTTTGATACTCGCTTAGTGGATCACAGTTTACGCAGCGACGGATTAATAGGAGTGAGGGCGGGTTGGGTAGTTCACTTGTACAGAAGGGCTCCCGATGCCTATTATTTCAAATGATGTCGCTATATACTTTTTTACTTTACCTGTATAGGGCTTTGTTGAAAGGAGCCACTCTTTTCGTGCCCAAGGCGCAGCTGCTGTTGGAAGGCCAAAAGCGCTCTCAAAAGGATCTGGATCAATGGTTGAGTACTTTACCATCTAAAAGAAATTTGATTTGGATGCATTGTGCTTCTTTGGGCGAATTTGAGCAGGGAAGGCCTGTATTGGAACGGATTCAACAGGAGTATCCGTCGGTGTTCATTTTACTATCTTTTTATTCGCCATCTGGATTCGAAGTGCGAAAATCCACGCCATTAGCGCATCAAGTGGTTTATCTAACGCCTGATTTTCCCGCGAATGTTAATGCTTGGGTGAGTAAGATAGCACCTGATTTTTTCATCACCGTAAAGTATGAGGTTTGGCCGAATTTATTTTACGCTTTGAATCGCAATGGAGTTCCGATTTTTATGTTATCCGCGATCTTCAGAAAGGATCATCGCTATTTTGGGTGGATGTCTTTTTTTTGGAAACCTGTTTTGCGCAATGTGAGTCACTTTTTTGTTCAAAATACTATTTCTGGTGAAATGTTGGATCGCATGGGGATTACCTCTCATACTTTAATAGGAGATACCCGTTATGATCGTGTTTTTGCGTTGTCAAAAAATACAGTACTGCCCGCGGTGTATGAGCATTGGATAGGAGATACTCCGGTAATTATTTTAGGATCTAGTTATTCCATAGAAGAGAGCATTGTCAAGTTTATTTGGAATGATTGGAAAGGTCGTTTCAAGTTGATCATAGCCCCTCATCACATAGACGATGAAAATATTTCGCGCATCATGATGGAGTGGGAAGGAGATATTTTTTTAGCCACAGATTTAAAAGGGAACAAGTCTATAGACATGAGAAAAGGAGTGATGTTATTGAACACGATGGGAGAGTTAGGCGGCCTTTATTCAAAGGGGATATTGGCGGTGGTGGGAGGAGGTTGGGAAGGAGGTATTCACAACACTTTGGAACCGGCAGCTCACGGATTGGCGGTGGTTTGGGGACCCAAGGATCATGGATTTGAGGAGGCAAAAAGATTATCGGACGAAGGAGGAGGAAATCGATTCGGTGCGCCACAGCCATTGAAGGATTGGCTTTCTGTGCATTTGGGAGATCATGCGGTATTGAGAAAAATGGGGCAATCGGCGCAGCGACATGTGCAAAGCAATACGGGAGCTACTGAGCAGTTCATGAAGTTTTTCCGTCCGTTACTGGATGAGAAAAAAAACTAAGAAAAAAAGTTGTTGCGGTACAAAAAAGGTGTATTTTTGCACTCCAATCGTTCTTTTATAAGCGGGAGTAGCTCAGTTGGTAGAGCATAACCTTGCCAAGGTTAGGGTCGCGAGTTCGAGTCTCGTCTCCCGCTCAGGAT
>JACCDJ011735161.1_pt1 | contig 10984 bp, 10 predicted proteins | sample 7444481 | NCBI WGS metagenome assembly JACCDJ01 (sample SAMN15323435, study PRJNA562643) | freshwater metagenome | isolation source: river surface water | place: USA:Blue River Watershed | collected 2017-08-15 | reverse complement strand
GCGCGATGGCTGGAGATTCATCCACGGTATCTTCCACAAAATCATATCCCTTGCTTGGTTCTTTACTGAGACGAGTTCGATTCATACGTTCTGAGTTTTGATTGTTTCGCAATGCCACTTTCGCCGCCCCATAACCGGCCTTTTGAACCTGACTTACATCTCGCATGACAATGTCTCGTGCCTGGGCATGGGACGCCTCGCGGTGAATATAGAGAAAGCGTCGTTTATCTGGCGTATCCGGTTGAAACTCAATCGCCACGGCTGGATCCATGATTTCCTGAGACATTTCCGCCAGAGATGTAAATTTTGGAACAAGTAAATTCAGATCATTACATTTTTGGGCAAAACAGATTTCATAGACAACCTTATTAAGCAGGGGCCAACGTTCGTGAAAGGGCATGGTCCGATAAATCGCATTATGATTCCAGTACAAAAGATCTACCACATAGACACTTCGATCCTGATGATCAATATAGGCTTCACAACATACGGACCCATATTTCTGAATCACCCCATTATCAAAGGGAATCCGCGCAGTATAGCCACGCGTCTGATCACGTGTTTCCACAAAGATTACAGGGCTATCTTCACGAAGAATCATCCAGCAAGGACGACAATGGGCTGGACGTTTATAGGCCCAAAATGGAAACTTGGAGAGGATTGATTGATTCTGCGAACGGAGGAGCTGAAAACTGGGATAGGGCAATTCCTTGTCTTCCAAAAAGTGTTGTACATCCTTCTGAAAGGCATGGTTCCATTTGCGCATCACATTTTCACTTCGTACATGAATTTCACTCGATTTAATGGACCGGTGGTTCATCATTTTTGATATAATATACAAGGATCTATTATGTATTATATCATACTGCTTTATATCAATTTTATAAACAATTAGAAGGCAGAATAAAAACTGCTTTCTTCTTCGTGGGGAGCAATGTCTCCATCCACAAATCCACCGGTAGCGGCAAATTCCGGGGCAAACTGTTGAAATGCGTTTCCACTTCCAGCCACACGCTGGTTGGCAACACCGGATGCCTGCGCAATTTGGGTCGAATTACCGTAAATACCAGGACTATAACTACGTTCCGGATGACGGAGATTCTCTTCCGCATACGCATCTTCATGAGTTTCACGATAAGGATCATTTGCCTCCACATCTTCGGGTGCGCGTGGCGTTCCTTTATACATGGGAGGAGCCACGGAAGGTGTGCTGGGACCACCAGGGGCGGTTACCGCAGGACCATATGGCATCGGTGTTGTAATAATGGGAGCAGGACCGGGCATTGTAAAGGATTCCTTTGAGAAATACTGATATATGAGATACGCGCTGACCGCTAAAAGAATGATTGTAACTGCTCTTGACCACATCTGAAATGTATCTACGAAAGAAGTTGGTAAAAAATACTCAAGCATAGAGTAGAGAATCCAATGGCCCCTCCCACCTTAAATGCGTCCTTTGTAAAAGAACTTGTTGAAGAAGCTTCAAAAGCTTTAGAAGATGGTGAATTAACCATGAATGAGTTAATCAGTTTAGGAGCCCTTTTAGCCGAAAAGGTGGGGGCATTTTCCCAGCTCACAGGAGAACAGAAAAAGGAACTTGTGCTTCATTCCATTCAGGAAGCCATTACAATGGTTGTCCAAAAGGAAATTCAGAAAAACTTGAGTGCGGAACAATTAGACGCCTTTAAACAAAAATTAGAAACTGCTCGTAAATTTGCCGAGACTACCATCCCCCTTGTACTTAGTCTCATGGTAAAGGCGGCACAGGGTCAGATTGCGGTAACTCCTCAGCAGGCCTCCGCCGTACAAAGTAATGTTGCCAAGTTTTTCAGTTGTCTTCTTCGTGTAGTAACGTTTGGAGCAACCGCTCCCAAGGCTCCTGAAAAGGGGGTGGAACTACTAACCCTGACAAAGACGGATGTAATCCTCCCTTCTGTCGTGGTTGCTCCGCCGCCTCCTGTGGATAAAGACGTTGAATCCATACAAGTTGAGATCCCCCCCACAGTTCAAGAGGACTCCCAGAAAGATCCTGAGACCACGAAATCGGCTTCTGCGTAAATGAGGGAGCTTCAAATTGATCTGGATGGATTGGCTCCAAAAGTTCGAAAATCCGCCCACCATGGGCAAAACGTTGAATCAGTTTATACGTGCGCCGCGTTTGGATCTTTTCTCCAAGAATATCTTCAGAAAGGAAGATACCACTGTCATGACGCGTGTAGGTTGCTTGTGACGGAAGATTGGTAGTCTCTGGAAAGAGACCTGGCTGATTGGACCCGTCAAAGGGACTGTAAATACGGAATTCAAATTCTGACATTATCAATTAGTGTTAAAATTTGATACCATATAAACCAATTTTATAGGTATATTGATAGTTATTTAGGACCGTAAAATGTCTGGAACTGTATATGGTCTATTACTTACAGCAAAGGGAGATATCAAAAAGTCAAAGATTTCAGACAATGCTTCTGAAAAGCTTACCTTGGAGGCCCTTGGGACAATTTTAAAACGAAAGACAGCTCCGAAAAAGCTCGGCTCCTACAAATATAATCAGCAATATTTGACGCTGTTTGGATATACGGAGGGTCGTGCTGGAACAGAAAATAAACATGATCTCCCCCCTCCATGTGATTCTGCCCTATATTTTGGGGATATTCTGTTGATCGCATCCAAAGGAAAGTCATGGAATGAGAAATATCTTACCATAACTCCTGCCGACTATGAAAAGTTTTACCACAAAAGTTTCGCAGGATTTGAGGATATTGAAGACTCTGAAGAAGAATCGATTGATGAATCAGAATCAGAAACGGAGGATGAAAATATAGAGGAAGATGAGGCTGACGCAGAAGGAGTTGCGGATGAGGAGGATGAATCCGAAATTTCTGAAGTAGAATCTGAAGAATCAGAGGAAGAGGTCGATGTAGAAGAGGAAGAGGCCCCACGAAAGCCTACAAAAAAGAAGGCAGTTTCTACCAAAGTAAATCTAACAGTTCAAAGCAATACCGGTCGTGCCAAACAGCAACAGGTGATGAGCAAACTTGGATATCAAGAATATGAATTTGAAAATATGAAAACGATTCCAAATGATACTTCGAAGGAGGCAAAGAATCGAAATAAGGTACTTTCCATTTTACGCACACAATTCAAAGAAATGTTTTCTGAAGATCAGTGTAAAACACTGGAAAATGTTATTTTACACATTACTTTTCAGGAATGCGGTAAAAAAGAGGTTATGAAACATTTTGAAAACCCACTCTTTGAAAACCTGTATCAAATGGTAGCTCGCCGTATGATTGGAAATCTTATGCCATCTTCCTATGTCCAAAATAAGGATCTTCTACAAAAGCTTCTGAATGGAAATCTTGATTTTGAGCATTTACGAAGTATGGGTGTAATGGACCTTGCCCCAAATCTCTACGAGGATATGCGAAACCGTCAAATTCTACGCGAGCAGAGCCAGCTCGAAGGGAATAAGGCCCTGGCGACCAACCGATTCCAGTGTAATCGTTGCCATAAGCGTGAATGTACTTATTATGAACTACAGACACGTAGTGCGGATGAGCCGACCACGATCTTTGTGAATTGTTTGAATTGTGGGAAACGTTGGCGCCAGTAATTGATTACCCGAACATTTCTTGTAATAATATAGGAGCCACGTGGCATACTATGGATTCAGATGAAGCAGATTCAATCGACTCTTTTTTTACAACCGAGAGTATTCGATCCGATATTTCAACCCAGACATGTTCCACCGCTTCAGATAGCCCTATTTACCAACAACAACGCATGTTGTATGAAACACTCTGTGCGCAAAAAAATCGCCGTGCCGTCACGCGGTACATTAAAAAACGAAAGTCTTCAGTAGAAAGGGGCGCACGATGGCATTCCACTCAAGAAGACATAGACGTCATGGAAAATCTCGATTCCGTACTCGTCGCCACCACACTACGAAAAAAGTCCCAAACGTTCCGACTGTACAAGAAAATATAAAGCCAGGAAATGATTTTTACAAATATGTAAATGGAAAATGGCAACATCATGTCCATATGCCACCTTATTTGAGCAGTTTTGGGGTAAGTGAAGAAATGGAAGTTATTGTGGAAAAACAATTAAAAGCAATTTTGTATGATTGTCGATCTGAAGTTTTAAAGAAGGAATCAAAACGGCTTTCAAATGATGTCGTCCTTTTAGGAACATTGGCACAATCTATCTTACATACACCAAGTCAGAAGGAAAATATTCGATATTTACGAAAAATGGTATCGAATCTGAATTGTATCCGTTCTCTTGAAGATATTGGAGGGGCTCTGGGTGACTTTACCAAAAGTATGATTCCATCTCATATTAATGTATATGTAGGACCCATGGAAAAAAAGACAAATATCAATTATATCTGCTTTGCGTATGATCGTCTTGGCCTCCCAGATACATCCTATTATTTATTGGGAAATAGTGAAATGATTCACACATTAAATCATTATAGCAAATTACTTGGATATCTTGGAAAAGAGTTTGATGTGGAACATCTGGAACAATTGATTAGTTTGGAAAAAATGGCCGCAAAGTTTATTGAAAATTCAATGGGGGATCAGCAACAGCTCTATTCTGGAAAACAACTTTTGGCAAAGTATAAATATATTCCGTGGCTTTCGTATGTCAATACCGCATTTACAATGACTCCTGAAGAGTTTAAAAAACATACCTTCTTACTGATGACGCCCTCCTGGTTTGTATTTTTAAACCGTTGTTTCCGTACTCTGACCTTGGACTTGTGGAAAATCTGGTTGGCAGGAAATATGATCAACCATTTTATGCCCTTACTTCCTCCCCCCTATGATGATAAACATTTTGAATTATTTGGAAAACGTTTGCGTGGGCAAAATGAAAAGGTCCCCCAGCACCAATTAGCCTTCCAGGTGGCTTCTGAGTGGGCAAAGGGGAGTCTTGGGAAATTATATATTGAAAAGCACGTATCGTCTGCGCATAAACGTGAAGCAGAAAAACTCGTAGAATATATACGTGAGGCTACGGAGGAACACTTGCGAACACTTGATTGGCTTCAGCCAGAAACACGAAAAAAGGCCGTGAAAAAGGTCGATAAAATTATGATTGGGGTTGCCTATCCAGAAAAAATGTATGAATTTCATTCCCCTGTATTTCTGGATCCTACAAATCTGGTAAAGAATGTGGTTCTCCTGGCGAATGCCCAATTTGAGACACAAATAAAAAAAGTGGGACATCTGCTCCAAGCAGAAAAATGGGAAGACAGCGTATTTGCGGTAAATGCGTATTATTATAATGAGGGGAATCGTCTTATTTTACCAGCAGGCATTTTACAATGGCCCTTTTTTGATTCTGGGGGATCCCCTGGCTGGAATTATGGGGGGATTGGAGCGACGGTGGGTCATGAAATTACGCACGCTTTTGATATGGATGGAAAGAATTATGATGAAGATGGAAATCTGGATCCCTGGTGGAAACCGGCGGATAATCGTCAATTTAATAAACGCACAAAACAACTCATTCAATTGTACAATGATACCCTCTATTTTAATAAACCTATTAACGGTGTTCTGACTTTATCAGAAAATATCGCAGACTTGGGGGGGCTTGGGATTGCGATCTCTGCTCTAAAAAAATATGGGGCCACCCACAAGTATTCCCCAGAAAAGATGAAACATGAATTGTGCGATTTATTCCTGTCCTATGCGGTCAGTTGGCGTACAAAGGAGCGACGAGAAAAGGCGATTCAGGGCCTCTTTATGGATGTACATGCCCCTGCGCCATCTCGTGTAAATAATATTGTGCGACATTTTGCGGATTGGTATGAATGTTTTGATGTTCAGCCTGGGGACGCCTTGTATTTGCCCCCAGAAAAGCGCATCCAGATTTTTTAAGTATGTATGCGGATCCTTTTAATGTTCAAACGATCGTTTTCAAAAATTGAGCGATCATTTGAAATAGCTTAAAGCACTATCGAGGATCATATATAGAATTATAAATGGATACGGAAACTGCCCTTAGCTTGAGACTTCGAACGGATAAAGATATGGCAGAACAAATGGGGGATAAGCCATGGTTTGTAACGCGTGGGTCAAAACAGCGAGCCCCATGTTGGAAGATTGAAGATAAAGTTGCGATGATTGATACCTCAGTTCGTAAATGGAAATGTGCTCCCATCTATGTTATTAACTATGTTGAAGAAAACCGTCATGAAGTGTTTGATGGTGCTCATCGATGCGAAGCACTGATTGAATTTCAGAAAAATGAATTTGCCATTGAAAAGGTAAAGTCGGTGGATTGGGAAACAAGCCCCCTGCGCGACTATATTGGAAAAAAGTTTGAAGATCTTCCACGAGATGTTCAGAATATTATTAAGAATTACAAGTTTGATATTAATATTATTGACGAGGAGACCGCAAATAATCCAACAGCCCTAAAGCTTTTGTGGGAACGTCTGAGTAAAGCAGGAAAACCCCTCAATAATTTTGAAACGATGATTCCAATTCATTCGGATTTGAATACGATGGTTCTCCAAAAGCATAAAGAGACATGGTATGAAACAGAATTTCACCCTTCCAAAAAGAGTGATCGTGGTCAGCTGGAAACAAAATTTAAGAAACTCTTGGCTCTTAGTGAATGGGAAAAGACCCCACAGTTTGCTTCCATGGAAGATTTAATTGTAAAATGGAGCGATACGGTCCTAGGAAAAACAACGGAAGAAATTGAAAAGAATACGCGCGATAAAGCGGATGAACTTAATTGCCGTTTGAAACAAACAAAGGCGATCTTTCATGAACTACGTGATCGAAACACATTTCATAATGATTCTGGAGAAACGTATATTGATAAAAGCAAAGAAGTTCCTTTGCTAATTATACTGGGGCGTTTAACCTACTGGTTTCCCTCGATTCCAAAAATGAAGCGCTGTATTCAAAAAGTAAGCGACTATGTACGAGAACTTATCCAGAAAAATCCGAACGATCTCTGTAAATATTTGGGGGTAAATTCACGAAACGCAACCTTTCAAAAAAAACTTATCCTTGAATTAGATACCAAGTTTTCAGATTTTTCCAAAGAAACAAATGAGCGACGACTTTTCACAATTCAAGAAAAGACACGAAAGTTGGAAGAACAAAATTATATGTGCCCCCTATGTCAAAAAGGAATTGCTCCACATCAACGAAATGCTGGTGATCATATTCTTGAATATTGTAAAGGGGGGAAGACCGATTATGAGAATCTACAGATTGTTCATAAAGTTTGTCATGAAGAAAAGAATATGGAATCTAAAGGAACATAATTACTATAGAGGAGATACAATGGATATTATTCCAGTGGGAAATTTTTATATGTTTGGAATCTGGCGCTCACGCGCCTACACGGATGGCTGGAAGGCGGTGGATCGTGTTCCAGGGGGGTGGGAGTTTCTGAAAAACGCAGACACTCAGCATCCAGATTTCTGGACTCATCCCATGCTACGTTCGATCGAAAAAAATATGAAAATGATTTCAGAACATTCTCGCGCGACCTTTCGAGAAATGGTGGAAGCACTTGTTTTTATTGCGCAACATTCTTGGGAAGAATATGTCGAAAAATATAAGGACAGTGAAACACGCGAAAAATAATAATCTAAAGATTCATTCTAGATATTGAAATATACAGAATGAAGATTGATCAGAGACCATCTTTTGAAATCGCACGTCAGATTCAGAATGGGATTTTCGCAGAAGTTGGAACATGGGAAGGGGATTTTAGCTATGATCTCCTAAAATATACAACATGCCAAAAATTATTTTGCGTGGATCCGTACAAACATTTTACAGGAGGAGAATATCCAGACGGAATGAACCGTCTGACCCAGGAAGAATTTGATTCCAAGTTTCTTACCGTAAATCAACGCTTTCGTGAATTTGGCCCTCGTGCCGAGTTTGTTCGCATGGAATCTGTACAAGCCAGCACCTATTTTCCAGAAAACTTTTTTGATTTTGTCTATATTGATGGAAATCACGATTACGAGTATGTGAAACAAGACATACGTTCCTGGTGGCCAAAAGTAAAAGTAGGGGGGTGGTTATGTGGAGATGATGTATATTCACATAATTTGGAAGAACATGATAAAGATGGAAATGTATTACGTGTATGGGCAACAAATTCACGCGGAGTCCCAACTTGTTGGGGGAAATATGGGTCCTATAAGGCCGTGAAAGACTTGGAGGCAGAATATCAATATACTCCCATCTTTCAAGAAACTCAGTTTCTGATCCAGAAAAAATAAAATATATCAGAAGCATTCGACATTACACAAGAATCAGAAAGTCCTGGAGACGCCAGTATTCAAACGTTCCATCTGGCATGGGCCGTTTTACAATAAAGGGGAGTTTTCGCTGTTCAAGTTCAAGGCGAGCAATATCCGTAACATTCGTAATATGGGGGGGAACATTAATAAACGGCTTTGCCCCTTGTGCGAGCTGATTTGAACGGAAACCAATAATCTTTGTTTTTTCAAAGATGGTCAGATACGGAACACTTTTATGGGCGGAATCATTCTTTCCAGGAGGATACGACTTTTGTGAAATCTGTTGATAGACCTGTTCTACATAGTCAATCTGGCATTCTGGGTGATGTTTTTGGATGAATTTTGTTCCAACATCAACATCATCTTCACCACCATCTTCATCGATGATTTCATCCCCTTCCTGGTAGGCATCTTCATCATAGTTATCTTCATCTGCCATTTCTACGTATATATCTACTATAAGGTCAGCATTTTAAATCGTCAATTTTTTGCCGGATTGGACAGTTTGCCCTGAAAATTGAAACAAAATTTGACTTAAACACAAAATAAATACTTATAGTATATAAGAATGTCCTCCGTAGAAGTCACCAGTGTTGTCGAATTTCCTGAAGAACAGGAACGTATCCAGGATGTCGCCCAGGAAAGTACTGGGGAATCTGAAGTTCGTAAGTATGATCTCAAGCCGTACAAGTCCTTTGATAAAATGAATCTTCCCCATACCCTTCTCCGTGGGATTTATGGGTATGGTTTTGAAAGCCCCTCGGACATCCAGTCCCTTGGGATTGTCCCAATTAAGGAAGGTTTTGATGTACTTGCGCAGGCACAGTCCGGTACTGGGAAGACCGGTACCTTTACAATTGGTGCCCTATCACGCATTGACCCATCTTTACCACAAGTTCAGGCACTTATTCTTGCCCCTGTCCGTGAGCTCGCACAGCAGATTGCCTATGTCGCAAAGCAGTTGTCAAGCCATACAAAGGTAAAGGTATATGCCGCCACCGGTGGAACCCCTTGTCGTGAAGATATTGCGGCGATTAAAAATGGTGCCCAGCTGATTGTTGGGACCCCTGGACGTATTTATGATCTCATGAGTCGTGGAGCACTCAGTCGCCAGAATATACGCATTCTTATTCTGGATGAAGCAGATCAGCTCCTTGCCGACCGTTTCAAGGACCAGTTTATTGAAATCATGAAGCTCGGCTTCCCAGAAACTATGCGTGTTGCCCTATTTTCTGCCACGATGCCACCCAACGTAGTCGAATTTACGGAATCCTTCCTTCAGGATCCAGTTCGCATTCTGATTCCAAAGGAAGAAGTCACCCTTGCTGGGATTAAGCAGTACTTTGTGGATTGTCGCAAGGAAGATTGGAAGTTTGAAGTTCTCTGTGATATTTACCAGCAGTTGAATATTAATACTGCCATTGTCTATTGTAATAGTCGTAAGCGTGCGGAATGGCTTGCGCAGAAAATGAAGGAAAACCGTTTTACCCTGGAATGTATTCACGGTGAAATGGATGTGGTAGAACGTAAGAAGCGCATGGATGACTTCCGTATGGGTCATGTCCGTGTTCTCATTTCCACGGATATGCTTGCGCGTGGGATTGATGTTCAGCAGGTCAGTCTGGTAATCAATTATGAAATGCCAGTTCAGCGTGAAAACTACATTCACCGTATTGGCCGTTGTGGTCGTTATGGGAAGAAGGGTATGGCAATCAATCTTGTGATTGAAGATGAACTCCGTGCCATGGAAGAAATCCAGAATTACTATGCGACCACAATTGTACCTCTCCCAGAAGATCTCAGTACTCTCAGTGGTAGTGTATAAAAAACATATTATAGAATACAATTCTTTTTTATGTTTCACGAATGTCATGGCGACATACAGGACAATGTACATTTCGTCCAAACCAGGTATCAATACAGCTTTTATGAAATTTATGGTCACAATGCATAATACGGCGAATCGGTTGGCCATCCGCATAGGTATCCTGGCAAATAGCGCACACATCTTCTGAATCTGCGGTGGTCGCATTATAGAGACGTGTCGCCCTTGAAATATCGGATTGAGAAGGTACAATGGGGACATCCTCATTATTTAGAGTGGTGGTATAGAGATAGGTTAGGGGTGTGGTACGACGAGGAAGCGATCCAAGATCGAGCATAGATTGTACGGTGGCAGTAAGAGGATCTTGGGTCATCATATTTTGGATGGTATGAATTAACGAGGAGGCAACGTGGGTACTTTCAAGGTCATCATCTTCATCATTTTCACTCAGATAGGCTGGGGAATTTCCTGGAGGAGGAATTCGGATGGATCGATGGGACATACGCAAGGGAGCATTGGGGGGCATACGTGGGCGGACACGGCGTTGGGGAGTAACTGTTTCCTGGGTGGCGGATCTTGGGGGCTGTACTACAGGAGGGGGAGGTACAGATGGAGTTTCTTGGACTTGAGGGGGAGGTGGAGGTGGAGGTGGGACCGTTCCCTGTGTTGTCTGCGTAGGCTGGCGAGGAAGATGTTCTTGGGCTGCCATCCACTGCCGGCCGGCACGTGAATAGAGGTTGAAACGGTCCTGCGTCTGACGCTGAATATATTCTACCAGCTGACTTACATTGGTCCATTGGCTCGGATCACCGTAAAGGATTTCTGGATAAAAGTTATGAAGATCATCCAACAGGGTAAAACCG
>JACCDJ010839482.1_pt1 | contig 10988 bp, 21 predicted proteins | sample 7444481 | NCBI WGS metagenome assembly JACCDJ01 (sample SAMN15323435, study PRJNA562643) | freshwater metagenome | isolation source: river surface water | place: USA:Blue River Watershed | collected 2017-08-15 | reverse complement strand
GAAGGGCTGAATCCGTGATTGAGGGCATCGCCGCCGGAGAAAACTACATCGACCTTGTCAGGAAGACCAATCTTACGGACTCCAAGAGGCAGCATGGAGGGTGGAAAAAGATCAGGGAATACGCCGAGAAGAAGGGCGTAACCATACCCGACAAGCGAGGACGCGCGGCTAAGCCAAGAAAAGCAGAGCCTTCTCCCTCTGACAGCCTAAGCGATAAGACGCACGAAGCTCAGGTGCGTGAGAACCCTTCCAATCAATCAGAACTCATGAAGCGCGAACAAATAGAAGGGGACATGAATGGATAATCCCCCAGATAAGGCAGATGCCGTGTTCATCAAGGACGCGGTGATCTCCGGTATCCTAGGAGGAGCGGCCATGGGGGCTCGCATCTTGCTTAGCCCTGAACCGTTGTCGCTTGCATGGATACTGAGGAGGGCCGCCGCGGCCATGATAACCGCGGCCATGGTCGGCCTGATAGCTCAGGACTACATACACAGCAAAGGGGCGCTGTATGCGTCCATAGGAGCCGCCGGTGCGGTAGCTCCCGAGCTGATGGAATACCTCATACGCTACGTCCGCGCCCGCGGCGAAAAGGAACTCCAACATGCGACACGATCCAAGCAAAAGAAACGACGAAAGTAATCTTCTATGGGCTACGACGATAATCCTATCTATGGCGGCATCCTGCGCGGCCTACACAAGCTATGTCGTGCAGTCGGTATTGGACTCCCTAAGGTCGACCGATGCGATGGTTGTCCTGCTGACGACGGACGGAGTGGCAAGCGACGACAAGAAGCTCGAGCAAAACCTGAACGCCGCGCAAAGAGCTCTCGAAACAAGCGCGGATCTGGCCCTCGCCCTGACAATAGCATGCGTCATCGTGGCGTCAGGCCTGATAACCCGCGTCGTTAGATCTATGCGCTCCCTTCCCGTAATCCTTGTGGCGCTAGTCCTGATCGGATGCTCAAGCCGTCAGGAGAAACTCCCCGAAGCCCAGCCGGCACCGAAAAGCATAGAGCTCGATAGGGTCGGCAAAGATTTGGACACCATCGACTCTCGGGTTGCCGCGGCCGTAAGTGTGGCTCGGGAGGCTAACACGGCGGGCAAACCGGCCGTCGTCGAGTCCGAGCTGTCGGTGGCGTCCTCCTATCTGCCCAAGGCTTCGGAGGGCGATCTAGCGTTCGCAAGGCAACGCTCGGAGAAGGCCACGCCGGCCGAGTATGAGGCCCAGCGCAAGAAGGCGGCCGAGAAGCAGAAGGCCCTCGAAGCCGAATGGGCGAACCTTGAGAAACAGGTTGCGGCCAACAAGGCTGCCCTTGCAGCGCGTGATGCTCGCATCGTCGAGCTGTCGGCAGAGCTGGATAGGGTCAAGAAGGACGCGGCCTCCCAGCTTTGGACCATGGCAGGCATCGCCATGGCCGCGCTCGGCGGAGTATGCGTGGCCTTCGTCGGCCCTAAGAAGGGCATACCCCTTATCGTATGCGGAGCCATGATGGGTGCCGTGCCGTTCGTCATAGACTCGGTCTATTTCACCTATGTCATGGCCGGGACGCTTGGTTGCCTGTCCCTCCTGCTGATCTGGTATGCTTGGGATTGGGTTAGGGACAGGGTCAAAGCCAAGGGCTCTTGACTTACGGGCAAGCCGTTAGATCATCCTATCCGAAGCTTCGTTGTTGTGGCTTCATTAGTGTGCGTGGGGTAGCTACGGCTTTAAAGGAGGGGATGACCCTCCGCCTTCCGTAAACGAAGAAACCCGGATTTCTCCGGGCTTCTGTTTCCACCTGATTGGTTCTGGGTCTTAGTTAGCGAGGGCTTTGAGCGCCTTACGCAGGTCACGGATGGCCTTGCGGGCCTGAACCTTGGTGAGGCGGTCGATAGCGGGCTTCGGCTTGGCTTCCTCTTTCTTGGGCGGCTCGACGTGCGACGCGACGCCATAGACGGCGGGATCGAGGCCGAGAGCGCGCGAGAAACGGATCGCGCCGATTTCGCGCATGATACCGCGACGGATGAGGTCGGAGACGTTGATCTTCTCCTCACGGGCCGTGGCGATGATCTGCTTGTAGAGCTCGGCCGGGACCGCGGCGCTGAGGATGCCGTGGACGGACTTGCCGTAGCCCATGCCGAGGTTGACCTTGCGGCTGTTGAGCTTCTTCTGCTTCACGGCACAGATGCGCTTGGTGCGCTTGCTCTGGCCGGTCTGCTTGATGGAGAAGCCGTTGTCGTTGTTGATGCTGATGTTGTGCATGTGTGTGGTGGTGGAAAGGTGTGACGTAGACAGGGATCGAACCTGCAACATTCTGCTTGGAAGGCAGATACTCTGCCAATTGAGCTACTACGTCGTTATGGCCCTACTAGGAATCGAACCTAGATTAAGCGTTTAGGAAACGCCTGTCCTATCCGTTGAACGATAAGGCCGAATTGATTAGAACGGGACTTCGTCGTTGGTGGAGTCGGGACGGCTGATGCCCGGCGAGTTCTTGGCCTTGAGGTAGTCGTCCAGCGCGGAGCGCAGGATCACGTCGGCCTCAGAGATGCCCTTGTCGCCGTAAGGCTTGGGCTGCCATTCCTTGGCATACCAATCGAGGCTGTTGGCCGGCAGGGAGCCGAGCGTCTGGCCCTTGTTCTTGCCGAAGTGCAGGGCGACGTTGCGCCATTCACCAGCGACAGAAGAAGGAGCCTGCTTGGGCTTGGCCGGAGCCTCATAGGCGGGCTTGGCAGGAGCGACGTAGGTGTTCACCTCGACGGCGGACTGACCATCGTCATCCTCTGCGGCCAGATTCGCGATGGCGCTGAGGGCGTATCTGCGAAGATAGCTATAGATGGAGCCGGCCTTTTGAGCGTCGATCTTGGCAGGATCCACGGGGATGTGAGCCGTGAAGTCCATCTGATCGCCGGTGACGTGGAGCAGGATGGTCTTGATGCCGACCTGACCATCCTTGGAGGACGGGTGCTGGATGATGGTCCAGCCGTGCTTGGCAAAGGTGCCTTTGATGGCATCAATGTGCGAGCCGAGGGTGGCATACTTGTTGCCGTAGTGCGGGTTCTTGGCATCGAACTTCGGCGGTTGAACTTCGCTGATAGCCTTGACCAGAGCCGCGGAAGCGACGGCGCTGAGCTTGTTGGGTTCTTGGTATTCCATGGTGGGAAATTAGATGCTGGGTTGTTCCATCAGTTGCTTGATGGTCCGACGCATGATCGCGGTGGCGAGCTTGGTCTGGGTAGTTTCGTTGATCTTGGTCAGCTTGATGAAGTCCTTCCACTCCTGCTTGGTGAGGCGGAGGGTGACGAACTGACGTTTGATTTCGTAGATCTTAGGGCGGCTCATTTGGTGATATCTTCGCCGGGCTTGAGTTCAAGCGTATCGTTGGGGACGATAGCCGGCTTTTCAAACTCCCGGGCTTGGGCTCGGAGGAGGTTCATGTCGAGCTCCTTGGGGCTCATGACGTGCCAGCTTTCGGCGGCCGTGAAGTAATAGACGTCGGACTCGTATACCTCCATCTCGAACAGCGGCTTGCCGTCGTGTGGCGGGTGCTTCTCGAAGAAGTTGACGAACCGCAGGAGCTGATCGCGATTGAAGAAGTTCTCGATCTGGTGAGACTTCAGGGCCGACCAATAGACTCGGGCGGTGTATAGTTTGGCGGATACTTGCATGTTGGTAGGTTAGATGAGTTCGGCTTCGATCTTGGCGAGCATGTGCTCATAGCCTTCGAGGGCCATGACAGTCGCGTTGAACTTAAGCTTGCGTTGCTTGAGGGCGGCCCGGACTGCGTCGGTTCGCGCTTTCAGGTCGATGATCTTGGCGTTGATGGCCGAGTCCGCCTTCTTGCGCGTCTGGAGGCAGACGAGCGTGATGGCCTTTTCCTTCTTGTGCTTAAGTCTGTTTTCAGACTCGGGCACCGTCACGAAGGACGAGAAGGCCGATAGGTTGGCTGGTTTGTGATCAGGCATGTTGTTGTGTGTTGTGTGTTGTGTGTGTGGGTGAAATGGAGCGCTCGACAGGACTTGAACCTGCAACAACCACCTTGGCAAGGTGGCGCTCTGCCATTGAGCTACGGGCGCGTGAATTGGTTTTAAAGTGGAACATCCGGCGGGGTTTTACCCGCATTTCCAGCTTGGAGTGGCTGAAGCTTGATTAGCAGACGGATGTAGGTCGTTACGAAGTGGTGCGCTCGACAGGAATCGAACCTGCGTCTCTGCCTTGGCAAGGCAATATACTTCCTCTATACTACGGGCGCTAAAGTGAACCCCCTTTCGGGGGCGTCAAGTTACTTCTTGATCGGGGGCAGAGCGAGATGGGACTCGATGCGGGCCACGCGATCATTCAGTTCCTCGACGGCCTTGACGACAGCGTTGTGGATCCGGACGATTTCGCTGGCATCGCTGATCTGGTCGAGTTCGAGGAGGCGCTTGTTGAGGAGCGCGACGCTCGGATTTTCCAGCTCCGCGAGGAGCGCATCAATCTCGGCCTTGCTGATCTTGGCCTTGTGGTCGATAAACGACATATGCTTATTGGGTTGTTGTTAATGAACGAGACCGGTGCTGTGTGCGACCGATGAGAAGTAACATGCTAAGTGTTGTCTCATGTGCAACACCTATTTAACACTTTCCTCGAAGATTTACCTAAGTCGTTGATATTTAACGTGATATTTCTCCATCTTTTTCTGGAAATTGACCGGTGTGCACCAGATCCGACCCCCCATTTTGACGTATCCAGCCACTCCGAAGCGGTATCCGGCGTAGACGTCGGCGAACGTCGGCTCCCTGTTGAGCTTAGCCTTCAGCCGTATGTATGTAAGTTCTAGATACAACGCACAAGCACGTCGCGCGGGTTCCGGGTAATGAGCGTCGGTCCACGGGCGATCAGATACTTCGCTCCACGCGTCCTTAGAAAGTCCATACGCACCGCGAGCTATTATCATGCCCCGGTAAGTGTGCAGGTATTCGTCGGCATCCTTGACGATGCCCGTCTCCAGCTCGCGCACGACGTCGAGCTGATCCGCCTTGGCGAGTATGCCAAGCATGAGCAACAGCCACCTCATTTGATCATCCTCCATTTGTTCCGATCAGAATGAAACAAGGCCTTCCATCTTTCGAGGTCGGCCTTGTGTGTTTCGCTTACCTTAATCTTCTCGAGCGGCGTCAGCAGCTTTAGCCCGGGTTTCATGATCTCTGGACGTCTCTTGCTCATAGCATCTCTGGCGTCTCGTTGCCCGGCGCGACGCCCACGACGCTGAACAGGTCTTTGTCCTTCAGGCGGGCAAGCAGGGCGTTGCCAACCTCTTTGTCATGGAAGCGCTCGGCCAAGCTGGCGCCCGTGTGATTGGTCGTGATGACTGTGGGGCGCTTGTGCTGGGCCCGCTGGTCGATGATGGCGAATAGCACGGAAGCCATGCGTTCGGTCATCTTCTCCTTGCCTAAGTCATCAAGGCCCAGCACCTCGACCTCCATGAGGCCGTGCATGGTCTTGTCCCACCTGTCCTTGCCCCAAGCCGCGGCCATGTCGGCCTCGAGCTCGAACATGCTCATGACCTTCATGTTCACGCCTAGGCCCTTGAGGCGGTTGCGTATGAACCACATGCACCGGGTCTTGCCCTTGCGGGTCGTGCCATGGATCAGGAGGGATTTCTTCTGTGCCTCCGGGTGCCACGTCAGCGCGAGCGCGGACAGCACGGCAGGCAGTCGGTTAGGATCAGTATCCTTGAACAACTCCGGGCAGCCATCCGTGTTGGACGGCACATGGACGTGGAACTCCTTGGCCCTCTCGGCCTCGGCCACGGCCACACATGCGTCCTTGATGCAATACTTGGCGGGTGGCATGTGGATGATGCGGCCGGCAAGCTCCATCGAGTAGAGCTTGATCGGGCCGCCACAATGCTGGCAGAAGTGGTCACTCATCTTTAATTTTCTTGATGGTCTTCTCGCTGAACGCCTTCAGCTTACCGCCGATGACTAGGTTCCAATAGTGGACGCCGTTCTTAACGCGCGGCTTCAGGATCCGAACGACTGTGCCATCGTCCAAGATGATGTATTTGGTATCTTTGATCTTTTTCATGGGTCAGAAGCCTTTGGAATGGTCGGCGTCGGTGTGCGCTGGCTTGGATGCCCGGTAGGCAACGCTGGTTGCCTTCACATGGATGGATTGCCACTCGTTGCGGCCCGACACCTCAAGGGCGTCAATGGCCGCCTTAGGATCGAAGCCAGACAGGTATTTCGCCTGCTTGAGCTGCCAGCTGAGGCTGGTGGTCCACTTACGCTGCTTCCTGAGGGCGACATAGTCAGACCAAGCATTCCACAGGTCCTTGGGCCAAGGCTTGATGATGGCCTCGAACTCCTCCGCCTGTATCTTAGTCTTATCGTTTGTATCCCTTGTATCTATAGGGTGAAGGTTTCTTCGGGGGTCAGGCGAAGAATCTTTCACCCTAGGGGTGAAGTTTTCTTCACCCGTGTCGAAGGCCAAGGTCACGACGTCCCAAAGGACGCCCTTCTCATCGCGCCGGATCAGGCCGGCCTGTATGAGCTCATGGATCAGCATCTGGATGTTCCGATCCGTGCAGTTCAGGTATGAGCCCAGCGTGGCTCTGGACGCGAAGCAACCACGCTCATTACTGAGGATGTGGACTATCGACCAGAGCAGCTTGGCGTTGGTGCTGATGTTGGGATTGCTGAACACCTGCGCGGGTATCCATACGCCCTTGAACGGAAGGTCACTCATCGCTTGTGGCTGGTCGAGCGCTCCTTCCAGCCTTCAGGCGTGTGCGCCCGGATGCTGGCGACATAGCCATCAGGCTTCCAATCGAGCCTGATGGTGACGTCCTCATGTTCGTAGGTGATGTTGCCTTCGCCCTGCATGATGAAGGGTGTGTTCTCGATCGCGTCCATGAGCTTGTTGTCAGCCCATGCGTCGAAGCCAAGGCGGTTCATGTGTGCGTCGGCCATATCAGATCACGGTGATGCCGAAGTATTCGTCGTCGGTCATGTCCTTATGGATGGACTGAGACGCGATGCGGATGATGCCGTTGGCCAAGACGTCACGGCCCTCCATCAGGGACTTCTGGCTCATCAGGTAAGCGCGAGGAGCGCCGGTGTCCTTGCCGACGACCACATACATGACCATGGCAGGACGCTTGTAGTAGGCGGACGCAAGGTCGGCATACAGGGAAGCTTGGAGCCTCCAATTGTCATCGCGCGACTTCTTGATCACCTTGCCGAGCGTGGACGAAGGAGCCGTCTTGTAGTCGATGACCACGATCGGGGCGTTGCTATCGTCGGGCACGAACAAGGCGTCGATCTGGCCCTTCACAGTCTTGGTGATGGAGAGCACGTTCTCCTTGGCTTCGCCGGCCCAATAGCCGTCGTAGTTCTGAGGCAAGGTGAACTCAGCCCGGGCAACGCCCTTGAGCGGAACTTCGGTGATGAGCTTGCCTGAGCCAAGCTCAAGGGAAGCCTCGACCACGCGACGCGCGCCTGCGGTGAGGCTCTCAGCCGTCTCCCACAGGTGCTCCTGCACCATGGTCTTGTTGCTCTCGCGAGCCAGAGACAGCATGGACTCATATGCGGCCTTGCCATCCTTGGTGCGCCTATCGAGCTTCGGCACCCTGATGAAGGCGTCGATGATCTCGGGCTTGCCGCTCATGATGGCGTGGAACGCGCTGCCGATGAGCATGTCATCGGTGGGCTCGTCCTGATCCTCCACAAGCTTGCGGGCCGTGTTGGTGCCATGCTCCAGAGCCTTCTTGATGAAGCTCTGGTTCAGCGCCTCGTCCGTCCTGTAGAGGAACGGCTCGATGGCGACGACGTCGCTGATGACGACGCTGGCGTTGGTGTATTTCTCGGCGTCATTGATGCTGACGCGCTTGTTTTCGTTTGTGCTCATGTGTATGTGCTGGGTGGGAAATTAGTAATCGACGGACACATCCTTGGTCATCTTGCCGTTGTTCCACCATTGATGGCCCTTGAAGGCCATGCCCGGCTCATCATACCTGATGCGGAACTTCAGCTTGGGGAAACGTTCGGCGATCTTGTGCATGATGCCGAGAGGCGGACTCCATGCGCTGGAGAACACAAGGTCAAGACGCCATGAGCGCGGGCCATATGCTTTGTCCGCGTTGATGGGGCCATAGACGTCCAGATCCGTAGGCTCCCATTTGGTGCCGAGATTCTTGACGTTCCAATCATACCAATCCTCACGCTTCGGATCGTAATCCGGGAAGAGACGGCCGAAGGTAGCCTCCTGCCTCTCAGTCTTGCTGAGGATGATATCGAGAAGAGCGTCGAGCTCTTCGCGCGTGGCGGCGAACGCCACGAAGTCGTTCATTACCCAATTAGGCATGGGGATAACGGAGCTTCTGGGTGAGGTTCCACAACTTGGTGAGCTCGGCCGACTTCGCGCTCTTGATGCGCTTGTTGATGTGAGCTTGGATCTCAAGCTCGGCCCTGTTCACGTCCTTGCGGAGTTGGTTGTGACGCTCGACCAGCTTTTCCAGCCGAGCTATGCTTATCTTGTCTTTCATGTGCGTGATGCGTGTGAGCCAAGGACTTTGACCATCATGCGAGCTGTGTCAACGTATTTGACCTATTATTTCGTCAGGCATCCGTAAGTGCCTGATATCCATTGAAATCAATTTGGTGGGCCCGCCCGGACTTGAACCGAGAACCAAGCGATTATGAGCCGCTTGCTCTAACCATTGAGCTACAGGCCCCGCAAATTATTGCTGATCGCCGGTTCGTATTATCACAGGCCTGCGTTCGCCCATGTATGCGACGCCACGCACGACATTATAATCTACCCATTCAACCGCGGTCTGCAACCTGTCGTCCTCATCGACGTCATCGAACGCATGATAGTATGCGGCCACCAGCTTCTCGTAGCTGTAGATCACATGGTTCGCGTCCATGTCCCATCCTACGATTGCATCGTCGAGCTTGTCGCGCGGCTCGAGCATGATGCACCCATGCAAGCCCTCTTCGTAATCGAGCACGTCATCGAAGTGAGTGCGATGCTTGGCCGGCACATCAGGCGAGAGCTTGTCAGCCGGGCATGTGCTTAGCCTAGCCTTGATTTTGTTGTTGTTCCTGCGCTTACCGTTTTTCTGTTTGCGTGTCATGGCGTATCAATTCAGATCAGACCACGCACCATGTCTATCCCAATCTACGAGAGCCATTCAGATCGACGTCGCCAGCAGGAGGTCATAGATTTTGTAGCGCTACATTGGAGAGCTGTTCCGGTCATCAGCCATCCAATGGCCCAGCATGACTACGCCTTATGCAGGCATGACCACAAGGACGACCGCATGTATGCCCATGCCTACGTCGAGGTCAAATGCCGGTCCGAGCACAGGCCCGACTATTGGCTGTCTAAGGCCAAGTGGGACTACCTGATAGATCTAAGCAACATGACCGACAGGCCAGCTTTCCTAGTCGTCCATTGTGCCAAGACAGATAAGGTCAGATATGCCAAGGTGAGCCATGAACAATTCTATCCCAAGGTCATCCAAGCTGGCAGGTCAGACCGACCAGATGACCCCAATGCCATCGAAGAAATGGTCGTCCTTCCTATGGCCCGTTTCCATAGCCTAGGATGCCTCAGGAAGCCCGATCAGGGCAAGGATGAGGTTACTACCGGTTAGCGCTTAGCTCGACGTTCTGAGCCGATTGGGATTGAGCTAGGATCGATATTAACGCGTGACCCCTAGCTGGTAGCCTCCTAAAGAACGACCCCATGTCAAGTGGGTAACTGTCAGATTGGCCGGTCAGACGTCGATATGATGACCTTTGGACCGCATTTTGATCATCAATTAGACATAATGGATCTTGTGCGAAATCAAATCCCGACGTCCTGACCTATGTTAAGGGGGCGGGGGGGGTCGATCGTTGGTATCCACGCTTCCCGCTGACGGGTTGCTAGACGTATTGCCGATATCCAAAAAATCCCCCTTAGGGTCCTTGGCCCAAGTGAGGAACTTGGCGGTTTCCTCCGGCTTGGACACCTCAAATTGGCCATCTATGACGACTTCCTTCGCGCTCTTCAGGTCCTTGCCCCTACTTTTGAGCAGTTGGTCAAGGGATTTGTGGTCAATCGTGAATCTGTGTTCGACGACCGCCTGAGGCTGGTCTTGGAGGGCCTGAATCTTGTCTATGGCGATGCCCATGGCGATCGGGATCTGGGAGACGTGCAGGGAGTCGAGCTCGTCGACCAGCTTCTGGCTGGCCTGCTGGACGAAGGACTTCAGGTTCCGGACGGTGGCCGCCTTGAACTCGTCGTTCAGCCCGGTGGACTCCGGCATCGATCTCTTGATGGCCATGACGTTGTTTGGAGACATGCGTTGGAGCTTCGCGATCTCGTCGATCGGCCTGCCGGCCCTCAAGAGCTCTTCGACCGCCTGCCGGCGAACCGGGTCGACGCGCGAAGCGTTGTGATCTGAGCTCGGCGACGTATCCAGACGTCCATTATCGTTTGACATGGTTCCGTAGTGTCTTCGTTATTACGCCCATGTCAACGAGGGAGCTCACCGGGCGCGATCCCCTTCGCGTCGATTTCACCGTGGACGTCGAACCTATCAGGACGACGCACCAAGCTGACCTTCGAATCATGAAGACCAAGGACGGCCGGCAATTCATCGGCAAGACCTCCAAATCCAAGATCAAGCTCTGGGGTCAGGAGTTCGCCCTGCGCATCCGGAGGTATAAGCCCGACAAGCCGCTCGAAGGTCCGCTTTGGCTTAGGATGACGTTTGCCTTCCCCCTGAACAAGGGCGACAAGCGCAAGAGCCTGCCACATACGGTCAAACCGGATTGGGATAACCTGCCCAAGACCATCTGCGACGTCATGACGAAGGAGGGGTTCTGGCACGACGATTGTCAGGTCGTCTTCGGACAGGTCGTGAAGTGCAGGCACCATAAGCCGTTTGTCGGCATCCGCGTATGCCCGGCACCTTGGATCGACGAAGCCTTTGTCGACGCACTCTATGAGTCACACCACACAGACTGAG
>JACCDJ010188150.1_pt1 | contig 10990 bp, 9 predicted proteins | sample 7444481 | NCBI WGS metagenome assembly JACCDJ01 (sample SAMN15323435, study PRJNA562643) | freshwater metagenome | isolation source: river surface water | place: USA:Blue River Watershed | collected 2017-08-15 | reverse complement strand
GCTGCTAAACCATAGGCGCCATCGACGTGGAACCAGATATCGCGAGCGTGAGTCGCTTCGGAAACCGTAGTTAAATCATCAATAATTCCAAGGTTTGTAGTGCCGCCAGTTGCAACTACTGCAAATACACGAGTTTGAGTTGTCGAATGCAGTTGATCAATTGCTGCAGCAAGTGCGTCACCGTGCATCTTGCGATCAGCACCAGGCTCTATCTTTAGAAGTTCCACATCCATGATTTGTGCTGCGCTAGCGATTGAAGAATGAGCTTCTGCGCTACATGCAATCGCCCAACGAGTTGTATCTGGATATTTCTTTCGTGCCGCAGCGCGCGCCACAACTAACGCAGAAAGATTTCCATTTGTTCCACCTTGTACAAAAACACCACCAGCAGATTGTGGAAGCCCCGCTAAATCTGCGATCCAACGCAGCGCTTGGTTTTCGGCAAAGACAGCGCCAGCGCCTTCTTGCCATGAGCCGCCATAAAGCGAACTCGCACCAACAACTAGATCAAAAAGATTTGAGTATTCAGTTGGCGCAGATGGAATAAAGGCTAAGTTGCGCGGGTGGTCAGTTGAAATGCAGGCCTTTGCTAAAACATTTGTAAAAACTTCAAGTGCTTCATGTCCACCCAGACCTTTTGCGGTGATTGTATTTCCAACTTCATTAAATAAATCTTCAGCGGTGCGCGGACCATCTAGCGGTGGATCATCTTTTAAACGAAGCAGGCTATAAGCCAAAATTTCTTTCGCAAGAGCTTCGACTTCTGCATTAAATGCGTGAATTGGCATAGTCGGTGCGATTGGCCTTTCGAATCAAATTTCGCATCATCGTTGGAAAGACGAAGATATGGAAGGGGAGTACAAAATACCAATACAACTGGCCGCCTAAACCGCGTGGAGAGAAACTAGCCTCTTGCACAACCGTGCGATTACTTCCGTTTTCTACGATACTAAATTCGAGCCAGGCTTTTCCAGGCAGAACCATTTCGGCGTAGAGTTTTAAACGTTTACCGCGCTCTAACTCTTCAACTCGCCAAAAATCTAAACTATCTCCAACTCGCAGAGTTAACGGATCGCGTCGTCCGCGACGTAGACCGACTCCGCCAACAATGCGATCTAACAAACCGCGTAAATACCAGAGGAAATCAGCGCCATACCAACCATTGGAACCACCAATGCTCTCGATCGCTTGCCAGATCGATGCGGCGCTTGCTTCAGTATTTGATTCGCGACGATCGCGCAGAACCATTTCGCCAGCCCATTCGGGATCGCCTTGTGCTTTCTGCCATGGCGCAGTTGGGTATGCCGCATCTGACCAACGTGTAATTACGTCGCGATCTGCAATTCGCGAAAGCGCTAATGAAATTGCGCCTTCCACATCGATAAAGCCTTCTGGTGGTGGCGGAATAATCGCGTCAATACTCTTTGCAGGATCTGCCACAACTTCGCTAATTAATGATTCAACAAGTGGGCGTGCTAATGAAGTTGGTACTGGTGTAACAAAACCGATCCAAAGGCTAGAAAGTTTTGGAGTCAAAACAGGTACCGAAACTATCCAGCGCTTGCGCAAACCAGATAGCTTGGCAAATTTCTGCATCATGTCTGCGTAAGAGAGAACTTCTTTGCCGCCGATATCGCAGATGTTGCTAACCGGTTGCTTGAGCATTGCTGCTTTACGTAGGTAATAAAGGGCATCGCGAATAGAAATTGGTTGCGTTAAGTTTGAGACCCATTTTGGTGTGGTCATAATCGGCAAGCGATGAGTTAAGTGGCGCAACATTTCAAATGATGCTGAGCCCGAACCGATAATGATGCCAGCGCGGAGTTCAAGAACTGGCACAGATGTTGAAGCCAGCTGCGCGCCAGTGTTCATGCGCGATGCTAAGTGTTGGCTACGGTTCTTATCGTTGGCGATTCCGCCTAGATATACGATCTGCTTAACGCCTTGCTTTTCTGCGGCAAGTGCAAAATTGCGCGCCATTTCAGATTCAATGTCGTCAAAATTTTTACCTAAATTAATCGAATGTAAAAGATAAAAAGCGGTATGCACGCCCTCAAGCGCTCGATCTAAATCAGCAGGGACAGTGGCATTTCCCTCAATAATATTTACATCTTTAGCCCAAGGTTGATCAGCAACTTTTTGCGCATCTCGTACCAAAATTCTTACATCGCATTTATCGCTGACTAGATCTCGCACCAATCGGCCACCAACATAGCCAGATGCACCAGTTACGAGTATTAAGCGCTGCGAGTTCATAGTTGAGAGCCTAGACTGAGCACATGGCTAATTCCACCCGACCTCGCGTCGTCATTCTGGGCGCTGGCTTTGGCGGGCTAACTGCTGCCAAGGCGCTGGCTAAGGATGCCGATGTCACCGTCGTAGATCGCCATAACTTTCAAACATTTTTGCCATTGCTCTACCAGGTAGCAACCGCTGGCCTTGCCGCAGACCATGTTGCGCACCCTGTCCGAGGCGCACTTCGTAAGAGTGGTGTGAAATTCCGAATGGGTTCACCAATTTCAGTTGATCATAAAAACAAATCAGTAAAACTCGATTCTTCAGAAGTTCTTGAATTTGATCACTTAGTTGTTGCGCTCGGTTCTGCAACTGCAGACTTTGGCGTAGTCGGTGTTAACGAACATGCACTAGGTATGAAGAGCGTGCATGAAGCAATCGGTATACGTGCCGAAGTAATGCGCCGCTTTGAGGATCTCTGTCGCTTTGAGGATCAAACCCGTCTTTCCCTGAGTGTTGTTGGTGGCGGGCCAACTGGTGTGGAAATGGCCGGAGCACTAGCCGAGCTAAAGCGTGGTCCACTTAAAAACGATGAAGCAAATGCAGCGGCGCATATTGATATCTATTTGATCGAAGCTGGTCCCAGAATTTTGCCAATGTTTAGCGAAAAGTTATCTGCTCGTGCCAAACGAGATCTTGAAAAGCTTGGCGTAAAGGTTCTACTCAACACCGCTGTGCAGGAAGTAAAGCCACGTCAGATCTTGATCAAAGGTGCAGATGCAATTCCATCTGAAGTCACAATCTGGGCTGCTGGCGTTAAAGGTGAACCAACTGGAGGCTTACTAAATTTACCTCTTGAAGGATCTCGAATCAGCGTCGCCCAAAATTTGCAGGTGAATCATTACCCACATATCTGGGCTATTGGTGATATCTCAAGTGCGAAAGGTGCAGATGGAAAGTTTCTACCGATGGTTGCACCTGTGGCTATGCAACAAGGGCGTTGGGTTGCAAAACAAATCATGCGTGCTGCGCGCGGACAAGCGCTACAAGACTTTAAATATTTAGATAAAGGGTCTATGGCCACAATCGGTCGCCACAAAGCGATTGTGCAATTTAAAGGTATTCAAATCGCAGGAATTCCTGCTTGGTATGCCTGGTTATGGCTGCACTTATTCTACTTACTAGGTGGGCGCAACAAGATCGGCACTATCGCCGATTGGACTTGGAACTACTTAACGTTTGACCGCGGTAATCGCCACATTATGGATAGTCTCTAATTTAATGGCGCAGTACCTAGATTTACGTGGCCATAAAACATATTGCTACGAATGGGAAAATAACGGCGAAGCCGTAGTTTTACTTCACGGTGGCCTTAGCCAAACTTCACATTGGGATTATGTATTAACCCCAGATCTAGAACCAGATTTTCATTTATTTGCCTACGATCGCACTGGACATGGCTACACCGGTGATCGCGAAGGTTCTTTCCATTTTGATTTCCAAATCAAAGAAGCAATCGCTTACTTAGAAGATGTGGTTAAAGAACCAGCACATTTAATTGGATGGTCAGATGGCGGAATTATCGCGATGTCAGTTGCGATTGCGCGTCCTGAACTAGTCAAATCACTAGTTCTAATCGGGGCAAATTACCACCCGTCTGGAGCAGTGACTCATCTTCCTTTTGTAGAACCAAGCGAAGAAGATAAGGCTGAATACGCTGCGACCTCACCTGATGCCCCACACACACAAAATGAAAAAATTAAAAAGATGTTGAAGATTTGGGAATCTGAGCCTGATATTCCTCTTGCAGAATTAGCAAAAATCGAATGCCCGACACTTTTCATTGCAGGGGATGATGATGTTTTCTCACACGAACATACTCTCGATATGTACCGCGCTGTCGAGTTAAGTCAGCTGGCAATTATTCCCGGCACCTCACATATTGCACCTAAGGAAAAGCCAGCGTTATTTAGCGCGATCGTCCATCAATTTTTAACCGATTTAACTTATCCGCTGACGAAGATGCCGATACGGCGAGTTAGCAATCAACCGGAATAATAGTTCCGGTCTTAACATCATAAATTGCACCAGCAACGGTGACGCCATCGCGCAAGAGTGGATAGGCGCGAATGCGATTTACGTCGATAGAAAGCGTCGCTTTTTGATCTCGCGTAGTACGAAATTCAAGTGAGCGAGTATCAACACCAAATTTTTCATCAATCAGCGCATGGATATCTGCTTCATCACCACGCGCCATTGCGCAATCGGTATGTGGCATAACCAGGATGCGCTTTACATTTAATAGATATGTAGCCAGCACCAAGGTGCGGATAACGTCCTCGGTAACGCGAGCCCCGGCGTTGCGCAAGATCTTGGCATCACCAGAGCGCATACCCACAACAGATAATGGATTAATTCGAGAGTCCATGCAGGTTACGATCGCTAAACCTTTTGCTGCAGCACCTGTTAATTCGGAGTACCGAAATGACTTTATGTACTCAGCATTTGCGGCAAGCAGATCATCAAATTGTTCATGAGGAAACGAATAATCTTGCATCGTTACCCCTTTTCTTTCGGGTTGAAACTTCCCAGAGCCCCCCGTCAGGATTGAACTGACGACCTGCGCATTACAAGTGCGCTGCTCTACCACTGAGCTAGAGAGGCTTGCTGCCGATTAAGGCAACGGGCGTAATTATGGCAGTTATCGCCGTAATGTAAAAATCAACAAGATATGCCGAGCCAAAGGGTAGGTTTGCCCGCATGCGATTGGGCGTTTTAGATGTGGGCTCGAATACCGTCCACCTTCAAGTAGTTGATGCTCATCCCGGCGCCCGTCCGAGTCCAGCAACTAACCAAAAGGTTGAACTTCGTCTTCACGAATACTTAAATATTTCTGGCGAGATAACGCCCAAAGGTGTCGAGCTTTTGGAATCCGCTATTGCTGATGCAATTTCACATGCTAAAGAGTTTAAGACCGAAGAAATCTTGGCATTTGCGACTTCAGCGATCCGTGATTCCAAAAACGGAAAAGAAATATTGCTTGAGATAAATAAGAAATTTGATCTAGATCTACAAGTTCTTTCTGGTGATGACGAAGCGCGCATGACATTTTTGGCAGTTCGCCGTTGGCTTGGCTGGTCAAGTGGCAGATTATTGGTTCTAGATATTGGTGGCGGATCGCTCGAAATCGCAGTCGGCGATGATGAGAGCGCGGAGGCGACTGTTTCATTGCCGCTTGGTGCTTCACGCCTGACACGCGAGTATCTAACTTCCGATCCACACACATCGAAAGAGATTAAGGCTTTAGAAAGTTATGTAATTGAGTCCGTTAAGAGTTCTGTACCTGAAGAAATTATGGAACATATCGCAGATCATTTTGTAGCGACTAGTAAGACTTTTAGAACGCTCGCCCGTCTTGGTGAACATTGGTTTGATGACAATCCAAAGTATTTAAAGATTAACTCGCTCACAAAAATGATTCCTAAGCTCCAGTCGATGTCCAATAAGGAGCGTGCTGAGCTCCCAGGTGTGTCTCAGAGCCGAGCGCGGCAGATAGTCGCTGGCGCCATAGTTGCCCGCACAACCATGGAACGTCTGCATATCAATGAACTTGAAATATGTCCTTGGGCGCTGCGCGAAGGCATTGTTTTACGCTGGCTTGACTGGATGGAACGTTAGTTCCTTAAACGATGGGCTCGTCAATCCAATCGCATGCAATTACTTCTCCATCTCGACAGTGCAAGATAATTGCTTGAGCTGGCTCTAGTTCGCGGTCCATTGATTTAAAGTACTTTTTACCAACCAACTTTTTGACTAACTTAGGAATAATTGGATTATGGCTGCAAACTAGCGCCGGAATACCGCGATCCATTAAATCTTGAATGTAATCCAATGAAACTTCTTTATCCTTCTCATATCCATATTCGGATAAATCGGCAGAATAAATCGGAGTTACCTGCATCGCGCGCGTCATTGGATCAACAGTTTCAGTACAACGAAGCGCATCTGAAGTGTGAACTTCTTTTGCTCCATAAGGCAAATAAATCGGCAGCAATCGCTTTGCCTGTAACTGACCTCTATGTTCTAGCGGACGATCTCCATCATCTCCATCCCAATCGGTGCGCTTTAGCGCCTTGGCATGGCGCAACAAAATTATGGGAAAGGTATCTACCCCAAACTCTAGAAAATAATCAACGATCTTGCGATCGTCTTTATTGGTCAACATATCTTTTGCCTTCTTGGGAGTTAGCCATTCCAACTGATCTACTTCTTCAGGATTTGGTTTTCCCTCTTGAGTTGCATTCGCCTGCGCTGCCCAATAACGAACTTCCTTTGGAGCGCCTTCTAATTTGTAAATTGCCTTTCCAATTTCAGGGCCAAAGGTTGATGTGTATCCGGTTTCTTCTAATACTTCACGATAGGCAGTCGCGATATGGGATTCGTTGTTTTCAACTTTCCCCTTTGGCAGTGACCAATCGTCATAACGCGGGCGATGAATGAGTGCAATTTCAATTTCTGAGTTTTCATTTTTACGCCACAGTACCGCTCCCGCTGCTTGAATTAGCGGAGTTGCAAGGTCATTACTCATGGTCTGAGCTTTCGGTAGCGCTTTATGTATATGTCCTGCAGGTCTTGCAAAGGCTCACCAGAACCATTAGTTGTGATGCGCTGCCAAGAACTATTTTCTTGATGCCAACTTGCCGTCTTATCGCTCATCGAGAGATCAATAATCTCTTGCAAAGCGCTCTTATGCGCTGGACGTTCGATACGAACCAAACTTTCAACACGGCGATCTAAGTTTCGGTGCATTAGATCTGCACTGCCAATCCAGAATTCGTTTTCTCCCCCATTTACAAAGTGGTAGATGCGAGAATGCTCGAGAAACCTTCCTAAAATTGAGCGGACTTTTATATGCTCGGAAAGCCCAGGTATTCCTGGAAGAATTGAACAGATTCCACGAACAACCAGGTCGACCTTCACTCCTGCTTGTGATGCGGCATATAGCGCTTCAACGAACTCTTCATCTAGTAATGAATTCAACTTCATCTGGATTCCAGATGGTTTGCCCGCCTTAGCATTTTCAATCTCATTAGAAATCTTCTCGAGTAAACCACTTCGCAGAGTGCGCGGTGCTACGAGCAGCCTTGAATAAGTGGAATGTGGGGCAAACCCGGATAGTTGATTAAACAACTTTGTTAAATCTTCAGTTAAAACTGGGTCGGCGCTGAGGATTCCTAGATCTTCGTAGAACCTGGCAGTTTTTGGATTGTAATTTCCAGTGCCAATATGGCAGTAAAGGCGAAGACCTTGCGCTTCATCGCGAACTACGAGAGATAACTTGGCGTGGGTTTTAAGTCCCATCAGACCATAAACCACATGCACACCAGCAGCTTCTAGTTTTCTTGCCCAACGAACATTTGCTTGTTCATCAAATCGTGCACGAATTTCGATCACTGCAAGGACTTGTTTTCCCGCTTCTGCGGCTTCAATCAACGCTTCGATAATTGGGGAGTCGCCAGAAGTTCGATAGAGCGTCTGTTTGATCGCTAAAACATTAGGATCTTGGGCCGCATGCTGCAGAAACTGAACTACCGATGAACTAAAGGATTCATAGGGGTGATGGAGCAGAATCTCTCCTTGGCGGATTGCGGCGAAGAATAGATCGGGCTCTTCAGAATCAACCTCGCTGAGCGATGCCACTGTTCGCGATCTAAATGGAGGAAACTTCAATTTCGGTAGATCTAGATCTGCAATTTTTGTAAGATCAGTTAAATCTAATGGTGCGGGAAGAGAAAGAACGTTCGCAGGATTTATATCTAGCTCTTCGCAGAGCGTCTTAAGCAAATGCTGATCAACACCCTCTTCAATTTCTAAACGCACCGGTGGACCAAAGCGGCGGCGAGCCAACTCTTGTTCAAGAGAGTTAAGTAGGTCTTCGGTATCTTCTTCTTCAAGTTCAATATCTTGATTTCGAGTGACTCTAAAGGTGTAGTGATCTTGGATCAGCATTCCCGGAAAGAGTTCCTGTAGATGAATTGCAATCAAATCTTCAAGTGGCAAGAAACGTTTACTGCTCGGTGCAGGACTTACCGAAACAAAGCGCGAAAGAATAGGCGGCACCTTTACGCGTGCAAAGTATTCTTCAGAACTTTTAGGGTTCTTAACGATCACCGCAAGATTTAGTGATAGCCCTGAAATATATGGGAAAGGATGTGATGGATCGACGGCAAGTGGTGTTAAGACGGGAAAGATACGATCGCTGAAGATGCGAGACACGTGTGCTCGTTCATCATCTGATAAATCATCCCAATGGATAATTTCGATCTCATGGGTCTTAAGTTCTGGAGAAATAACCTTTTTGTAGAGCTGGGCGTGACGCAAAGTTAATTCGCGCACCCGTACAGATATCGCTTCGAGAAGTTCGGCTGCCGTAAAACCTGCTGAATTAACTAGATGCGGATTTGTTTCCAACTTGCCTAGAACTGATGCAACTCGAACCATATAAAATTCATCTAGGTTTGATGCAAAAATTGTTAAGTATCGAACTCGTTCTAGCAATGGGATCGAACTATCCTCAGCCATTTCCAAGACACGTTCGTTGAAAGAGAGCCAACTAATCTCTCTATCAATCAGGTGCGCTGCTTCTGGCATGGCCTTAGTCTCTCTTGCTTAGATGAATTTAGAGTAATCGGTAGATGGACAGCGGTTAAACGGGCCAGCTGATTGGAGTTGGGTATTTTGCACTTCGCCCATCCCCTGATGATTTACCGCGTAAGCGTCGCCAGATCCAGGGCAGTGCGAAGGTGAAGAACCAAATTGCAGATAGGGCGCGCTTTTTTATCCATGGCGTTGGTTTCGCTGGTGGCAATGGAGTTCGCCATTCTGGATCAAAGTTATATCCAAGTCTTTCTAATAAAGCTTGCGCAACGCGATTGTGGCCTTCGGCATTTAAATGTAAGCGGTCAAAAGCTAAGAATCGATTGTCGCTAAAGAATGTTTCTTGATTGGCATCAACAATAATTGCTCCGACTTCAGCGCCGACTTTGCGAACACCTTTATTGAATTCACCAAAGCGAGCTGCCCAAACATCGGAGCCACGACCCGTGTTGCCGGTACGTTCTAAAACGGTAAACAACATCAGCGTGGCACCAGATGCAGCGGCGCGACGCACGGCATCTGCATATAGAGCTTGTGCGACTTCTGGTTTATAACTTGGGCGAAGCGCATCATTGGCGCCTGCGTGAAAAGTTAGTAGTGTTTCAGGCCCAGTTACATAGGTAAGTGCTATCGGAAGTTGATCATCAATTACCTGCTTCAGTAACTTTCCACGTATCGCTAAATTTACGTAAGAAAAGCCAGGTGCTTCTTTTGCCATTACATCGGCGATGCGATCGGCCCAGCCACGATATTGGCCATTGACCATCTCATCGGACATGCCTTCGGAGTAAGAATCTCCACAGACAATTAAACGTGTGTATTTCATAGATCCCAAACCTTTTAACCTTTACTTACGGCGCTGCTCATCTACCCAGAACAGTGCAATCGAAGTTGCAACGCTGGCGTTAAGTGACTCAGTTGTCGCGCGCATCGGAATTGAAACAACCAGGTCGCACTTTTCACGCACGAGGCGTGAAAGTCCCTTACCTTCGCTGCCGACAACGATCATCACATTCTCTTTCGCGACCTTCATGCCGCTCAAAGTTTCGTCAGATTCGCCATCTAAGCCGATAACAAAACAGCCTAATTTCTTAGCGTCATCGATAGTGCGCGCCATATTGGTTACTTGTGCTACTGGCAGACGTGCAGCCGCTCCAGCCGAAGATTTCCAAGCAGAAGCGGTCATTGCCGCGGCACGACGTTCAGTCATAACAACTCCAGCTGCTCCAAAAGCTGCAGCGCTTCGCACGATTGCACCTAAATTACGTGGATCAGTTACTCCATCAAGTGCCACAATCAAAATTGGATGGTTTGCGCGCTCTGAAATTTCTTGGAATGAAGAGTATTGATAAGGCTTGATCGCCAAGATGATTCCTTGGCTATTGGCGTTTATCCCTTCAAGTTCTGCACGGTGTACTTCGCGAATTGGAAGTTGGTGATGTAGCGCTAGTTGCAGCGATTCGGCGACGCGATCATCGACATCAATACTGCGCGCAACAATTAACTCTGTTGCCGGAACGCTGGCACGAAGCGCTTCCAGAACTGCGTTACGTCCAGAGACAATTTCACCTTTTGGCTTTTCGCTTCGGCCCGTGCGAGTACGTGGTCCTGCTTTCTTTTCCGCAGCCTTCTTGCGCTTAGCAGCTGCGTGATACGGACGATCTTCAGCTTTAGGAGTTGGACCTTTACCTTCTAAACGACGTTTATTTTTTCCACCGGTTCCGCCGGTTGGTCCCTTTTTAGAACTAGTGCGTGCTGCTCCACGTGGTTTTGCGCTGCCGGCCATTTACTTCTCGCTTATCTGTGAGATCGACCAACGTGGCCCTTGTGCTGTGTCTTCGATACTAATTCCGAGTGCAGCTAAACCGTCACGAATCTGATCTGATGCTGCAAAATCTTTTCGCTCGCGCGCTGCTGTGCGCTGCGCCAGAGCTAATTGAATGACGCCATCTAACGCGTTAGTTAGATCTTCTCCACCAGCGCTAGCAAAATTTGGATCAAATGGGTCGCAACCAAGTACTTCTAGCGCACCGCGAATTTCATTTGCAGACGTTGCGATCACCGCTTTATCTCCGCTGGTGATCGCGCTATTTCCTAT
>JACCDJ010418074.1_pt1 | contig 10994 bp, 8 predicted proteins | sample 7444481 | NCBI WGS metagenome assembly JACCDJ01 (sample SAMN15323435, study PRJNA562643) | freshwater metagenome | isolation source: river surface water | place: USA:Blue River Watershed | collected 2017-08-15 | reverse complement strand
TCTTGCTGTTATTTGCAAACGCCTTAAGCGCCCAAAAACAAAGATTTATTATTTTAAGGCATGCTGAAAAAGATACAACAATAAGTGGATCCAAAATGATGCAAGCAGATCCACCATTAAGTTCAAAAGGACAAGAAAGAGCCGAATCTCTAATTCGCAAATTCAGAAAATATAAAATCAATAAAATATATTCTACTAATTACGATAGGACTAAATCCACAGTATTACCATTAGCTAAATCTATTGGACTATCTATCTATAGTTATGACCCTAGAAATTTAAAAGCATTCGCTGATGAATTAACAGAAACAGAAAATCAATCAAAAACGATTTTAATAGTAGGTCATTCAAATACAAGCCCAAAATTAGTCAACTCCCTCATAGGGAAGGATTTATACATGGATTTGGATGAATCTGTTTACAATCAATATTGGGTTGTAAAGTTTAACGGGCAACGAAAACATGCCAAAGTAATATATTATTAAAAAATATATCTTGCCTTTACTCAAAATTATTCTTAAATTAGGCTATGAAAAATATATTAATACTTTTAGCAATCACATTGATTACGAAAACAACTATTGCTCAACAACCAAAACATTTTGAGATAGTGCTATCAGATACTATTTCCAAAAGTTTCGATACCATATATTGGCAAGCAAATACGAATGTCGAATATTATTACATCGACTTGGACTCAAGTATATTAAAACAAAAAAATCTTAGTTTAGAAAATAAAACTAGAAGATTAATAGCAGAAGACTCAACAACAAAGCTTGTAAAAATGCTTAATTTGGCTGTCAAGAACATGAAGGATGTTTATGTTGCCCCAGATTTAATCATAGATAATTCAAACCAATATTATAGGTATTCAACATCCTATACTTATGTTACAACTTCAGATGCCGGAATGAAAAATTTCATTGAATATTGTGATTCCAAGAAAATCAATGTTACTATTTCAAGTGTTAAATTTAAAAACAATGAAAATACTGAGATGTTATTAAGAAAAAATTTACTTGAAAGGTCAAGAAAAATTGCACTTGCCACGCTTCCTAGTTTTAATGGTAAATCAATAGAATTGCTATCAATTACTCAAACCGACCCGATATCAAATTCATTTTTTAATTCATCACAAAATACACAACAATTAAAACTATTACTAAACGATAAAATTAATTTAAAATTAGCGAGCAAGTTGACTTTGAAATTCAACTACTTGATTAAATAATTTAAGCTACTATATAGCCATTTTAAAAGGCAATAAAAACTCCGATTTCATTAGATTTCGGAGTTTTTATTTGAAGCACTTGCTCATTCAAGGCAAAAAAATTTAAAACTTCACATAGCCCCAGTTAATAACATGGTTACTTGAAGTGTTGTTTCTAATTACAAATTTAAAAACATTGCTAGTATTAGGTACATACCCTTGAGGTGTTACATGTATTGAACCACTAACCCCATATATCTGATCTGGAATACTTATAAAAAGTAAAGCATTACCAGCCGTATAATGCCATGCATATTGACTACCTAATACAGGGACATTTGTATTAGCAGTTGTAACGGTAGCATTCCAGAGTGCAATTCCATTAGGAATATTCCCGTTTACCCACATTGAATAGGTTGCTCCTGGTGTGACTGAAAAACTTACATTATTATCTCCTGGAACAAGTGTCCAATTGCCTGTAACTTTTGTTGCAACATCTGTCAATTGCCCTCCACTTCCAATAAAATTATTTGCTTTTACATTTCCACTAACTTCTAATGTTTCTGTTGGAGAACTAGTCCCAATTCCAACATTCCCACTTGTATTTATAAAAAATCTAGTTGGATATGAACCAGAAGCGTTTTGAGTTATTGAAAAATTTCTAGTCCCGTCCCCATTAAAATCTTGCAATACACCCCAATTACCCATCCAAATTGCCGCTCTTTTACTTGTAGCATTTGTTGTAGGATTAATAACAAGTGATGAAGGGTATTGAGTACTTCCACTATTTATTGTTGGAGTTTCTATGCTTGGACTTGAAGACAATACTAAATTCCCAGTTCCTGTTGAAGATGTAACCCCTGTACCACCATTTGCTACAGGTAGCACATTTGTTGTACTATTTATAATATATATCCAACCACTACCGCCATAATAATATAATCCAGCAGTACCATCCGTTTGATAAACCATTAAACCTGTTGCTGGACTTTGTATAGAAGTTCTTTGAGAATTTGTCATTCTAGGAGGCAGGAATCCTTTTTCTGTTGACGCTATTTCCAGCTTGGCTGATGCGTGAGGCGTAGGTGTACCAATGCCAGTTTGTGCATTGGATCTGCCAACAAATAAGATTGAAAAAAATAAAAAAATAATACCTTTTTTCATACAATTATGTCAAAAATAATAGATTTTATTAGACAAAATTGGCCTTTTTAATACATTTATTTTAAATTGAAACCCAATTAAATAAAATATGAAAAACATTCTATTCCTTGCAGCCTCAATACTGATCTCACATACCATCTTTGCTCAAAAAAATGCAGATCAAATACTTGGCACCTGGCTCACAGGCTCTGGTAATGCAAGGGTTGAGATTTATAAAAACGCCAATAATTTTCAAGGCAAAATCGTATGGTTAAGCGAACCTATTGACCCAGCAACCAATAAGCCTAAAACTGACACCAAACATCCTAATTCCAACTTACATAGCAGACCTCTTATGGGCTTAATCAACCTTTGGGGCTTCTCCTACAATGATAATGAAGGCAATTGGGAAAAAGGACATATTTACGACCCTAAAACAGGCAAGGAATACAAATGTACTATTACTGCTAAAGACAAAAACACATTAAATGTAAGAGGTTTTATTGGCTTTAGTATGATTGGCAGAACAGACGTTTGGACAAGGGTTAAATAAACATTTAAACCTTACAAAGTATTGATCATCTCTACTTCCTCCTCCTCTACTAATTTAATAGTTGCAGGTAGAATAGTTTTCTTTTTATTGATCAAATAAATTGATGTAGCCAAAATGGAACAAAAAGTCATAACGCCTGTCATAGGCAATGTGGTTCCATTATGAAAAAGGCTAACCATTGCAGACATCAATGCGCCTAAACTCATTTGAATAAAACCCATTAATGCAGAAGCATTACCTGCATTGTGTCCAAAGGGAGCCATTGACAAAGCAGAAGCATTTGGGAAAATAAATCCTTGACAACTTAAATAAAAGAATACAAGGAGTAATGTGGAATACAATTCACTTAACCCCAAAAGAGCAGTGCTAACTAAAATGATAGCTATTAAGCTTTGACTCATTAATGCCACTTTGATAATTTGTTCTGATTTATACTTTTTTAAAAAAAGACTATTCAATTGACTTGATCCAATTAAACCAGATGCAACAAAAGCAAAGCCCCAGCCATAATGCTGTTCAGACACTTTAAAAATTTCTAAAAAAACATAAGGTGATCCACTAATAAAGGCATATAGTCCTGCGGAAGCAACCGAACCTGAAAATGTATATAGGATAAATTGTGGATGTTTTAAAATACTTGCAAAACCCGTTAAAATTGCAACAGGCTTTAATGAATAATTTGGATCAGGACCTTTGCTATCTGGCAATAAAAAATAGATCCCCGCAATGATGGAAACAATCACTAGAATCAACATGATAAAAATATACCTCCATCCAAAATAGATCGTAATTAACCCTCCTAAAGACGGTGCTATAATTGGAGAAACTGCAATCACTAACATTAAAGTAGAAAAAACCTTTGCGTTTTCTTTTACATCAAATAAATCTCGCACCATCGCTCTTGAAGCAACCATACCAACACATCCTCCTAGCGCTTGAAAAAACCTAAATATAATTAATGTCTCGACCGACATGGCAGTTGCACATGCTACTGATGAAATAGCATAGATAGACAACCCAAAATACAATGGCGCCTTACGACCGTATCTTTCCAATAAAGGACCATATAATAATTGCCCGAAGGAAATACCAATAAAAAAGGAAGACAAGGAAAGCATCACAGAAGCGACAGTTGTATTTAACCCTTTTGCAATACTTGGAAAGGCGGGCAAATACATATCAATTGACAATGGCCCAATGGCAGATAATAAACCTAAAATTAGAATTAAATAAAACTTAGATTGCTTTTTGACAGAATTCATACCCCAAAGTTAAAACAATTAATCAAGCTAATCATCCCTTGCAATAACTCATTGTGGAATATTAAAAATAAATGTTTTAGCTAAATTGATTAATTTGTATTGCTAAGAAACAAATTTATCTGATGTAATTATTGAATATGAAAGTTATTGAAAGGACATTTGAAACTTTTAAATGGATTGATATTGAACATCCAAATAAGGCTGATTTCGAAAAGATCACAAAAGAGTATAATTTAAATCACCACCTTATTAAAGATAGCCTTGAGAGAGGTCATTTGCCTAAATATGAAAAATATAAAGATATAGACTTCTATATCTTTAGAGCATATACATCAGATATTAATTTACAAATTGACGAAGTAGTAGACATCTCCAATAAAATTGCCTTCTTCAAAATGGAGGGTAAATTAATTACAGTTCACAGATCTCCATTTAGTTTTTTACATAGCCAAGAAAATCCAGCATTAACAAAACATGAACTTTTTTTAAAAATCATAAGCTCAATGGTTGAGACCTATGAGAAACCAACCATTGATTTAGCCTTAAAAATATCAGCTATTGAAAAAACAATTTTTCTTAAAGATCATCGAAATGTCTTACTAGAAGAATTGTACTTTATTAAATCACAATCTAGAATTTTAAGAAAAATATTACATATAACACAAGCAGTCGTAGACCAAATACCTGATAAAGAAACCCATTCATCTCTATATCAAGACATAAAAGACCAGTTATTACAACATGCAACCATAATTGATGAAGCGGTAGAAAATGCGAATCAACTAATGACAACTTACTTGTCTATTAGCGAGCAAAGGAATAACGAAGTTGTTCGTCTACTAACCATCTTCTCTGCCTTTTTCTTACCACTCACTTTTATTGTAGGAGTCTATGGTATGAACTTTGACTTCATGCCAGAACTTAAATGGAGATTAGGCTATCCATTTGCAATAACGCTTATGCTCCTGATTGTGGTGGTCATTTTTATATGGTTTAGAAGAAGAAAGATTATCTAATAACCAATTTAAACATACTATTACTTACAATTTTGTGCAATAAAAGGATCTACACCGGGGTAATTTTTAGCCTTCGCTCCTTGCAATGCGCTACAAGCTTGTTGTTTATTACCTACCGATATTAAACACATTGCTTTAAAGAATTCAGACTTCCCTGTATTTGCAGATGGCAATTGGATCGCTTTATTAAAAAACACAACTGCCTTATCAAATGATTTATTGGTGTAATAGCAAATTCCTACATTTTCTAGATGGGTATAATTTGCAGGATCTAACTCACTTGCTTTGATGTACCAATTTGCTGCAACATTATATTGCCCTTTTTGAAAAGCTTGCGCACCTAATACTGCATAATTAGGCATTGCGCCTGTGGCCATCGCATTGCCATATAGTAAACCGGATGTTCTTACGAAAATCGCGCTATCGGCAGGGAATCTTTTTTTGGCTGTATCTAATAAAGCCCTAGTTGTTGCTATCGGGGTCTGGTTAATTTCAATCAATGCCAAAATATATTGATTCCAACCTTCTCCAGAATTTCTGTACTTGATATAAGTTTTAAATGCATTTGTGGCTTCCGCTGTGTCTTTCATTTTAGCAGCTGCGAAAATCATGTTCTTATAGTAGCTTGTCGCTCTTGGCCAATTATAAAAAGCTTTTTTTGCGTATTTGAAAGTGCTGTCGTATTTTAATTGAACAGAGAATACAGCAGTTCTTATAAAGTCGTTATAATGCAAATACGGATTGTCATTGTTACTTTCATCTAATAATTTAGCCGCTGTGTCGTAGTATTTATCTCTTAAATAATAACGTGCCACTAATGCTTTAATTGGCAAGGTAGAGGTAGATAAATTAGGGATTGGTGGGAATGCATCTTTCACTTCATCCAATGCCATTTTTGGATCTTCATTAATCTCCCCCATCACAAATTTCTGCACTTTTAAAGAAGTATAGGTTTGGTAATTGACATAAATAGCACCTACTAGGACTAGAATAGCAATGAGTAAAAACGGTAACCCCTTTCTGTCTTCTTTTACTTCTTTACTTATTGATGCATTGAAATAGAAAGGCATAAATAACAGCGCTGCAGAAATCGCGAACATGGTCTGCATTGAAGTTCGTTCAGCAGGAAAATTAAAAAATGCATCTACAAAATAACAACCAATGGCCATTAAGGAAATCGATGCCATCAATTTGATACTAGAGTCTGTAGTGTTTTTCCATATTTGAACTACTCCTAAAGCCATTATTACAAACATCGCTAAAAATGCCAAACCTCCTAATATACCCAAGTCTGCAAACATTTCAATGAAATCATTGTGACAATGGTAGGGTACAAATAAGTCGTTTGTATACTCTTTTTCATAAGGTATGGAGGCTAATTTCCAGTTCCCATATCCCCCACCTAAAATTGGATGTTTAATGGAATAATCAATTGCACCTTGCCATAAATGTATACGGCTATTTTGTTCACTAGCTACATTGATATCACCAGCTCTTTTAGTAATTGTACCATAACCACCCTGGAACCCCTGTAAATCAACCGCTTTGGACAACATTGCATTTGCAGCAAAAAATGCAAAGATGAATGGGATTATTAAGTAGGCTAAGTTAATGCCAATTTTCTTTAACCCTTCTTTTTTATGTATTAAAAAAACGGCAACTGTAAATAACACTACTACTACCCCTAAACCAACATAAGTAGACCTCGTATTCAAAATAAACAAAGCCATAATACCCAGAAATAAGACTATCAGCCCAGTAATTTTTCCGAACAACTTGTTATGAAGCATTACAAACAATACAAAAGGAAACTTGATCAATAAACTTGCTGCCATCACATTCTTGTTTCCATTCTTTCCAGTCAAGCTTACAATATTTTGATCCAAATTCATGTCCACCATGTTCTTAGAGAACCCAGAAATCACATAGATCGCATCAAAAAATAATACAACTGTTATAAATGAAGCAACTACATTAAATAAAGTTGTGAGATTTTGTTTATGAAACAAGACAGACAAATTGATGAATATCAAATAAGTACCAAAAAGTCGTGCAAAGCAAACTAAAGTTTCAGTTGGATTGATTGCATAAAAAAATGAGATTGCAGCCCATAAAATCAAAAAACTGTAAACAATTGTGAATTTTAAATTCAACACCGCAGCAATAGCAGTTTTATAAACCGCTTTATTCAATAAAATATAGCCAAGAAAAACAAAGTCAAGAATGGAAACATACAACCATTGTGCACCCATCACATCCGCGCCACCAAAATCTGGAACAAAATGTACAAGTAGGTATAATAAAGCACAAAGATATCCGACGAATGAATTTTTACCCAATTGACTCATATTATTATTTTTCAGGAGCTAAATATACGATAATAGCAGATTTTAAACCTTTGAGAAGTTTGTCTTTAGATGCATATCTTATTTTTTTGTAGATTTAAGCCCTAAAACGATCTATTTTGGAAAATATTAGCTGCTATTACGATGGACAAATAAGTTCTTTCAAGCAAACTGGAATGTCATTAAACGACTTGCTTATTCAAAGAGGTTATGGCATATTCGACTACCTAAGAGTGGTTAACAACAAGCCCTTATTTGTAGAAGACCATTTAGATAGATTATACCAATCTGCAGCGATCATGCACATGGAAGTGCCTCAATCAAAAGAGTCAATTTTAAAAATCGTTTTAGAATTGGTGGCTAAAAATGACATGCCTTATTCTGGATTGAAACTAATTGTTTCTGGAGGAGATAGTTCAGACGGTTATAGTTTAGAAAAGCCAAGACTAACCATTATACAACAACCACTTCCTGTTCCATCAAATAGTTTTTCTGTAAGTCCTTTTATATTAATGAGCCATCCTTTCCAACGTCAATTGCCACAGGTTAAAACAACTGACTATTTAATGGCTATCTACTTGCAACCAAAATTGAAGGCATTTGGAGGTCATGATATCTTATACACAAATGATGGCATGTTAAGAGAATGCCCTAGATCTAATTTTTTCTTGATTTCTGAACAAGGTCATATTGTAACTCCTAAAGATGACATCTTAAAAGGGATCACAAGAAAAAACATCCTTGCTTCCGCAAGAGAAAATGGGATTGAAGTAGAAGAAAGACAAATTGCATTAGAAGAAATTAAAACTGCGAAAGGCGCATTCATCGCAAGTTCTACAAAACGCATTATCCCTATAAGCAAAATAGACGAATCCGTGATTGCCACTGATTCGCCTATTTTAGAAAAAGTATTTAATATGTTAGTTCAAAAAGAACAAGCATATATCAATCGATAATCGATCTATTTTACCTGCTTTCTTAATGCTTCTAATTTAGCTACATAAAGACTACGCCCGTGTGTACCTAAAATAATTTCATGATCTCTTGGATGAATCTCTAAGTCATGTACTGGAACACTTGCAGGTAAACCTTTTGTCCAAGCCATTGAGCTATTACCGCCATCTAAGCTTACATAAAGTCCACCATCTGTTCCTACATACAAAACCTTATCAGAAACAGCATCTTCCTTAATTACATTCACTGGCTCTACTGGCAAATCTTTCATGATTTGTTTCCATGTAGTGCCATAATCATCACTTTGGAATACATACGCATTGAAATGATCATTTCTGTATCCATTTAAGGTTACATAAACTCTAGATACGCTGTATTTACTTGCAACAACTCTACTTATATATAACCCCTTTGGTAACTTTTGACTGATCAATGTAAATGTATTTCCACCATCTTTTGATACTTGTACATTTCCATCATCAGAACCTGTATAGATTAATCCAAAACGGATTGGACTTTCACTCATTGTGGTTAAAGTTCCAAAAGGTACATCCCCTTGTGTTGGATTTGTTGTCAAATCTGTGCTTAATGTAACAAGACTATCTCCCTTGCTCATTGAACGGTGGAACTTATTGGATCCAAAATAAAATACGTCTTGGTTGTGACGGCTCAATAAAATTGGAGACTGCCAATTGTAACGCACTGCTGGCTCTCCTAAATCACGCATTGGTCTTACCGTTTTTCTTTCTTTAGTAGTCAAATTTTGTCTACTATAAAATCCAAATTGAGATCCACTATATACAGTCTTATTATCTCTCCAATCAACTTGCACTTGCATGCCATCTCCCCCACCTAACATTGTATATGGATTGTGTCCGCTATCATACCAATCGTAGTTTTCTTTTGTGGTACTAGCTCCAAACCATGTTCCATTGTCTTGTAATCCACCATAAACATTATAAGGCTTAGCCATATCAACAGTGATATTGTAAAACTGGCCAACTGCAGGTGTATTTGCCTTGAACCAATGCGCTCCATTGTCATATGTGATATTACATCCGCCATCATTACCAATAATCATATGACTATCTCTTTGTCCATTCATCCATACAAAGTGATGATCTGCATGCACATTTTCTTTTCCAATCTGACTAAATGTTTTTCCACCATCAGTACTCAATAAAACGCCAACACCAGTGATTGCAATTTTTTCCGGATTGCTTGGACTAACAAATACTTTACCAAAATAATAACCATAAGTGCTATATAAATCTATTGGCTTTGCATGTGTTTTAACCCAAGTTAAGCCAGCATTATCTGAACGGTATACTTGCGCACCATAGATTGGTGTTTCAAATAAGGCAGTGTTTGCATCATATAAATAATCCCAAATACAATTAGGCGCTAATTTACCTGACTTAACATCTTGTTTTAAATTCTCTGCATTGTATTTAACTGGAATACCATTACGTGGAGACTTTAAAAAAGCATTTAATTTTTTGTCATCCAATGCGATAAACTGATCTACTGTCAAAGTTTTAAAATCTCTCAACACATACCTAGAAGTATCAGCCGCTTTTTGCATTGCTGTATCTGGTTGATGAAAGTTATTATCAACAATAGCATATACAATAGAAGGATTTTTTGGATAAACCGCTAAACCAATTCTACCAACACCATCACCAGAAGGGAATCCACTCGTTGGCGTAGATAATAAAGTCCAATTATTTCCCCCATCAGTACTTTTATAAATACCTGAAGTCTTACCAGATTCTTCAAAATTTGAAGCAGATCTTGTTCTATACCACATAGCAGCATAAAGATTCTGTTCGTTACTTGGATCGATATCTAAATCAACTGCACCCGTATTTGCATCTAATGCTAAGGTCTGATTCCAAGTTTTACCAGCATCTGTCGTTTTATAGATTCCGCGTTCTTTATTTTCTGAATACAAATGACCTAAAACAGCTACCCAAGCAGTGTTTGGATCTTTTGCAGACAATTGAATCTTACCTATATGATGACTTTCTGGAAGTCCAAGATAATCCCATGATTTACCATTATCAGCGCTACGATAAACTCCAAGACCTGCATAAGTTGAACGACTGCTATTTACTTCACCTGTCCCAACCCAAATATGTCTATTTTGCCAATTAACTGCGATGTCACCGATTGTTAAAATAGCCTCTGAATCAAAAATTGGAGTAAAACTTTGGCCATTATTCTGCGTATGCCATAAGCCTCCGGATGCATATGCAACATAAAACTCAGTCGGGTCTTGTGGATTTACTTCGATATCTACTACACGACCACTCATGACAGACGGTCCGATATTTCTGAAACTCGTTTCATTCAAGGTAGACTTAGTTGCCAATTGCTTTCTCTGGTCAATTGATTTTAATCTTTCTTGAGCTGGTGTAGGTTTTACTTGAGCCTGTGCAACAAAAGCAGCACAAAGGGCTAAAATTGTAAAAAGTCTTTTCATGCAATCAAAATTTTATTAAGGTTTTG
>JACCDJ010004430.1_pt1 | contig 10994 bp, 7 predicted proteins | sample 7444481 | NCBI WGS metagenome assembly JACCDJ01 (sample SAMN15323435, study PRJNA562643) | freshwater metagenome | isolation source: river surface water | place: USA:Blue River Watershed | collected 2017-08-15 | reverse complement strand
GAGAGATCTTCAACTCCTCCACCTCCTCCTGCACCAGTGGAGAGACCTTCAACTCCTCCACCTCCTCCTGCACCAGTGGAGAGACCTTCAACTCCTCCAAAAGTCAATACAACGCCCAAGAATGATGTGAATAAAAGTGAAGATGAAGAGGATGAAGGCGATCTTACAGGGGTCCAAGGTGAAGATCTGTCCGAGGAAGAAAGCAATGAAAATAATGAGGTAGAACTCACAAAAGTTGATGGGGAAGATCTGGGTGAAAATATGGCAGGTGGTGCCAATGCAGATTTGGATGTGGAGTATGGCTCTGAAGAGGAGGAAGAAGAGGTAGAACTCACAACAGTCCAGCCTGCAGCAACAACAACACAGGCTGAATTTGCAGGAGAAGAAAAAGACACCCAAGCGCAACCTGAGGACAAACAAGATATCTTGAAAGGTGGAAAGAAAGTGACTCCTCTGTTGAGGGAAATTTTAAGTATTGCAGAGGGTATGAAATTTCTTTTGTTAACAGCCACTCCTATGTATAATGACTACAAAGAGATTATAGGATTACTCAATCTTCTACTCTTAAATGACAAGAGAGCAACATTAACATTTCCCATGATCTTTGAGACAAATGGAGAATTTAAACCTGAGGGCAGAGAACTTTTGGGTCGAGTCGCAGGCTCCTATGTAAGTTTTATGCGTGGTGAAAATCCCTTGTCCTTTCCCATTCGTTTAAAACCGGATCTTGCCAATCTGGAAGCAAAGCAAGCGGATCTCGTCTACAAGATTGGCAAGTGGCCGAAAATTCAACCTGATGGTACAGAGATACCTGAATCAGAGCGCACACAAGTTGTGAACTTGCCCTATGTTGCCTGCAGGATGGACGAGGATGTTGCAGAAGAGTTTTTGCCTTATTCTACATCATTGATTGAGAAGGAGAAGTTGACAATTCCTACCACAGACAAATTAATCCAGGCAGGAAATTTCTTGTATCCTTTGACTTCTACCAATTTTGCGGACCGTGTTGGAAAACGAGGGTTTGACTCTTCTTTTGTCCGGAACAAAACCCCTGTTCGCTTCAGTCCTACTGCAGAGGCAGGTGCAGAGTGGATGGTAACCGAATACGAGGGGTCCGAGCCTTTGCTTTACCATTCTCCCAAAGCTAATTATCTGGTAAATCGCCTCGCAACAACGAAGGGTGTAGCGTTTGTCTACAGTCGTTTTGTGGAAACAGGTGCACTTACACTTGCGCTGATTCTCGAAGCCAACGGCTATACATGCGCGAGTCGCAAAAACCCATTGCTAGACTTATCCGAACCAATTGATGCAAAAGGGAGACAGTGTGCTCTCTGTCCTCTCCGAGAGGCCAATCACAAACTTGGAAATGGCAAACACGAGTTTGTACCCGCGCAGTATGTTCTTTTGACAGGTGAAAAGGACTATTCACCAAACAACAAAGCAGCCATTGAACTTGCAACGGATCCTCTCAATTACAATGGCTCAAGGGTGAAGGTTGTAGTTGGCTCCACAATTGCTTCAGAAGGTATTGATTTGAAGTTTATCCGTGAATTGTTTGTCTTTGACAGTTGGTATCACTTAAGCAAGCTGGTACAAGTCATTGGTCGCGGTATTCGTTACAAGAGTCATTGCCTGTTACCACCGTTGCAAAGAAATTGTACGATCAATCTACTTGTCCTGAGTTATGGAAAAGAATCTACCCGTGAGACAATTGACATGTTTCAATATCGCAGAGGCTACACAAAGGCAAAATTAGTCGGCCAAGTGACACGCGTCTTAAAATCGCACGCCTTGGACTGTAATTTAAACAAGGAACTTATCTTGATTCAAGGACTTGGGCCTATCGATCAGATTGACGGACAAGGCTTAGAACGTACAGATATCAATGTCAATGATACTCCTTATACCAATGTATGTGATTGGCTTGAAACCTGTGATTACAAATGCAGTCCTGAGGTTGATCTCTCTACTGTAGAGATTGACAATACAACCTATGATGAATATGCTGCCAAATGGCGAACCCATCAAATTAAAAAAGTATTACGGGATATTTTCCAAGTGCAACCTTGGCGACATTTTGATGACTTAGAAAACAATCTCTTGGCACAGGTTCCTCGCATTGCAAAGGCTGCGATTTTAGATGAAATTGTTGGCAATCCCTCCTTCCGCATTCGTGTAGGAGACAAGGAGGGATATATCATTTACAAGAATGGCTACTATCTGTTCCAACCTGAAATGCTGTGGGATAAGTTTCTTCCTATTTCTCTCCGAATCAAAAATTTCCCTGTCAAGCGTGATGAATACGAGCCGATTGAACTTGAACTTCCAAAACCTGTCAACACAAAAGCCAAACCTGTTGCCAAACCAGCTGCAGCTAACAAACCTGTAGAGGACGGCAAGGAAGCAGAAGCAGATGCCCTACCTGTTGTAGAGGCCAAAGAAGTGACGCAGATGCGCGCCTTCTGGGATTTGACAGTGGAATGGTCCAAAAACATTGCATCAGGCAAAGCAGGTGCTGGAACACCCACAAAAATCAACGACCTTATTCAATCACGCTATGCAAATGTGGCTCAGAAAACAATTGATGCAATCAAGCTGACATTTGAGATGGTAGGTCGCCTCTATCAATCTGTCAAAGGAAACGAGGCTCTTCGCAGGCACATGAGTGCTGTGTTGCTGGAATTTGTATGCGATGAATATCTTACCAGTGAGGAAATTCAAGCCTTGTATAGTCTGAATCCTGAGAGTCCAGAAATCAAGCTTGCATCCAAGGAAAATGTGTACCAATATGGCAGCACAGCAACATTCCGTTTTGTGAATCCGACTACAAATGCCTTGCAGTACATCTGTGGTGGTGCTGCATGCGCGCAGTCCATTGTAGATGGTATCAAAGCACAAGATCCTCTTTACAGCCTTAAGGCGGATAGAACAACAACTGGTCCTTTGTATGGGTTGAATATTGGAAAAGAAGGAAAGATTCTTTTCAAATCCAACGATTCTGTAGCACAAGGTGAAAAGCCTGCAATTGGGCGCCTGTGTTATAGTGTTGCAAACATGAAAGACAAGTATGTGATGTTAAACAATATAGCAGAGATGGCAAGAGCGATTCCTTCTGTAGCCTCTGATTTAGATCTGTCTACTGAGAAAACAAAGGGCATTAAGACACCCGCACGTGTCTGTACGCTGGCTGACTTGAGCTTGCGATTGCTTGACAAAGTCCGACACAACAACTTACGGTATTTCTACAGACCTGTCTCTTCCATTTTGAGCGGTCACACGCAAAAATAAGTCTAAATAAAATTGATTTCTTGAAATCAGTAGAGTAGAGGTATGGAACCACGCACGAATCCTTTAGAATCATTGGCTTTCTTTGAAGAGAAAGTCCCTATTACTCCTCGCGATCTTGCAGGAGATTCTGTTGATATTCAACGACTTCTGTATGAAAAACTCAAACAGAAATTGGAAGGAAAGTGTACTCTGCATGGATGGTTTAAACCTGAAACTCTGAAGATTCTGTCTCGTTCTATGGGGTATGTGGAGGCCGGTCGCTTCACGGGTGATGTTGTCTACCACATTCAAGTCCAGGGTGTTGTCGTCAATCCTTCCTCGGGTGTTATTGTTACAGGACAGGTGATTCGGAAAAATAAGATGGGTATGTATGTGGATTACAAGGGCTCCATCCGCATCATTCTTCCTCGTGATCTCCACATTGGGGATCCCGCGTATGAGGAAGTTGAAGTGGGAGACTTTGTGGAGTGTGAAATTAAAAAGTCTCGCTTTCAAGTCAATGATGAATTTATTCTGAGTGTGGGAGACTTTCGTGGAGTCTCCAAGGAGTTTGCCAGAGTTCGTATTGATGAGCGTCCTCCTCTTGTAGAAGAAGAGGAGAAGAATGAAAATGAGAATGACACTCTGAATGAGAAGGAAGCTGAAGCGGAGGAAGAGAAAGAGACAGAGGAAGCAGACGCTGCGCCTGCTGTAACCTCTGCACCCACCCAACCTTTGGAAGGGGGTGGACCCATTGAATTTAGTTCCAAGAGTCCTTCACACGCCCAATTCTCCAACTTCTACAAGTCCAAACTCTTCTTGGATGGAAAAGAGTGGCCCACTGTGGAACACTATTTCCAAGCCCAAAAGTTCAATAGCAATCCTGACTACCAAGAGAAGATTCGCTCTGCACCCCAAGCTCAAAAGGCAAAATCATTGGGAGCTAGTAAGGAATTCCCTATCCGTCATGATTGGGATACCTATCGCGAGGAAGTCATGCGAAAGGCACTCAAGGCAAAGTTCGAACAAAATCCAGAGCTCAAGCAACTTCTCCTCTCCACACAAGGTCGCCCCCTCTACGAAGCCACCACGGATCCTTATTGGGGCCAAGGCCGTACAAAGAAAGGAAAGAATCGCCTCGGCATTCTCCTGATGGAGCTTCGGGATTCTATGGGTGCGCTCAAAGAAGGTCAATCAGAATAGACTTCTGAAGGAGAAAGGCAATGTCAAATCTAACCGATGAAGAATATTTAAGCCGAAAGAAATGTCTAGAGGATCTAAAATCCTTGGTAAAGTCCGAACAAGCCCAGATTTTTCGCATTCTCAAGAAACATAAAGTGGAATACACAGAAAATAGCAGCGGAGTCTTGTTTGACCTTTTAAAGCTTGAAAAGGATGCCTTCCAGGAAATTCAGACTTTTTTGTCGTTTTGCAGAGACAATCGCTCTAATTTTGAAGTCCGAGACCGCGAAATGGAAACATCCCGTCTAAACCTAGGTGAACTATCTACCTTAGGATAATGGCAGCTTTATTCCCCAAAATCTACGATGCGATTGAAAGCAATCCGCACCGCGATGAACTTCTTCAATTGAGCCCCTCTCAGAATACGCTGAGAAGAGCTCAAGCTTCGGAAACATGGGATTGTTTTACACAAACACCCCTGAATCCTTCCGGTACTCTGTCTCAATTTCTTTACCATACGGATCCTGCATATTCCGTTGCATCCTCTTCGGTTCGCAAACAGATGCAAATTGAGAAAGCCCTTGAGATTCAAGAGCGTGTAGAGAATGAATTAAGTGGGCGCAGATGGTCCCGTAAGAAGATTCATGATGAGATTGGCGCGCAACTGAATTCTACACAACCCTCTTATTCTTCACTCTTGGAGGATGTTCTAGCTTATCTATATCGCTACCAAAAGGTGATTCTTCACAAGAAATCCAAATCCATTTCCTTTGTTCCTTCTGATCTTCGGCTCTGGCAATCTGAGCTTCCCATTTGGTTTGGAGACGATGAGGGCTGTTGGATCTACGAGCCTACTGTTTCCCAGGATCTCCTTCGATGGATTACTGAAAAGGAAGACGCTCATTGGAAGATTCAATGGCCTACGGCAGACGGAAAATTAGAGGAATTGAAGTCAGAGGTTCTCAAACGAAACCTCATCGCCCATGCGCCTCCAGGATCGGATGCAAAGGTCAAAAAAGACGATTGGGCCAGGACTCTAGGGCGTTCTCAGGCCATTGAGACACTTGCGAGGGGGAAGGTGAGGATCCAATAAAATTGGATTGAGCTAAGGAGAAGTTCAAGTTTAAAAATAGGAAACAATGGAGTTATTCCCCAGTGAAGCGAAAAAGCTTGAGACGATGGTGACAAACTGGCTCCCCCAACCCAATCGGGAGCTTGAAGCCACCTTCGGAAAAGGAGGACAAGTGGATCAGACACGATTCATGGCTGTCGTCCAGCGCTTGAAGAGCAAAGGGTATCAAGAGGAGCCTCCAGTTGACTACCTTACCATCACAATTAAGGATACAATGTCAACTGTCAATGTGCGGCGTGATACGCTCAAGGCCAATACCCGATTTACAATCAAAGGTACTGATGATGTTCGCCGTTACTGCAGACAAGAATCGCTGGATGGTATCTCTACAACCGTGATTTTGAAGACAGCGACTGGAAATCCGGATGAAGATGACCTTCAGATTGAGGATTATGAAATGAAATTCAAGGTTCGTCGGGAAGAAGAGCGCAGCAACAAGGAGGCCATCGTTAATGAGATTAAAAGCACATGGGCCACACAAAAGAAGGCCTTTCGTTTGATCCGCCGCTGGACGTTTAAGGGCGACGGGTGTGTCTTTGACCTCTCTATGGTTCGTTCTAGCAAGCGCAATGAATCAGGCGCATATGTCTTTACAGAGACGTTTGGGAGTTCCAATTACAACATTCTCACGCAACCGCCAACCTATGAAGTGGAGGTTGAATTGAAGCATGCGGATGGACTGGATACGAAGACCGCAATGACACGACTTGTGAAGGCAGTTGGTGAGATTCTTCGTGGTCTCCAGCGCAGCAGTGTGCTGATTCGCAAGAGTCAAAAAGAATCTGCACTTTCCTCTTACAAAGCTCTTGTCAAGTCAGACCTCTTCCGTGGTGTGAAGCCCAGAACGTTGGAAATGAAAAACTTCGTTGCGAAGAAGATTCCCAATACTCCCAATATTCGGGAAGGCTACAATGTGACAGACAAGGCCGATGGATTGCGTGTACTGGGCTACTGCAATGAAAACGGAGAGCTCTTTATGATTGACAAAGCTCTCAATGTATATCGCACAGGTCTCAAGAATGAAGCCTGCAAGAATTCGTTGGTGGATGGGGAGTGGATCACCAATGTGAAGGATGAGAAGAATCCGAAAGTCCAGCGTTCTACATCTCAACTCTTGCTCTTTGATATCTATATTGCGCCTGACAACAAGGTTGTAGACAAGCTTCCCTTCTATGAGTTTGAGCCTGCGGCAAAGACGCGATTCAATGAGCTCAGTCAGTGGGTGAAACTCTGGAATACAGGAGGTCCTGCAACTGTTGTGCTCGGTGTCACTGCCAAGAATCGCTTGATCGTTTCGATGAAACTCTTTGAATTTGCACGCAAGGGCAAAGAGATCTTTGACAAAGCCGCACGTGTTCTCCGCCGCGCAACCGATTACAACACAGACGGTCTCATCTTCACATCCAATTCAATGCCTCTGCCTCCTGCAGATTCCAACTTCCGCGAACAATTCAAGTGGAAACCTTCGGAAGACAATACAATTGACTTCCTTGTACGATTTGAGAAGGATCCAAACACAGGAGAAGATCTCGTGGATGCCTCCATCCACCCTGACACAGGATTGGCGGTGAAGTACAAGACTCTCATTCTCAAAGTAGGGTCAACAACAAACCCCATGTGTGTGGATCCCCGCAAGACGGTTCTCTTCCGAGAGGAATCGGAATACCCCAAGGGTGGTTGCCGCACGGATCGCTTCTATCAGGATGAGAAGGGCAAATACCGTGCTGTACCCTTCAATCCGAGTGACTATCCGGATCCGATGGCATCTGTCTGCAGAGTGGAGATTTCCAAGGATCTAGATACTCAAGTGGAGTACATTGCAACCGAACGAACAAACGAGCCGATTGAGGATCGGTCTATCGTAGAAATGCGATTTGATATGAAGCGCTCAGAAGGATGGCGTTGGATTCCCATTCGTGTGCGCGCCGACAAGACAGAGAAGTTCCTGCAAGGAAAACTCTCTGGCTCTCTCAATGCAGATTTCACCGCCGAGGCAGTCTGGAATAGCATTCACAATCCGATTACACGAGGAATGATTAGTACTGGAAATGAAGCACCCCTTGCATCAGAACTTCAGGCTGAGGATGAGGACGATGAGCGTCTTCTTGACTTGAAGAAATCCTACTTCAATCGCAAGGCCAACAAGGAACAACTCCGAAGCGTAGAAGGTATGCGAAATTTCCACAAGCATGGAATTAAGGGTGAGACCCTTCTCAAAAGTGTTCTCAAAGAGGGGAACAAGAGTCTTCTGGATTTGGCAGTAGGGGAAGCTGCAGACATCAATCGCTGGATTGTGAATCGTGTGTCCTTTGTCTATGGAATTGACATTGCACGAAAGGGAATTGTGGACGCGCACAGAGGTGCCTATGCAAAGTATCTGAATCGCGTCTCTGAAAATTTGGGATTGCCCGAATCCGAAAGAATTGTCATTCCACCGATGATCTTTGGAATTGGAGATGTCAGTAAGAGCCTCGCAAGTGGAGAGGCAGGAGAGGTTGAGGAGGAGAAAGACATTCTCCGCTCAGTCTTTGGAAAGATTCTGCCCCAAGGACCGGTTCCTCCCTATGTGACACGAGAAGGGGAGGGGAAGCTGAAGGATGGGGCGGATGTCATTGCTTGCATGTTTGCTTTGCACTACTTCTTCAAGTCCAAAGAGACTCTGCAAGCTTTCCTGAAAAATGTAGAGGCGAATCTGAAATTGGGAGGATACTTTGTCGCTTGCTTCTTTGACGGTCAGAAAGTCTTTGATCTTCTCAAGGGCAAGAAGGTTGGAGATTCGGAAACGGGCCTGGATCGGAATACGCAGTTGTGGCGCATTACCAAAGAATATGATCTAAGTATCTTGCCAAGTGATGATACTGGGTTTGGCCTGCCAATCCTCAATGAGTTTATCAGCATTGGTTCCGCACATCGTGAATACCTTGTACCCTTTGAGCTTCTTGAGGACAAGATGAAGGAGATTGGGTGCGAACTTGTGAAGCCGTCTGAACTTGCAGAGCTTGGGCTTCCTGCGAGTACAGAGACCTTTGATGCAACGTATAAGAAACTTGTGAAGGAAGCGAAGGACAAGGGCCAAGACCTGTTTCCTATGATTCCATCGGTTGCCAAATACTCCTTCCTCAATCGTTGGTGTATCTTCAAGCGTTACAAGGATGCAAATGTAGGCGAAGAGGAGGAAGCAGTTGAAGTCGCAGTAACAAAGACAGTCGTAGAGGCACCTGCAGCACCTGACAATTCGGTTGCATGGAAGGGTGTACCCTCCTCAGGTGATGCAGGCCCAGTCTCAATTGTAGCTCCTCCAAAGAAAGAAATCAAGGCCACGGGTGCAATTGAGGAGCTCCGAGTCAATCTGACTGTACCCAAAAAGGCTGCAAATGGCGCAAAGGGTGTGAATAGTTTGGCAACGGCCATGGTCCAAGGTGTGACAGTTGGTCTGCAACCTTCGGATAGGCTCTACGAACTGGATGAGATCTTTGGCTTTGGGCCTACACAGCCTGAAACAAAGATTCTCCTGGATGATTCTGGAAAACCTGTCTACAAGAATGCAGGTGTCTATCTTGCGCCCTTCTATCCGTTTGAGATTATTGACAAGGAAGATAAGAACAATCCCGTGACTTACCCATCACTCCTTCACTATGTAACGGCTATGGAATACAAGTTGGCAACCAGCGATCCGTCTCAAGCCCGTGCCTTTTCCAAGGAAGGATTCATCCACACAAAGGCTGTCACTGCAATTATGGGTCTGAAGGGTACTGCAGATGAGATTGAGAAGAAGAAGGTGGAGATTTGGAGAAAAGAAGCAGAGGAGGTCTTAGCACAGAATCCTCAGAGACAGTTCCAAGACAAAGCGATCCAGTATCGCCCTGATGAATGGTTTAAACAACGAGAGAAAATCTGGAAACATGCGTATGAGGCGCGCTTCGACAAAGATAAGCCGTTCAAGGTCATTCTCCAGAAGCTGCGTGATCTCTCCAAGACTCTTGTGTATGTGACGGATAAACCGCATATCACAGATCTTGATCTCAATGGGGAGTTGAAGCGTAAGGGCCGTGGCAAGACTGCAAAGATTCAGATTGAAGGGAAAAACAAACTGGGAAATCTGTTGATGCAGATCGCAGAGTTCCCAGGCTATAAAATTGAAACGGAACTGGAGGAGGAAGAGTGAGGAAGCTTACCATGACACCTCTTTGGGAAATGCAAACTGCCTGGTTCGTGCCCTATCCGCACGAGTACATGTGCCAAACATTCACATACAATAGCTGGAAAGATTTTGTCAGCTACAAGCCTTATAAACTCTGGAAACCCTATGTCCTGAGTTCATGGTGCTGGAAAGACGACCAACTTCAAATTGTCTTTATCTCCCCGGAACGATTTATTGGAATGAATCGTGCCGAGATGCATGTGAAGAAGGAGGATGAACCTGAGATTCGTGAGTGGCTAAAAAATCATATGCCAAGTTTCTGGATCTTGTAGAATGGAAATTCGCTTGCTAGATATAGATCTAGTTGAAGAGAATTTTTTACCACCGCCCTCACAACCCAAACAGTCTTTTTGTTGGACGGCAGTTGCAGGAGATTCCTGCTCCAAACGAGTAATTGTCTTTAATATTTTGCTTGTTCTAACGCTTCTAGGTATTATTGTTTGGCTGGCAGCAACTCATTTGGAATAAGAGTCCACTTTTCTGTAGACTTCGCAAGCCAATAAATCTTTTGCAAAAGAGGCACGAAGGGCGGTGAACGATGAGCGCGATAGGTGTAGAGATTGTCTCCTGATTGGAGGTAGTCAATAGAAAGAACTTGAAAGGGCACAGGGAGATCACGAAGAAGAAGAATGGTATCCTCATCACAGACACGTACAATGTATTGTCTGACAAACTCTTCAGAAGAGACACCATCAAGTTCCGCGTTAGCGTGCCTGAGAATATGTTTGATGCGAGTTTCTAAGGCTATATCATTCATAATTCTCTTATGAATTGGAACCAGAAATCGTATACTAAAGCAGACCATCCTCTCTTCTTTGTAGGTAACCTTAATTTTTTAGCTCGGGAAAAAAAATTGAGTTTGGGCCCCTCCCTTTGGAGTTGTAGGAAAATGCTCTTCTCTATGATGGTAAATGTTGCGTTTGCATTCTTTGGACCTCTTGCTGCGGCAGGAATTATGGTTGGGGATTGGATGGTGAATGCATATCTGGCTGCAAAGGTGGTAGAGACGGTTGTACCCAATGGGCCTGCAATCGTTGGAAATTTCACGGAAATCTTCCCCGTTCTCTTCAATACAGTCTACAGTGCAATGGAGCCTGCGATTCATGCAAATTACACAGGATTTGTAAAGGAATCCTTCGCCCAGGTGAATTTTACTCAGCTGGGCGAAAATGTTACACAGGTTCTCTGGGACTACGCCAATTCCACTGTCTC
>JACCDJ010782696.1_pt1 | contig 10995 bp, 6 predicted proteins | sample 7444481 | NCBI WGS metagenome assembly JACCDJ01 (sample SAMN15323435, study PRJNA562643) | freshwater metagenome | isolation source: river surface water | place: USA:Blue River Watershed | collected 2017-08-15 | reverse complement strand
TCATTCCCGGCTCTATTGGCATGATTGTTCGTCATGGGAAAGTGGTATACAAGAAAGCTTTTGGCAAAGCGAACCTAGAAACAGGTGAAGCGATGCGCACCGATCACCTGTTCCGCATGGCGAGTATGACTAAAATTGTAACCGCTATCGCTGGATTGAAATTGTTCGAACGAGGGCTATTTACGATGGATACTCCTTTGGAAAATATCCTTCCAGAATTCGCCAACATGCAGATTTTAACGGGATACGACAGCGTAGCACATAAATTCATTACGCGTCCGGCGAAGAAAAAGATCTTAATGAAGCATATTTTCACGCACACCTCAGGTATTGCTTATCCTCCCTTTGCTACCTTAGGTCACGAGGCCTACGTTAAGGCGAATGTCACTTTTGCTTTTCCCAAAGTAAAAAGTGGGTTAAAACTCAGCGAAATCATCCAAAGTGCCGCTAAATTACCCCTCACTCATGAACCGGGTGAAAGCTGGACTTATGGTATGAACTTAGAAGTATTAGGTCGTGTGATTGAGGTTTTAGATGGACGCTCATTCCCAGACTTTCTTCGTCAAGAAATATTCCAGCCTCTTAAAATGAACCGCACTTTTGTGGGTGTTCCTAAGGAAGAATGGAAAAATATGACACAAGTTTATACGCGGGATAAAAACGGGAAATTGGCCATTTATACTGACCAAGTGGGACGTGATTTAATGGGATTCTCGACAGAGACATCGATGGAATTTTGGAAAGACACGAACACATCTCTAGGTTTAGGGGGCACAGATATCATCAGTAATGTAGATGATTACGCTCGTTTGTTCCAAATGCTTTTAAATTATGGACAATTAGACGGTGCCCAAATCCTAAGCAAAAAAACAGTCGAAATGATTGAAAAACCTTTGTTTGATGTAGCCACGAAAGACGGAGTAGCGATGGGCGTCACAGGAAGCTCTCAATTTAAAGCAGGCGTAACGGTTTACGTTTATCCGGAGGAACAAGCTAAATTCGAGACCATCTCCGCGGGATCCTATTTCTGGCTTGGGTATTTTGGAACTCAATTTTGGATCGATCGCAAAGAGGATATGATCGCCCTAATCTTTATGCAAGTAGCTCCAGAGCCTACTGGCCACAACAAAAAATTCAGACACCTCGTATGGGGAAGTATTGCTAAATAAAACAAACCATGAAAAAACTACTATTCCTTCTTTTCGCAGTAGTTGCCTTCCAAGGGAAAGCACAAACCGCCCAACCCGCTACACTTTACGGGGCTGTTGCCTACGACATTCCTTCTAAATACATCAAAAGCAACATTCGCGTTTCCGTTTCTGTACCTATGGGATATGATCCGAAAGCAAACACAAAATACCCGGTGCTTTACGTGTTAGATAGCTTTTACTCTTTCCCTTTGATGCATGAAATGCACAAGATGATGGCTGGAGAAATTGAACCAGCCATTATCGTAGGAATCGGTGATGATCGCATGAGCCTACCAGAATGGATTATCACGCGTTACCCCATTTTAAGTTATGACAATGTGGCTTATGAAGATTCCTTCCATGTGGCTAATTTATTGCGCGGAGCACCGGTGAAATTGCATTCTGGAGATGGGGCCTTGTACTACGATGCCATAAAAAAAGAAGTTATTCCGTTCATCGAGGCAACTTATAAAACGAACGGAGACCGCGGCTTGACTGGTCATTCACTGAGCTCCCTTTTTGCGAGCCACGTTTTATTTAAGGATCCAGGTTATTTCTCCAAAATAGGTATCAACAGCGCTCCCCTATTCGTCAATGACGATGAAACGATGCGCTTAGAAAAAGCCTTTTATGATTCAAAAAAATCCTTAACAGGTAAAGTATTCATTTCAGCCTCCTCTCTAGAAGGCAAAAATCTCTTCGAGAAAAGAGCTTTGAACTTAGCCAATGCCTTGAAAAGCCGAAACTACCCTGGTCTGACGGTAAAACACCATGTTTTCCAAGATGAAAGCCATGTTTCTGAAATAGGAGCCTTAACCGGCAAAATCCTGTATTTCTTCTATGGCTTACCTGTAGATCGATCTTTGGGTAAGGGTCATAAGGCAGATAAATAACAAAAAAGGCTCACCATTAATCGGTGAGCCTTTTTTATTTAATCGTATTTTCAATGGCAAGTACCTTCCTCGCCTGTTCATAATATTTACTTTCCACTAGGATATAATCCGTATCAAACGTACTTACATAGATATTGACTAGTTTATTTTGTACTCTTTTGGACAACCTCCATTATTGTCATTTTTAATACTCTCTCTTAAATTTATTTTAGGATTATTCTGTTCAAAAAAAACTCCAATATTTATATGACTAACAAATTGAAGAAGAACAAATTTGTATTAGTAGGAATCACGTTTTGCTTATTAATTCTGACAGGCGCCACTTTAATTGCTCAAAATTCAATAACAGTTAAAATCACTGGCTTAAAAGTGGGTGACACATGTACTGTTCAAATTCAAAAAAGTGCAGAACTATTCTTCTTCAAAAAAATAGGGGGTATCAGTTCAGGTACACCAGAACATACCTTCTCAAACTTAGGTAATGGCAAATGGGCTCTAAAACTTGATGCAACAGGGTATTATTTTCCCTCGACAGAGGTATTTGAATTAAATGGGTCACCTAAACTGCTCGAAATAAAGCTAAACCCCATTACTCTCGCTAACAAAACGAATTACGTTTACAAGTGGCAAGATGATTCTAGTTATGTGGGTCATGCTCAGCAAAGCTATATTAATGAGCCTAATGATATTCAAATTTTAGGCCAAACTATCAAGATTCCAGAAGATTTCAATTCAATTAATCTTCTTAATAAGCATGGCATCGCACTGTCTGATAAGATAAGTCCATGGACACCAGAGGATGCATTCCGGTTATTCCAAACAGTAAAAAGAATTCCCTCCCTCATTATCAATGATGATGCCTTAGCTACGTTTAAATCAGAGGTGAAATCAGTTTGGTATATCACAGATCAGGAGGTAATTGATGATATTCAAATTGTAGAGCGGAACAGTATTAAATTTGTCACTATATCCAGAAAGGCCTTTACCTATGCTTCTCCATTAGTGGTAACCTTGGATGGAGTAAAAGGCCGCTTTTATTCTAAAAGACTTTATGGAGCGGTAGTCAATTTTGCAACTAATTATGGCTTCGATAAAAATGCTGTTGATCAATTAGCTAACTCCCGTTTCGGTATACGTTTTTTAATTCCTAATGCGGAATTAAAGCAAATTATGGGAGAGGATTTCTCTAATTTCCAAGAGTTCTCAGCGTCAGAAAAAATCTCCATTCTATCCATGTTCGAGGAATTGCCTGATGGCATGCATGTTCAGAGTAATCTAAAATACCTATCTAGAAGAATTGCAGGACAAGATAACCCTACCTATCCACCAGCAGCGGCTATTGCTTGGGTAGGCAGGAAGACGATCGAATTTATGCAAAAAGCATTTGGCAGTTCACAATATTCCGATGTACAAAGGTTAATTCTACATGAAAAAGCCCATTTTATGTGGGAAGGTTTATTTGATCAGAAATTAAGAGATGATTGGGCCACTACAGGTGGATGGTTTCTCGACCCTACAGGAGCTACAGGGTGGAGCACAAGTAACACCACTGAATTTGTATCCGCCTACGCACATGCAAAGAATCCGAATGAGGACATGGCAGAATCTATTGCTGCCTACGTAGTGAATCCTGAAATTCTTCGCTCAAGATCGATGAAAAAATTTGAATTCATTCGAGACCGCGTCATGCAAGGAACCCGCTATGTAACGATTATTCGAAAGGATTTAACCTTCCAAGTTTACAACCTATTCCCTGACTATAATTACCCCGGAAAAATCAAAAAAGTCGATGTAGAAGTCAATGGATTACCTGAGGAAGATAAAGAATTAGTGATCCGAATTGAGTTAAATAAAATTGACCCAAAGCAAGATGGAGCAAAAAATGCTTTCACTAGGATTACAAGTTCCATAGGATCTTTTTATGATATGTGGTTAAATCCAATCGATAATGGAGATGGATTTATTCTAGAGGGGAAAATAACGATTTCCAAATTCTCAAAAGCAGGTTATTGGAGTGTAAATCAAATTGTGCTTACGGATCAAGTAGGGAATCAACGCTACGAAAACAATAGCACCTTTGGCCTAAAAATATTCATAAATAATCCTAGAGAGGACACTATTACCCCTGCTTTTATTGACAGATCTATTAAACTAAGTACGAGTACAGGTAAGTACAAATACTTTTCAACCGAAGAACAACCTGACGGCGATACGTATCAAAGTATTCAAGCAAACTTTGATTTATTGGAGACAAACAAAATGGTATACACTGGTTTGAATTTTGCGATTCCTAAAAATGATGAAAATGGTGTTCGCCAAGATTTTCAATTTGGCGTTTTAGGAGATAATCCCACTTATATTCAGAAAGACAATCAAAATAAAAATATCAACCGTGTAAAATATCAACATCCCATACCTGAATATTATCCTACAGGGTACTACGTTACTACAAGTATGTATTTGCAAGATGAAGCAAGAAATGAAGGAAGAGCCTATTTTATGCGAGATACAACTGCTTTTCGTGTGGAGAAAAATACAACCAAACACATAAGAGATAGTGTTTATGTTAAAACAAAATACCCCGATTTCATTCCGCCTATTCTAGATGTCAATCAAATATTCATCAAAGCAACACCCAGTAACCCTACAGCACCTGATGGAGAAACACTTTTTGAAATGGAGTTTTTTTCAAGGGATAGTTCAGCGTTTTTGGGAAATGAGGCTGGATTACAAAACGGTAGTTACACTTTAAGAGACCCACAAGGAAAAGTATTTAATTATGGAATGCAGGGTGATTTTACGAAATCATTTGGACAGGATTTTTTCTTTTCGTTGAAGGATATTGTCGGACCTCCGGGCAATTGGAGAAAATACAAGGTATCCACTTTACTACCTAAAGGTTCTGCTCCTGGATTATGGGGTGTGGAAGGAATAACGCTTATTGACAGAGCTGGAAATAAGAAATACTACAACTTCACCGAAATCGTCCGATTCGATCTAGAAAAAGCAGATACCACTAAACTGGTACAGCCTAAGGTAGAAATTTTAGGCAAAAAGGTGAATGCCAAAAATGCCGAGGCTTTAAGCCTTTCCATTAGCTGCAAAGACTGTAAAAACAAAAATTACCGCGCTCGTTTCTACAGCAGCATGGGTGGCAATTCTGTTGTGAGTGAAGGAAAGATGAGCAAGGACTCGATTGTGGTCGAAAACATCAAACTAACCGGCGTAAATGATGGAATTTTATATGCCACGGTCTTTATGTTGGATTCCACAAAAACACTGCTTGGAATAGGTAAATCCATCTATGCGAAGGATGTGCTTGCACCTAAATCGGCGATCTTAAAAACAAATTTAGCCAACTTTGGAAAGAGTAATATTGATTCACTAATCTACCAAATTAAAGCCTCTGAACAAAAGGGATCTTACATTTTAAAGATTAAGCAAGCCTCCATAACACCCGCAAAACAAAACTCCCCAATGCCAGTATTTTTCAAAACGGAGGTTGTTGAAAAAACGATCACTGGAACCTTCTCAAATGCTACTATTAGTCTGAAAGATTCATTATTAAAAGGATTTGAAGATGGAATCATTGAAATAACATGCATCGTAAGAGACTCAGTAGATAATGAAAGTGAACCTGTTGTTTCTCAGATTTATAAGGATACCAGAGAACCTGTGTTAAGCATTACGAAATTAAGTTCCTCTAATGGTAAATTAGTGTTAAATGTTCGTTCCAATGAATACGTAAGCAATAGTTTATCTACTTCTGATATGACAATTAAAAATGGATCTATCATAGGGATTAAAAAATTAGACAATAAGAATTTCGAAATTTCCATCAACAGGACTTGTGCTGATAGTTTGATCCTAAGTGTATTTGCCGGCAAATTATTAGATACAGTTGGCAATAAAAATCTAGTTGCGAATCAGAGTTTTTTAGATATTCAAAAACCAACCTTACCTACGATTAGTGTAGCAAATATTCAAAATTTAAGTACGGATGCTACAGGCACATATCAATGGTATTTGGACAATAAGGCAATTTCAGGTGCTACACAAAACAAGTATGTAGCAACTGCTTCCGGTGCTTATTCATTAGTTGTCACAAATGCGCAAGGATGTGCCAGCTCTCCCTCTGCTGCAGTAACGATTGCCATAACAGGGATTTTCGAAACACCGATTATCTCTATTTACCCAAATCCAACTAGAGATAAAATCACGATAACTACTGAGAGTAAAGGGGATATAGAAATCATTGATGCAATAGGTATATCCGTAAAAAGATTCGATGCGGTTAATTCTGGAGACATATTAGACATTTCTTCCCTAGCAACTGGAAAATATATACTAAGGTTTACAGATAGCAAAACAAGAATAAGTACGTTTAACTTAATCAAAGATTAAATAGTCTTTTTATTATATTTGATAAAAGACTATTACCTATGAAAAAAGTGTGCGTGATCGGTGCCGGTCCTTCCGGAATCACCGCCTTAAAAAACCTGTTAGATCAAGGTCTAGAGACTGTTTGCTATGATTTTAATTCCCAAGTAGGAGGCAACTGGGTATACAACGAGAAAACAGGTCACTCCAGTGTTTTTGAGACGACGCATATTATTAGTTCCAAAACCTTATCGCAGTATGAGGATTTTACATTTGATGACTTTGAGAAAGGAATGCCTGATTATCCATCTCATGATCAACTGAGACGGTATTTCCAGGGCTATGCTGCACATTTTAATCTATATCCGCACATCCAATTCAACACCCTTGTAAAGTCTTGTGAACTGGATGAGGCGAAGAACTGGGTGGTAAAAACAGAGAAAAACGGCGTCGAAAAAACAGAACTATTTACCCATTTAGTCGTTTGCAACGGGCACCATTGGCTGCCGAGAATGCCCCAATATCCGGGAGAATTTGCTGGAAAATTCATGCATTCGCACGAATTCAAAAAAGCAGAACCGTTTCGCGATCAACACATACTTGTGATAGGTGGGGGAAATTCCGCCTGCGACGTAGCAGTTGAAACGAGCCGAGTAAGTAAAAAGACGAGTATCAGCTGGCGAAGAGGGTACCGGATTGTGCCTAAGTTTCTATTCGGAAAACCGAGTGATGTCGTTGCCTCGCGGTTAGCTTGGCTACCCACTAAATTGAAATTTTTCTTATCAGAATTATCTGTCAAAATATTCTCCGGGTCCAATAAAATCTACGGCCTTCAGGAACCTACACATGCAATAACGGCAACTCATCCTACAATCAATGAAGAGCTTTTATATAAAGTAAGGCATGGAAAAGTATTCCCTAAGGTTGATATCGATCACTTCGAAGGCAAAAATGTGCATTTTAAAGATGGTTCAGTAGAAGAATTTGATACCATCATCGCTTGCACGGGTTATATACTTGAACACCCTTTCTTTCGAAAAGACTTCTTGAATTATAGTGAAGGAGATGTGCCTCTGTATTTAAAAATGCTGCATGAAAAATATGAAAATTTGTTTTTTGTGGGCATGTTTCAGCCACTGGGATGTATTTGGCCTGGGTCGGAATTGCAGAGTAAAATAGCGGCGAGAGCCATTAAGGGACTTTGGAAAAGACCAGAAAACATCGCTGAATTATGCCAAAGAGAGGTCACCCACCCTCACCTGAAACAAATCAAAACACCACGTCATACCATCACCGTTGATTTTCACTTGTTCGTGAAACAATTGAAAAAGCATTTACCGAAAGACTACGTGAGCAAATCCCCCGTTTCATGAAGGAAACCATCTTATTTGTTCACGGAGTTTGCCACGGTGCCTGGTGTTGGGAAGAAAAATTCATCCCTTATTTCCAGAACCTTGGCTATGTATGCATTGCATTAAATCTCCCCGGGCACGAAACGCCAGGAAGCACTCAGCGCATTTCCTATTCCTTAAACGACTACGTTCAGGCATTGCATGAGGCGGTTTCAAAATTAGATCAACCTCCCATCATTATCGGCCATTCGATGGGCGGCATGATTTTACAACGATTTCTGAAAAAGGGTATTTGTAAAAAAGCGATTTTAATGGCCTCAGTTCCTCCTTCTGGCGCTTTGATGGCTAGTCTTCGAGTTATCATCCAAAACCTGGGGACGCTACCCTATTTATTCACGGGAAATCTATTGGGTGTATTTCGCAAGTACCCCCATTTGATGTTTAATGAGGCCAAAATCGCTGAGAAATATGCCCCTAACATGTGCGCAGAATCTTTTCTGGCCTTTCTTGCCTTAGTCCTACCTATTTTTCATAAAATCACTGCACCCCTTCTCGTTTTAGGTGGCTCGAAAGATCAATTGATTACCGTAGAGGAGTTTGCGCAAACGGCAAACCGATATGGTGCTACCCTGGAGATAATTGAAGGAGGGTCACATGATTTAATGCTGGAAGATGACTATATAAAGTCAGCAGGAGCGATAAAAAAATGGCTTAGCGAAAAATAATCAACAAATTTCCCGACCTTGCCACTCTAAACCCTTACAAGATGGCCAAAGGCATGAATTCCCAAAAGGCGGCAAAGAAAGAACCCGCTAAAACTCCCAAGGAGAAAAAAGAAGAAAAGAGAGAAAAAAAGAAAGCAGGCTATCAATAGATGGCCTGTTTTTTTTGGTACTTTTGATGCGCATGAGCACAAAAGACCCCAAGGTATTTTTCATAACCCCAGCATTTACCCAGTTAAATACGCCCTACCCAGCAACGGCCTATTTGAAAGGGTTTTTGAATACCCAAGGTATAGCATCATACCAGACAGATCTAGGGCTGGAGGTTATTCTCCAACTATTCTCTGCCTACGGACTTAAGCGCCTATTTGCGCACATTGAAGATTCTGGCAAAAATTTAAATGCTAACGTTGAGCGAATGCTGCGACTAAAACAGTCCTACATTCGCACCATTGACCCAGTCATATCCTTTTTACACGATAAAAACCCCACCCTTGCGCACGTCATTGCAGAACAAAACTACTTGCCGGAAGCATCTCGTTTTCAGCAGGTAAGTGATTTAGAATGGGCCTTTGGGAGTATGGGTGTGCGGGATAAAGCAAGGCATTTAGCGACGCTTTATTTAGAAGATATTTCTGATTTAATTATTGATGCGGTGGATCCGCATTTTGGGTTTAGTCGCTATGCGGAAAGATTAGGTAGATCTGCTTCGAGTTTTCAGGAGTTAAATCAGGCTCTAAATGCCCCGCTGACCTATATTGATGAGTTGTTAGTTGAGCTATTGGCAGGTAAAATTGAAAAAGAAAAACCTGATCTGATTGCCATTACTGCGCCATTTCCAGGTAATTTATACAGTGCTTTGCGATGTGGGCAGTGGATAAAAAAACACCACCCGGAGATTAAAGTCGCCTTGGGTGGCGGGTATGCAAATACCGAATTACGTTCCTTGCAAGAGCCGCGCGTGTTTGAATTCGTGGACTTTATCACGCTGGATGACGGGGAAACGCCTTTGATGAATCTTTTGGAATACCTAAAAGGTACCCGTGAATTACCAGATTTGAAACGTACTTTTTGCCGTATTAATGGAACCGTCACCTACCTAAATGGGTCAAAAGATGCGGACGTCAAGCAAAAGGATGTAGGTATTCCGGATTATACCGATTTACCTTTAGACAAATACCTATCCGTCATCGAAATCGCGAATCCGATGCACCGTTTGTGGAGTGATGGAAGATGGAATAAATTGACGCTGGCGCACGGTTGTTATTGGGGCAAATGTACTTTTTGCGACATCTCCTTATCGTATATTAAAGATTACGAGGCCACCACGGCACCTATGTTAGTCGATCGAATCGAGGCGATGATTCAGCAAACAGGAAACAATGGTTTCCATTTTGTAGATGAGGCCGCACCACCAGCTTTAATGCGCGATGTGGCACTCGAAATTATCCGCAGAGACTTGACGGTAGTTTGGTGGACGAATATTCGATTTGAGAAGAGTTTTACGAAAGATTTATGTCAATTACTCGTTCGCTCAGGTTGCATTGCCGTCTCCGGTGGTTTAGAAGTGGCCTCAGATCGATTGTTGGATTTAATTGATAAAGGAGTTTCTGTTTCGCAGGTGGCCAAAGTTGCCGACAACTTTACCCAAGCAGGAATTTTAGTCCACGCTTACTTGATGTATGGATTCCCCACGCAAACTGCTCAGGAAACGGTTGATTCGCTAGAAGTGGTTAGACAGCTGGTGGAGAATGGGGTGATGCATTCGGGATTTTGGCATCAATTTGCTCTAACTGCGCATAGTCCTGTGGGCCTGAATCCGGATGCCTACCACATAAAAATCTTACATCCGGAACCAGGGATATTCGCAAATAACGATTTAGAACATGCGGATCCAACGGGAACTGACCATGCCCTATTTAGTGAAGGCTTGAAAAAATCCTTGTTCAATTATATGCATGGCATCGGCTTAGACATACCGTTACAAGAATGGTTTGATTTCAAAATTCCGCGTACGCAACTACCAAAAAACTACATTAAGCGCATTTTAGCACCTTCAGCAGAACAAATGCCTAAACCTAATGCTAAAATGGTATGGCTAGGACCAGAACCCACAAGGTCTAAAAAATACCTTTTGTTCAGCCTAGGGAAAGAAGAGGTGGAACTGGTAGTCTCTGGAAAGCTAGGTGCCTGGCTTGTGGAAACATTGCCAAAATTCTCCTTAGGCTCAGAAAAAACGGGAATCTTTGCTGAATTCGAAACGGCATTTTCGAATGCGGGTTTAGGTGATTTCGAAAACTTCTGGGAAGGAGAAATCGCAACCGAATTACGGGAGATGGGATTATTGGTTATTTAAAAAGGTCTGAAAAAAAAAGCCTCAAATTTCTTTGAAGCTTTTCTTGTAGTTGGCGGTCCGGACGGGACTCGAACCCGCGACCCCATGCGTGACAGGCATGTA
>JACCDJ011752147.1_pt1 | contig 10999 bp, 9 predicted proteins | sample 7444481 | NCBI WGS metagenome assembly JACCDJ01 (sample SAMN15323435, study PRJNA562643) | freshwater metagenome | isolation source: river surface water | place: USA:Blue River Watershed | collected 2017-08-15 | reverse complement strand
TACTATCATGCGAATATGCATTAAAATTATTAATATTCGTTACATTTGACCAATTATTACCATCTTGTGTATACGAAATAATAGAGGTTCCTGTCGCCACTACATAACTGGAATCGTATGCGTATACTCTGTTATATGTAGTACCCGCATTTGTATATGATACAGATATTGGTGTGCTAGAACTAAAATCAACCTTTTGAATACCGTTACCTACAAAATACGCAATATTATTGCTACCATCGGAATGTGCAATATTTGAACACAAAGCATTCATCACGGAACGAGAGTTTTGCAAATTAGCCGTAGTAATCTCATTAAGATTATAGTAATATATAACTGAATTGTTCGACGTGGTAGTACCACCAATCAGTATTTTATACGAACCGTTACTGAATGCATATACTGTATTAAATTTGTTATCGTTGAAACTAAAACCGAACCTTGTCATATTGAGTGAAGTGTTAATTTTTACATAACCTATCCTAGCAGAATTAATTGAACCAATATAAAAAAATTCACTTTCGTTTAATGCATACGCATATAATCTATCATACGCAACAGTAGTCTGAAACTCTTCATTTGTTCCGAAGTATGAAGGTATCCAGTTAACTCCTCCATCCACTGTATATATGAAATTATACGCAAAATCATTATTTTCACCACCGGTACGCCGATATGGGGAACCTATAATCACGCCAAAATTTGGATTTTGTTTTGAAACGTGTGTAGAGTTTTGTTGAAAATTATTGCGATATCTAATATTCATTTCACTGTTTCCTATACGAGTTGGACCATTTATATCCATGACATACTTGCTCGTTTCAGGAGAATATGTATTAATTCCAACGGAAATTCTCTGCTTACCTACATTATTATTTGCTACAATTACCTGCGCTGGGATATAAGAAGCGTCTGTCGGTGTTATTCCGATTGTTCCCATTGAACGGCTGGTGTCGCGCGGGTATGCTCCGCCACCAATAGAGAACCCTTTTTTGCTGGGATTTACTATATTAATAAATGCGTTTGAACTGTTATCACTCGTTACAATTGTAACTGCATTTCCTGCCTTTACGGTACTTTGTTGATAACAATCCACTAAAAATACCTCCGCGCTATTATCATAAATCGTTATTGTGCCATTTAAGAGGGGTTCATTTGTTGCTCGTTTTGATATGCTAACGATGGAATTAATTTTAGATACGTTTCCAGTCGTGAGTGTCAGGTTATTTGCCGTCTGTAATATGGTATTTGCACCGGTATTCATTGAGATGTCGTTAACCGATGTAATAATTGTTTTATTACCAGACGAGAAGGATGTACTAAGATTAGATGAAATATCAGTATTGTTATTAGAGAAAATAGTCGTATTCGCATTGGACGAAATAGTCGTATTCGTATTAGATGATATGGTCGTTATCGTTTCAGATGATATGGTCGTTGCATTAGACACAATCTGATTGGTTGTTCCTTTGATGGTAAATATTCCATTAGTTGTGTCTGCACGAAGACTTATCGGAGCAGTTGCAGTATTCACATTCACGTTTCCATTATAGAAACCAACGGAGGCAACATTTCCTACGGTATCAACTACAACACCCGAGTTATGTACATTTTGTGCTATAATATTTCTTATCATATTATTACTGTTACGTATAGTTAATACATCGGTTATGGTATTTCCAGTTGTACTACCATCTAAACCGCTGTTCGTCGCCGTATTAGAGACATTTATATCTAGAAAAGTAGTTGGGTTAGTAGTACCAATGCCTAGTTTGCCTAACTTAGAGTTTCCTGCGATAAACGAGATATAATTATTATTCACATCTTTGAATCTATTAAAATATATTTTATCATTTATATATTCGGATTTGTCAACATACAATTCGCCAGAAAGGGATACATTTTGTCCTACGTTTATATTCTTCGCTACATTGATATTTTCACCGACAGTCAGTGTACCACCCACACTTGAACTCGTAATCACACGCTGTCTAATGAGAACCTGGTCAGCAACCATCGTGCCAACACCAATACTATTATATTTATCTGAATTGTATATTCCACCATATTTCTTCCACGAATTTGCCATATATATAATCCTTTTATACATTTGGCGCGTATTTTAATTTGCAGATAGTAACGTTTTTTATTGGAGGTAATGGTTGTGACTAAAATCGTCAGTTTCATTATCGCGAGGATATGAATGATTTGATGTTTTTGATATCTTCTAACAACTTATCTACAATATTTCTGTAAAACGGACGAAAAGAGTTGCGCTTTGCTTTCATATCGGCGACTGAGAACCAACCAATTTCTATTTTTTCAAATAATCGGGTGTTATTCAGTGTATTCTGGTTCATTCTTTTCCATAAAAAATGGTGGTTATTGTTGTAATATGTGGGTAGGTTCTCATCATAATCTATTAAAAACATATGTACATGGTAATCGTATTCTGTATGAACATATTTGTAAACCCCGCCGTTCTTGTTTATTAATTTGCGTAAGGTGGAACTATCCCCTAAAAAACCGGTTAATTCCTCGGAACCTTCGCGTAGAGCAGCGGTATAAGGGGTTTCACCTTGTTCCATTTTACCTCCAAAATCGGACCAACCTTTTGCGCTATCTTCCAGCGGGTTCTCTTTTCCAAATAAAAAATACAATTGGTTTTTATATATTGCGATTGGCAAAATGCTCCCTGCAACCATTATAACTAATGGATATATAATATTATAATCGGATAATTTTTGTCGTGTTCTCTACTTTTTGTTTTTCGTTACAATATTCTTCTGGCTCCAACGTATCCGTTTTTACAATTGGCTGTGGACGTAGTTTCGGTATATTGTCGTAAAATGCAATCACTTTCGGATTAGCCGCAATCTTTTCACTTTGAAATGCGGATAAATATAGACCATCTAATGATTTAATTCGCGAAAGGGCTACATATGTCTGTCCATATTCAAATATACTCTGTCCGATATCCATCTCCGCCATCGTAAGGGTTGCTCCTTGAATTTTATGTATGGTAAGTGCCCACGCTAAGCTTAATGGATATTGTCCGATGGCAATTCTCGGGTATTCTTCCGATTGCCAGAATTTTGGCTGAATTGTTTTTGTGATGCCATTTGAAAATCGTACGACGGGCAATGCCGGAACACACGTTTCAATAATATCTATCACCACTCCCTGAGAACCATTACAAATAGAATTATCCATATCCAGGTTTACCGTACACATCACTGCCGCACCGCGTTTTAAGCGTAATATCTGATTACATTGCAGATTATTTAACATATATTCTATTTCTTGTTCAATCTCCTTTTCAGATAAAGACGCACATTTGCGACTTTCCTCCATATTAAATGGTTTGGATGTATCCAAATGTGTTGTGCAATCGGTTTTGCGTACGACGTTAAATACATATTCTTTTTCGTTAATTTTCTGAAACATCACGGAATTTACATAATCGGTCTTGGACCGTAATGCGAACAATTTGGTCGGAATACATCCATTGTTTGCCTTTTCATCATATTCGCGATGAACATAGCCTTGTAAGATAGCCTTCTTGTCTGCATCAATACTACCTCGGCGAATTTGCTGTAATATATCTATGTACAATGGGTCGCTTTGCCGAAACATCGTTTTTAATTCTATATGATTATGCGGTTTAAACACAGTATTCCATATCGGCGATTCAAAACAGAATTTTTCGGTATCCGGGTCGCCAAATGTACCTACGGGTGGCAATTGGAAGAAATCTCCGGTAAATACAACCTGCATTCCACCAAACGGCATCGGATTATGTTTTGCGCGTCTAGCGATTTCTTCCACGATTTCAAATATTTTCTTTGACAACATACTGACTTCATCTAAAATGAGACCTTGCGCGGACTTCCACGTTTTTAATGCATTTTTATTCTTTAATACGGAAGCGACTACCAATTCATTTGATTGTTTTGCCAACTTAATCCCACTCCACGAATGCAGTGTACGTGCATTACATTCTAGTAAAATCGCCGCACAACCAGTCATCGCACATACCGGTATATTTTTATTAATAGATTTTGCATAGGAGATTAAATGTTTTACCAAACGGGTTTTACCTGTCCCTCCTGGTCCCGTTATAAACAAGTTTTCGCCTTTAATAAACTGCGTATATGCGTGACGTTGTTCCGGAGATAATTCACTTACATTTAAAGCATATGTGTTTGACGAAGACAAGATTATTCGTTTGGTGTCTGATGCTTCTTTGCATCCGTCCGCATTTTCGTCATATTTAAATTGGTCCAAAGATTTTGCAAATTCGGACATTTGTGATTTGTTATTGAATTTATATTATATATATTATGAATTCAATTTTCTTAATCGTGTTCAACTTCAATACATAATGAATAATCGTATCCATTCAATGAAATCGGATTGCCAATCTCATTTAAAAGTTGAAAGTTTAATTTTTGAAGGTCAACTTTGCCGGAATATTTGCGAATATCGCTTAATAACAAGCCATTTAATTTATTTGCCGGTAATATTGTACCAAAACCATAAGTAGACTTGTCTAGCGTGATACGCGCAATTATATTTTTATTCACTAAACCAGACGATACCGTTGACAAGAATGAATTTTTATTGCCATTATGGAATTCTTCTAGTGCCAGGTATAAATAACGAGGTCCGTTTAAGTCGGTTTTAAATTCCGCATACACAGTATTTTTTATATTGTAATCTACCTTGTGGAAACCCAACATCCATCCTAGTTTTGATTTTACATTATATTTATCAATCACACCCATATCGTTTATCGCGAAATTAAAAGAACAATCTGTGCTTGACGATACACGGACCACTTCTCCGCCGGTACTAGATGAATCTATACTAAATGATAAATCGGAGGTTATACCGTTTACAAGGGTGTTCAACCTCGTTCTCAGCGAAGTAGAGTTGTATTCTCCATCCGGAATAACAATGGTATTTGTCGCTGAACTAGTTCGGACTTGGAAACTATTATTGCCTAGACTAGATGATATGTTATAAAATGACATAGGCAGTTCTATGCTGGCGATGGAAATACTTTTTACATCGTTAATACGTTCTGGAAGAGTAACATTACAATTTGCGACGGTTAAATAGTTATACTCATCACTAAATCTAGTATCTATGTTAATGAATTTTCGTTTTGTTTGTTTATGTACATTTGTCATGACCATATGACTACCATATTGTGTGGTTTTTGGTTCTAAAAACAAATCATTCTTATCAACATATTGGCTCATTCTGTTATATATTATACAAGGAATAAATAATATATATTTTGCCGTACTGCGAGTAGTACTAATCATCTAAAAATTATAAGTGGATGCTATTTGTTGACTTTTACTCTCGTGACCGGCTGGCGCAGCAGGCGGCGTAGCAGTTGATGCAGCCGGGGCAGCGGGGGCAGCGGGAGTAGCCGGGGGAGCGGGGGCAGCTGGAGGCGTAACCGTAGAAGCGGTCTCCATACCTTCGTACAAACCCATATATCTTAAACCACTCACTATGGTAAACAACAGAACAAGAATAAATATAATTGTCCATATTTTCTTATTTGAGAACAAATCCATCCACATACTGAATATACTATAAATAAGTATGATAAATTATTTACTACCTTTACAACTATCACAATTTGTCGTGTTCTTTGCCCGGTCAAACATACTCGTTTGAAAAAATATTCGTTGTTGGGTATTCGTGGATGGGATATAGTTTATTTCAGACGACGTGTTGTTCGCCCTATTTATCGGTGGTTTATTTGTGCTAAATATCATCTTCATTTACAAAATTGAAGCAATCCAATATATATTTTATGGTATACAAAACTGCATCAAAATGCTAAAAACGGGGGATTATCATAACTGTCAATTTTGCAAGAAACAATTTCATCAAAAATTTAATTATGATAGACACGTTTTATGCTGTGAATTTATCTCTAAATCCACCAAAGAACGGGAGAACGATATTGATATTACCCAACAACTACCTACCCAGTTAGAAATGTATCAATTAATGCAACATATGATGATGAGAATACACAAATTAGAAAATGAAAATTTAAAATTGAAACGGTTTAAAAAAAGTAAAATGAGCGCCTTAGATTGGTTGAATGACCCGAACAAATGTCCGCCTCCCACGTTCACCTTTTCAGATTGGATTAGAAACAATATTTTACCAAATGTCAAAGACTATCTTGAAACGGTCTTTCACCAGAACTTACTGACGGGTCTAATCTCTGTATTTGAACAGTCTATTTCGCAATTTAATGTGACAGACCTACCGATTTGCTCGTTTGATAGTAAGTTGTCCGATATTTATGTCTTTAAAAAAAACGAATTGAATGAAAATGAATTGAGATGGATGAAAATATCTAATACGGACTTGGATAAATATTTACGACGCGTAGCAAACCAATTTACCTATGATTTTAAATCGTGTTGGTACGAACTACATAAGGAGGAAATTGAAACCGATGAAAAATATAGTGAGATGTACATTGATTATTATAAACAAATAATTGGCGGTAAAATGTCAGAAGATACCCTATTTCATAAATTACGACAATACCTTTCATCCCAAGTAAAGCGCAATCTAAAATCCGTTGTAGAATACGATATTGTGTAAAATTGAAACATTTATTTTTTATCTGTATTTATAACATAACAAAATATGACTGATTTAGAGCAATCAATGTCGTCCACACCGAACTATTTGGCGGTACTTAACGCGCACCCTCGCGACAAGGATATTTCCTTTGAAGAAGGTCCGCATATATATACTGTTTGTGGGGACCGCGGAGGATATACATCGGTCACCACGTGGAACCACCATCATTTTAGTGATTTTGATGCGGATGCCACTATTTCAAATATTCTTAGAAGTAAAAAATGGAACACTGACCCCTCCTATAAGTACTACAAAATGACCCGGGAAGAAATCAAAACGATGTGGGATAATAAACGCGACGCCGCGGCGGGGGCTGGAACCAAAATGCATTATGATATTGAATGCTATTATAATAAACTGGACGTTACCAACGATAGTATTGAATATCAATATTTCCAGCGATTTGCATCCGATTATAGCCAACTAAAACCATACCGTACAGAATGGATGGTTTATTATGAAGAATTGAAACTTTCCGGGTCTATTGATATGGTATTTGAGAACCCCGATGGTACTCTTCAAATTTATGATTGGAAACGCTGTCAGGAAATTCAGAACGAAACGGCTTTCGGAAAATATGCAGTGACTAGTTGTATTTCGCATTTACCAGATACCAACTTTTGGCATTATGCATTGCAGTTGAATGTCTACAAGATGATATTAGAACATAAGTATGGTAAAACAGTCACTAAGTTGTGTCTAGTGTGTTTGCATCCAGATAATAGTTATAAAACATATGAACGAATTGAAGTACCCTTTTTGGAAAAAGAAATAAATGAATTAGTCAAAGTTAGATTAGCAGAAGTTGCGGCAATGAAAAAATGAAACAAAACATTCGTAAAGAAACAGCATAAAAATTAATGAATATACTATATAACAATGTTAGGTGTATTTTTTAATGGAAATTATATCGGGTTAAAATATTTTTTACTAGTGAATAGTCCAATATTATTCCATCGTCTATATCGGGCATTCTATCCGAAACCAACTCCGAAACGCGTGACCATTCTTTCTGACACCGATGACTATGTGGAACGAAATTCTACCCAATTTTTAAAATCTTTTGAAATTCATCCTGCGAAGGATGCGAAATTATTAAACACTAATATGAATTCAGAGTTTTATTCCAAAGAAAGTTATCAGACGATAATCAAGATGGAAGGTAATCATATTGAACAAGAATGGAAACGACGGATTTTGTTTGAAAACACGCCCCGCGGCAATGTAATTATGTTTTATGACCCATATAAATTGGCGTTTGCATATTATTGTGACACGAATAGTTTGCCGTACCGTGTACTCAACGCAGTTGCAATGAAATATGTTGTCACGTTTCATTGTAGACATTTGTTCGTGGATAATAGTGTTACGACCGCAGAGAATGTCTCTCCGTTAATACAAACTTTATTCGTGGATACCCCAGACAAGTCTAAAAACAAAGATTTGTCGGCGGGAATTGATAAGAAAAACGCTGCGTTTGCAAAATTTAAAAAATATGAGGCTTCCAAAGCCGCTGGCAAGGAGAACGATAAAAAATCATCCGTTCATTCTAATCAAAATAAATTTGTTTGTGTTGGAAAGATTATTAATTATAGTTTCATTCAGAAGGTAAAACCGGGCAATCCGACAAACGGTTTTCAGTCTAAATTATTGGATAATTTGTCCGCGGAAACCACCTTGCAAAAGCAAGTACTTAGTTACAAAGATTTCAAGACGCGGGCAAATTAGGTTTATCCGACTGTTTTTTTTTCCATTCAAGAAAGCCGTTCGTTTTTTCGTGTTGATACGTCATTCCTAAATGCGATTTTGCAATATGATACCCCTGTAATTCTTTTGGGCTAAGGCTTGCTAGATACCGGCTCAACTCGTTTTCTTGGTCAGATGGGTTTGACATCGTAAATAATATATTTCATTTCCGATATTATTTACATTCAATTTTTAGTTAAATCCTAAGAAGGGCGTTCTATTCACATTGGTAGGGACATATTTATCGTTACTTGTACACTTGTCGTTTAATTGGAGTAAATACTCACCCGACGAAATGGGTAAATAGTCGCTTTCTGGCTTGGTGAATGAACACACGGGGCGTTTGTAGTTCACGTCATAATTCGAACAATCACCGCGTACAGCGACGAATACATTTTTACAAGATGTGTCATTTGGGTCGTTCGCTTTATTTATTTCGGTGATAGTCTTTTTGGCTAATCTTTGTACATAATCACTTTGCGAATTGCGATTATTATTGTTATCTGGTTTCACTGTGGCATAGGGAGCAGGACGGTTTATCCATCTATATTTGGTACTTAACATACCAGACGTATTGAGAGAGGATTTTTTTACGACGGTTGAGTCTTCAACACTGGTCACTCCTGATTGAACGATGGGTCCAACTGTGAATGTTCCGCAACAACCGCCATGACCTCGTACAGTATTGCCGTTCATTAAGGTTCTCGGTAAAGAACGAGATAAACTTGTTTGTCCTACATACCCTTGGTTGCGATGAGTACCGTTGAGTGAAAAACCCGCCTGACCTACACTCATATTATTGTATTTTGTTTGGGTTTTTCGTTTCAAAGTTGCTATTGACATTTATATATTTATTGTTATATTTTATTTTCTGTGGTTTCTAAGATTTGTACCCGGTCTTCTAGTATTTTTATCGTTTGGTTCAGTTTGGGGATTGTTTCTTGTTTTAGTTGCTGTATTTCGTGTATTAACAGACCGATTAAACTAGTGTAATTCACTGTTTGAGTTGTCTCACCGTCCTTTTCACCTGATACTAAAAAGGGGAAATGTTCTTGAACTTCGTGTGCTATGAGACCAATATCTTGCTGTTTGGTTACCTTATTGTGATAGGTAACGGGTCTTAACTTATCAATCGTAAATGAGCAATCTGATAATGAGGTCACGTAATCTTTGATACGATAATCGGATGATGTCACATGCGAAGAAGCAGTTACATTGCCTACAACGCTTACCCATCCGGGGACGTAGACGACTTCGGATGTGGTACCCAGGGTGATTTGATTGGATGCAGTGATTTTGGCGTTGGCGCCTATTGCGGTAGAACTTGCCCATGTTGCGGTTGTACCAGAAATATCTGTCCCTCTACCAATAAATGTGTTATACGAACCGGTCGTGTTATTATATCCTGCAAAGTATCCTAACGCCGTATTATCAGTTCCCGTTGTGTTTTGTCTTAACGCTTGATGTCCATTCGCCGTATTCAGAAAGCCCGTTGTGTTTTGTCTTAACGCTTCAAACCCATTCGCCGTATTATAACTGCCGGTTGTGTTTTGTCTTAACGCTTGATGTCCATTCGCCGTATTCTGAATGCCCGTTGTGTTAGAATATAACGATTCGAACCCATTCGCCGTATTATTAGCCCCCGTTGTGTTAGAATATAAGGCAGTGTATCCATTCCCCGTATTATTATTGCCCGTTGTGTTAAATCTTAACGCTAAGGATCCATTCGCCGTATTATAACTGCCCGTTGTGTTAGCATATAACGCAAGGTATCCATTTGCAACATTATCAATGCCCGTTGTGTTAGCATATAACGCAGAGGTTCCAGTCGCCGTATTATTAGATGCCGTTGTGTTAGAATATAACGCAGAGGTTCCATTCGCCGTATTATTATTGCCCGTAGTGTTTTGTCTTAACGCTTCGAACCCATTCGCCATATTATTATAGCCCGTTGTGTTAGAATATAACGCAGAGGTTCCATTCGCCGTATTCTCAGTGCCCGTTGTGTTAGAAAATAACGCTTGGTATCCATTCGCGATATTATTATTGCCCGTTGTGTTTTTCTCTAACGCTTGGTATCCATTCGCAACATTCTGGCTGCCCGTTGTGTTAGAATATAACGCTCGGTATCCATTCCCCGTATTATTATTGCCCGTTGTGTTATTATATAACGCGGAGTGTCCATTCGCCGTATTATAATTGCCCGTAGTGTTCAAATATAACGCTGAGTGTCCAATCGCCGAATTAGCAACGCCCGTTGTGTTAGACATTAACGCTCCGTATCCATTCGCCGTATTACTATTGCCCGTTGTGTTATACCTTAACGCAAAGTATCCATTTGCCGTATTAGCAACGCCCGTTGTGTTAAATCTTAACGCTAAGGATCCATTCGCCGTATTATAACTGCCCGTTGTGTTAGCATATAACGCATTAGAGCCATTCGCCGTATTATCACTGCCCGTTGTGTTAGAATATAACGCTTGGTATCCATTTGCAACATTATCAATGCCCGTTGTGTTAGAATATAACGCTTGGCGTCCATTCGCCGTATTATTATTGCCCG
>JACCDJ010652669.1_pt1 | contig 11000 bp, 7 predicted proteins | sample 7444481 | NCBI WGS metagenome assembly JACCDJ01 (sample SAMN15323435, study PRJNA562643) | freshwater metagenome | isolation source: river surface water | place: USA:Blue River Watershed | collected 2017-08-15 | reverse complement strand
GTGGAAGCGTATGGGCTGTAGCTGATCGCAACATCAATACCCTGATTGATTACCGCTACGCTAAAACGCATACCGCAAAAAATGGTGAACCTGGCCGTGGCGCTGATTGTTATGGCCGCGCAGGTGACGATATTGAATTACGTATGCCAGTTGGCACCATCATTGCGGATTACGAAACTGGTGAGCCGATTGCTGACTTAACAACACATGGTGAACGCCTTTGCCTTGCCCAAGGCGGCGTTGGTGGTTGGGGCAATATTCACTTTAAGAGCAGCACCAATAGGGCGCCACGTCAGAAGACCAATGGCAAGCCAGGTGAGCGTCGTAAATTGAAATTGGAATTAAAGGTGTTGGCTGACGTTGGTTTACTTGGCATGCCGAATGCTGGTAAATCTACTTTGATTACGGCTGTCTCTAATGCTCGTCCAAAGATTGCGGATTACCCATTTACTACTTTGCATCCTAATTTGGGGGTAGTACGCGTGGGGAATGAACGCAGCTTTGTGATTGCAGATATTCCAGGATTAATTGAGGGTGCTGCTGAAGGCGCTGGCCTGGGTCATCGCTTTTTGCGTCATCTTCAGCGTACAGGCGTTCTATTGCATTTAGTTGATCTTGCTCCTTTTGATGAAAATGTTGATCCTGTGGCTGATGCAAATGCGATTGTGAATGAGTTGCGCAAATATGATGAAGCTTTGGTGGAAAAGCCACGCTGGTTAGTGCTAAATAAAGTGGATATGATTCCTGAAGAGGATCGCAATAAAGTAGTTGCAGATTTTGTGAAAAAATTTAAGTGGAAGGGTCCTATGTTTGAGATCTCCGCTCTCACTGGACTTGGCTGCGATAAGCTTTGTTATGCCTTGCAGGACTACTTAGATTCTGTTCGACGTGATCGTGATGAGCAAGATGAGCGTGCCCAAGATCCTCGCTATAAAGATCAGCTAGAAGATAAAAAACCCGATTAAAGTATTCATTCAAATTTCACAGTTGTTATGAACGCCAAACAAACTAAACGCATTGTTGTCAAAGTAGGATCTAGTCTTGTCACCAATAATGGTGAGGGTCTAGACCATGCTGCAATTGGTATGTGGGCCGAGCAAATGGCAGCATTATTAAAGTCTGGCCATGAGGTATTGATGGTGAGCTCGGGGGCAATTGCTGAAGGTATGCAGCGTTTAGGTTGGGCTAAGCGCCCACAAGAAATTCACCAACTTCAGGCCGCAGCTGCAGTTGGTCAAATGGGTCTAGTACAGGTTTATGAGAGTTGTTTTGCACGCTTTAATTTACGCAGTGCCCAGATTTTATTAACCAATGCTGATTTGGCAAACCCAGAGCGTAACGCAAATGCTAAGGCAACCTTAGAGACTTTACTAAAGCTGGGCGTTGTTCCAATCATCAATGAAAATGACACCGTGGTCACAGATGAAATTAAGTTTGGCGATAACGATAGCCTGGCTGCTCTGGTGACGAACTTGGTCCACGCAGATCTTTTAGTGATTTTGACTGATCAGGGTGGTTTATTTACTGCTGATCCTCGTCAAAATGCCGATGCAACTCTGCTCAGCGATGCTATTGCGGGTGACCCTGCTTTAGAGAAGATGGCTGGTGGTGCAGCTAGCGAATTGAGTAAAGGCGGTATGTTGACAAAAGTATTGGCTGCAAAGATTGCTGTCCAAACAGGAGCATCTACTGTGATTGCTTCTGGTCGAGAACCTAATGTGCTCACTCGTCTCTTATCAGGCGAGAAAATTGGCACCTGTTTGAGCCCTAAGCTGCATTAATTGTCTTTAGAACGCAGGGGCTGGGAGATCTCCAGTAAAAGCTCTGGGATTTAGGCTCTGCAGTACGTTCTTAAGACTCGTTTCTTGAGAATTCAAATTACAAAACGCACCCTGCGCTAATGCTGCTTGATAACGATTTGGGATATTGGATTTGATGGCAGCCCATGATCCTAGAGGATTTTCATTCCACTTGTTGTTATCGAATGTTCCATACAGGCGCCACTGAAAAGTGTCGCAACGAATACCTTCATATTGAACTTGCTCCCCGCCGCTGGGATTGGTAATGACAACTATGTAGCGTGTAACACCATCTTTTCCAACCAAAATAGAGTTTGTATCTACTGCAAACTTAAAGATCGTAGTTTGGGAAGTATAAAAAGGCTGCAGTGTGGATTTATTGGGCGGATTTAAAGGCATGGTAGTTGTACCCTCCTTAAATACCATCGGAGCAAATGGGTCAAGGCCGCTTTGCAAGGGATCGGCTGCACAAGCCATTAAGCTAGCTCCAATTGAAATGCTAATCGCGTAGGCACTGATTTTGCGGTACTTAGCATTCATTTTTCTTTATCCGATTTAGTAGATGGTTTGTGTTGATCATCATGGCCAGCATAAAAAGACTGTATGAGATCGAGTGGGGTGCCCCAAGCGAGCTGCTGCATTCTGATCCCTCTAGACAGGTAACGAGCTAGCTCCGAAAGTGCTAATTCATAAACCTCTCGCTTGAAATCAATCACTGTATCCAGTTGGATCCAGAAAGGTACCCAGCGCCAAGCATCAAATTCGGGGTGGTCTGAGGCCCGCAGTTGAATATCACTATCTAAGCCAACTAGGCGCAGCAGAAACCAAATTTGTTTTTGGCCGCGATAGGCGGTACGGTGGACGCGAGTGGCGTGTTGACGGCGCAAGTATTCCTCAGGGACCTCATAGCGAAGCCAGTCCCTAGTGCGTCCAATGATTTGGACATGCTCCGGCAGCAAGCCAACTTCCTCATGCAATTCGCGGTACATGGCCTGCTCAGGGCTTTCACCATGCTGAATCCCACCCTGCGGGAACTGCCACGAATGCTGCCCAACGCGTTTTCCCCAGAAAACCTCGTTACGGCCATTAAGGAGGACAATGCCGACATTGGGGCGATACCCTTCACGGTCAAGCATGATCGTGCCTCAAATCCTTTAAAATCAATGATTTGATTATATCCATACATGAAAGCATCACAATCATTTCTCGCCACGCTAAAAGAAGCGCCTTCTGACGCTGAGGTGGTTTCGCACAAACTGATGGTGCGGGCAGGTTTAATTCGCAAGCTTAGTGCTGGCGTTTATAACTATTTGCCGCTGGGCTTAAAAGTGATTCGTAAAGTCGAAAACATCATTCGCGAAGAAATGAATCGTGCCGGTGCAATTGAATTGCTGATGCCGATGATTCAGCCTGCTGAACTATGGCAAGAGACTGGCCGCTGGGAAAAGATGGGCCCTGAATTACTGCGCATTAAAGATCGTCACGACAGAGATTTTTTGATTCAGCCAACTTCTGAAGAAGTGATTACTGATTTAGCTCGCAATGAAATTAAGAGTTACAAACAACTGCCGGTGAATTTTTATCAGATTCAAACTAAATTCCGCGATGAGCGCCGCCCGCGTTTTGGAATCATGCGTGGTCGTGAGTTTAGTATGAAAGATGCTTACTCATTTGATCGCGATTCTGAAGGCTTAAAGAAGTCTTATCAAATAATGTTTGATGCTTATACGCGTATCTTCAAGCGTATGGGTCTCAAGTTCCGTGCAGTCACTGCTGACAACGGCGCCATTGGCGGATCAGGTAGTCAAGAATTCCATGTGATTGCGGATACTGGCGAAGATGCTATTGTCTACTGCCCAAATTCTGAGTACGCAGCAAATCTAGAGGCGGCAGAATCTCTTGCATTGATAGCAGCAAGGGTTACAGCAAGCGCCACAATGACTAAGGTTCCGACGCCTGATAAGACAAGCTGCACAGAGGTTGCTCAATTCTTAAATATCCCACTAGAAAAAACGGTAAAGACATTATTGTTTGCTGCTGACCAAGAAAAAGGGCCAGCTAAACTCTTCATGTTGTTAGTTCGTGGTGATCATGATTTGAATGAAGTGAAGGCCAGCAAGATTCCAGGTATGGCCGAGTCACGCTTTGCTTCTGAGGCTGAGATTAAGCAAGTATGTAATGCGCCTGCAGGCTATTTAGGCCCTGTCGGAGTAAGCGCTGATGTGACTGTTGTAGCAGATCGTACCGTTGCCAATATGTCCGATTTTGTATGTGGTGCTAATGATGCCGGTCGCCACTTGACAGGGGTGAACTGGGGCCGTGACTTACCAGAGCCACTCATTTTGGATATTCGTAATGCAGTGATTGGCGATCCTTCTCCAGATGGCAAAGGTGTTGTAGATATTTGCCGCGGTATTGAAGTGGGTCACGTCTTCCAATTAGGCACACGTTATTCAGAAGCAATGGGCTGCACCTACCTTGATCAACAAGGTAAAGCGCAACCTATGGTGATGGGTTGCTACGGCATTGGTGTCACTCGTTTGTTGGGTGCCGCCATTGAACAAGGTCATGATGACCGCGGCATTATTTGGCCTATCTCGATGGCGCCATTTGAAGTGGTCATTTGCCCAATGGGTTACGACAAATCTGAGGCAGTGAAGGCTGCCTGTGATCGATTACATGATGACTTACTTGCTGCTGGGATTGATGTGATCTTGGATGATCGCAACGAGCGTCCAGGTGCCATGTTTGCTGACTGGGAGCTGATTGGTGCACCATTCCGCGTGGTGATTGGTGACCGCGGTTTAGCGAATGCTGAAGTGGAATTTAAAGGCCGCACTGATGCGGAATCCCAAAACATTCCGCTAACGGAGATCAAAGCAAAAGTGATTGCTGCTGTTCTAGCAGCGAAGAACTCAATTCAATAAGTTTATTTTTTAAAGAGTCCGCCAATACCTTTGGCGGCTCCTTTAGCAGCCATGCTTGCCATGGTGCGTGCCATTTTCCCACCTTTGAATTGCTTCATCATGGTTTGCATTTGCTCAAACTGAGCCAGTAGTCGATTGACTTCTTGAACTTCTACACCAGCACCGGCAGCAATGCGCCGTTTGCGACTAGCTTTGAGTAGTTCAGGCTTGCTTCGTTCGCGTGGCGTCATGCTATCAATAATCCCGCGCATGCGCGTAGTTTGTTTATCTGCATTACTCAGATTTGTTTTGGTGGCTGCTTGAGCAACTTGGCTTGGCAATTTATCCATCAAGCTCGCCATACCACCCATCTTTTGCATTTGCATGAGTTGATCACGGAAGTCTTCCAGATCAAATCCACCTTTAGAAATCTTTGTCGCTAATTTTTCAGCTTTAGCAACATCAACGTGTTGCTGGGCTTGTTCAACCAGCGCCAGAATATCGCCCATGCCCAAAATGCGATTGGCCATCCGTTGAGCATCGAAGGCCTCAAGGCCATCCATCTTTTCGGCGACACCAATAAACTTGAGAGGTACACCAGTAACTTGACGGACAGAAAGGGCTGCACCACCGCGGGAATCACCATCTAGCTTAGTGAGAATGACACCTGTGAGTGGTAATGCTTCATGGAAGGCCTTTGCGGTATTGACGGCATCTTGACCGAGCATGGCATCAACTACAAACAAGGTTTCGATTGGATTCAAACTGGTATGCAACGTTTGAATTTCTTGCATGAGCGCTTCATCGATACCCAAGCGACCTGCGGTGTCGACTAACACCACATCAAAATAATGACGGCGCGCCCAATCTAAAGCTGCAAGAGCAATATCGTTTGGTTTTTGGTTAACGTTACTTGGAAAAAATTCTGCACCGACTTGCTTGCTTACAGTTTCTAGCTGTTCGATAGCAGCGGGGCGATAGACGTCACAAGAAACAGTCAGAACCTTTTTCTTTTTCTTTTCTTGTAACCATTTAGCCAATTTGCCAACGGAAGTGGTTTTACCTGCGCCCTGCAAACCCGCCATTAAAATTACTGCTGGTGGTTGGGTGGCTAAATTGAGCTCACCACTTTGATTGGTATCGCCCATCATGATCTGAGCAAGTTCGCGCTGCACTACGCCAACCAGAGCTTGGCCTGGGCTCAGACTACCAACCACTTCCTCACCAAGGGCTTTAAATTTAATTTGCTCTAGTAAAGATTTCACGACTGGCAGGGCTACGTCAGCCTCCAGTAAGGCTAGACGGATCTCCCGCAGCATTTCTGCAGTATTGGCTTCGGTTAGGCGGGCTTGTCCCCGCATTGTTTTAACAACGCGTGAAAGACGGTCGGTGAGGTTCTCTAGCATTTATCGATTAGACTTTCCAGATGGATATTTTAGGTTACTCAAGTTCGGGATGGCTCCCATCTGCGCTTTACTTAGTTCTTTTGCTTATTTTGGGCTTGAGAGCTAAGGGCAGCGTGGATTCCCCCTTGTTTGCAGGGCTTGTTCAGGCGGGTATTTTCCTGGCTTTACTAGTTCATGGTATCGAGCTTCATGACTCAGTCTTCACTGACCAGGGGTTTGTCTTTGGCTTTGCCCAGGATTTATCGCTGATTGCCTGGGTTGGCCTTGCGTTTTACTGGTTTCAATCCTGGTTCTTGCCCATCTCTAGTTTGCGTTGGATGGCTTTGCTATTTGCTTGCGCATGCACTTTGCTACCCAATCTATTCCCGGGAACTTTAATTTCGCCTAAAGCGGTCTCCGATCCTTGGTTTAAAGGACACTTCATTGTGGCAACAATTGCTGTTGGCTTACTCAGTTTGGCTGCTATGCATGCCTTGTTGATGAGCGTTCAAGATCGCGCCTTACATCGCCAATTCGCTTTTGTTCCAAACAGTCGTGCCGCCCATTGGTTAGAAGAGCTTCCTCCACTCATGACAATGGAGAGCTTGTTATTCAACTTACTGTATGTTGGCTTTGCGCTTTTAACGCTGACGGTATTTTCTGGTTTGTTATTTTCCCAGGCGTTATTTGGAAAACCTTTTATCTTTGATCACAAAACTATTTTTGCGCTGATTTCTTGGTTCTTGTTTGTTAGTTTGCTGATTGCTCGTTGGAGGGTTGGCTTACGAGGTAGAGCTGCGATTCGTTGGGTATTGAGCGCTTACACTGCTTTGCTACTCGCATATGTTGGCAGCCGTTTTGTGTTGGAAGTAATTCTTCAGAGAGTATGACCTTTGCTTAAGTGGCTTTTACTATTGGCAGGAGTGGGCCTTTTATATTTTTGGTTGAAGGGAAAAAAGCAAGCCAAATTTAATCGTGAGCAATCAGCCAGCCCCAAGGCCAATAAGCCTCAGACTCTGACAGAGCCGGAAGTAATGGTGCAATGTCAGTGTTGCAAAGTGTACCTACCAAAACCGGACGCGATCGTTTATGACGATCGGTTCTATTGCTCAAAAGAGCATCTCAATACATTGGATCAGCAGGGTTGGATTGGCGCTGCAGATTGGCGCGCGTCACCTAATAAAGATGCGCGACCAGAAAATATCAATCCTGATTTATTGGTTATTCATCACATTAGTTTGCCGCCGGGTGAATTTAGAAACCGCGCATCGAGTCAACACATCATCAATTTTTTCCAAAATACATTAGATGCAGCTGCACATCCTTATTTTGCGGAGATTAAAGATCAAAAAGTTTCAAGCCACTTTCTGATTACCCGTGCAGGAGATTTAATTCAGTTTGTTTCCACTCGAGATAGAGCCTGGCATGCTGGCGCATCCTCCTTTATGGGTAGAGAGAGATGCAATGATTTTTCTATTGGCGTTGAGTTAGAGGGCGACGGTGACACCCCATTTGAGGATGTTCAATACACATCATTAGCAAGGCTTGTTCAGAAATTACAACAGAGTTACCCCAATTTGCAATTTGCAGGACATAGCGATATTGCTCCAGAGCGCAAAACAGACCCTGGAAAATATTTTGATTGGGAAAAGTTCCAAAAAGAGACAGGTATTTCGCCAGAAAAAATACCTTATGGATTGATTTCTCGTTAGTTCAATCTATGTATGTGAGCATACGCTCACTTTTTTAGCCTTTAGTTAAAAAGGACTAAAAATTCCGCACCAAATTCACTCCTAAATTACTGGAAAAATTAGTAAAAATACTAATAAGTAATTGCCAGAAAAAGCTTACCAAATACTAAATATTTCCCTATACTTAGTGCCTAATGCGCTTCGAGACACTAGATGTAGTGTTTGAATACAGCAATACCCCATTGTTTTTTAACGATATTTTGTCCAAATAACTATATATAAGCAGGAGCAACATGACATACGCTAATCCTCAGACAGCAGGCCAGCCAAGTGGTGCCAATAATCCAGGAATGAGTCCTGTTGGAGGGATTAATCAAGCTCCTTCCGCCGGTTTTGTGGCCGGTGGCGTTGGTGGTGGCCAAGCAACGCAGTTGTCTGATTACAAAATCATTCGCCGTAATGGCTCTGTTGTTGCATTTGAGCCATCCAAGATCGCAATTGCGGTAACCAAAGCATTTTTGGCAGTCAATGGCGGCCAAGGCGCAGCTTCTGCACGCGTCCGTGAACAAGTTGAGCAATTGACACATTCTGTAGTGCGCGCTTTATTGCGTAGCCGCCCAAATGGTGGCACTTTCCATATTGAAGATATTCAAGATCAAGTTGAACTGGCTTTGATGCGCAGCGGAGAGCATAACGTTGCTCGGGCTTATGTTCTTTATCGCGAAAAACGTAATCAAGAACGTGCAGCTCAGCAAGAAGCTTCTCAAGATACACAAGTAGCAAACCAGGCTAGTGAGACTGGGATCAAGGTGACTGATGATGGTGTTGAGAAGTGGCTTGATATGGCTGCTTTACGCACTGTGATTGAGGCGGCTTGCGAAGGTTTGGGCAATCATATTGATGCCACACCAATCATCACTGAAACTATTAAGAATTTGTACGATGGTGTACCAATGGCGCAAGTCTATGACTCTGCTATCTTGGCTTCCCGTACCTTGATTGAAAAAGATCCAGCGTACAGCCAAGTAACAGCTCGCATTTTGATGCACACAATTCGTAAAGAGATTTTTGGCAAAGAAGTATTGCAAGGCGACACTCAAGCTGAGTACAGCACTTATTTTGCTAAGTACATCAACGAAGGTATCTCTGCAGAATTATTGGATCCACGCATGCGCGAGTTTGACTTACCACGCTTGGCCGCAGCCTTGAATGCAAGCCGTGACTTGCAATTCAACTACCTCGGTTTACAAACTTTGTACGACCGTTATTTCTTGCATATTGAAGAGCGTCGTATTGAAATGCCACAAGCATTCTTTATGCGCGTAGCAATGGGCTTGGCCTTGAATGAAATGGATCGGGAGCGTCGTGCAATTGAGTTCTATGAAATCCTCTCTACATTTGATTTCATGTCCAGCACACCAACCCTCTTTAATTCAGCAACAACTCGTCCACAGCTCTCTAGTTGCTACTTAACTACAGTTGATGATGACCTTGATGGCATCTATGAAGCTTTGAAAGAGAACGCATTGCTGTCTAAGTTTGCAGGTGGTCTGGGCAATGACTGGACAAACGTCCGTGCTCTGGGTAGTCATATCAAAGGCACTAACGGTAAATCACAAGGTGTTGTGCCATTCTTAAAAGTGGTTAATGATACTGCAGTTGCTGTAAACCAAGGTGGTAAGCGTAAGGGTGCAGTTTGTGCCTACTTGGAAACTTGGCACTTGGATATCGAAGAGTTCTTGGAGTTGCGTAAGAACACTGGTGACGACCGTCGTCGTACCCACGATATGAACACCTCGAACTGGATTCCTGACTTGTTCATGAAGCGCGTTATGGAAAACGGCGATTGGACTTTATTCTCCCCATCCAATACCCCTGACTTGCATGACAAGTTTGGTAAAGCGTTTGAAGAGGCTTATGTTGCTTATGAGCAAAAAGCGGATCGTGGTGAATTGAAGCCATTCCGCAGAATTCCTGCCCAACAGTTATGGCGCAAGATGCTTGGTATGTTGTTTGAAACCGGCCACCCATGGATTACTTTCAAAGATCCTTGCAATATTCGTAGCCCACAACAGCACGTTGGTGTAGTCCACTCCTCTAATTTGTGCACAGAGATCACTCTGAACACAAACGAGACCGAGATTGCTGTCTGTAACTTGGGTTCTGTGAACTTAACTGCTCACATGACTACCGATGCCAATGGCAAGATGATTTTGGATCACGAGAAGCTCCAAAAGACGGTCCGCACTGCTATGCGTATGCTTGATAACGTTATCGATATCAACTACTACGCCGTTGCTAAAGCTCGCAATTCCAATTTGAAGCACCGTCCAGTCGGTATGGGCATTATGGGCTTCCAGGATTGCCTGCATATGCAGCGTATTCCTTACGCCAGTGATGAGGCTGTGAAGTTTGCTGACTCTTCGATGGAAGCAGTTTGCTATTACGCCTACCAAGCTTCATGCGAATTGGCTGAAGAGCGTGGCGTGTACAGCACTTACAAGGGTTCTTTATGGGATCGCGGCATCCTCCCACAAGACTCAGTGGCACTTTTAGCCCAAGAGCGTGGCGGTTATGTAGAGGTAGATAACTCCTCTACTATGGATTGGAGTGGTTTGCGTGCTCGTATTAAGCAGCACGGCATGCGTAACTCTAATTGCGTCGCTATTGCACCAACAGCAACAATTTCCAACATCATTGGGGTTTCAGCCTGTATCGAGCCGACATTCCAGAACTTATTCGTGAAATCCAATCTTTCCGGCGAATTCACGGTGGTTAATGAGTACTTGGTGCGTGATTTGAAGGATCGCGGCCTCTGGGATGAAGTCATGATTGCGGATTTGAAGTACTTTGACGGTACTTTGTCTAAGATCGATCGTATTCCACAAGACTTGCGCGATTTATACGCAACTGCGTTTGAAGTTGAGCCAACCTGGTTAGTTGAAGCAGCTTCTCGTCGTCAGAAGTGGATTGACCAAGCCCAGTCATTGAATATTTATATGGGCGGCGCATCTGGTAAGAAATTGGATGACACCTATAAGTTGGCATGGTTGCGTGGCTTGAAGACCACTTATTACCTCCGCACTATGGCTGCAACACACGTTGAGAAATCAACAGTTGCTAGTGGCCAATTGAACTCAGTTTCTAGTGGCGGTGGCGTAAACGGTACAGATGCAGCCGCTGCTGCTGGTGCTAGTGGTGCAGTTGAAGCTGACGGCC
>JACCDJ011147781.1_pt1 | contig 11005 bp, 12 predicted proteins | sample 7444481 | NCBI WGS metagenome assembly JACCDJ01 (sample SAMN15323435, study PRJNA562643) | freshwater metagenome | isolation source: river surface water | place: USA:Blue River Watershed | collected 2017-08-15 | reverse complement strand
GTACCGCATCCGCGAGGCGCTCTGCGAGCTCCAGCGCTGCCAGGACGAGAAGAAGGCCCTGCGCCAGAAGGCCGGCGTGACGCAGGTCGGCGACGTAAAGCTCGACGTTCCTGGGGGCCTGCTCGTCCTCGACGAGGAATACAAGGGCTGGGCAAACAAACTCGCCGACATCTACGGCGGCCACAAGAACATGTATTCGCTGTATCACCAGCAGATCGGCAACGCTTCGCCGTTGCGGGAGAGTTTCTAATGTCGTCTTCCTGGAAAATCCTCCGCAGTGACGTCGTGATCGCAGACCTCGCCCTCAGCGACCTCGACATGGAGGCGCTGCAGAGCGAGGGCGTCGCGCCGAACGTCATCGAGTGGAAGTCGCCTTCGGACAATCGCATCCCCGCAAAGGGCGTCTGCGACGAGTGGGCATTCAAGGTGCTCGCCTACACGGATCTCGGTGTGAACGTGTCCGGAACCATGACCGTTCAGGTCGTCGAGCGCGCTCCGGCGACCTGGCTCGGCGAGAGCACGACGGTCTATCAGTACAGCGGGTTTGCCCCGATCGCTCTCCACCCGACCGGGCGCGTCTTCACGATCCCGGGGTCCACGTTCCACGAGTTCACGGTGCGGTGCTCGTCCTTCGCCGGGGTCGGTGCGACGAAGCTCCGGGTCCTCTACAGGCCCCTCCGGTGAGCGGGTGCAACTGCGGCTGCAGCGGTAACCACTCCGCGGACTGCCCGGAGTTCAAGGCGCTCCAGGGCACCCTCGCGGGCATGCTCAGCGGCACAGACGCCTGCGGTGCGACCCCCGGAAACAACGGCGCGGTACTCGGCGTCCAGTGCTCATTCGGGACCAGCCTCGCCGGCATCGTCGACTGGGCCGGCCGCATGAGGGCCGATATGGGCCTCGTCCCGTATCGCGTGTTCTTGGTCTGGGAGAAGCGCGTCGACGGCGAGGAGTACACCGAGGCGCGGCGCATCGAGCTGATGCCGGTCGAGCTGCGGGGGCTCAACGAGGTCCGCATCGTCCTCGGGAGCGATGGCCGGGCCCCCGACGGGCAGGTCTTGCTGGTCGGGGTGTCGCCGGCCCAGGTCACGCAGGACGACCTGCTCGGGCATGTCGAGGGCCGCGCGTGGGACGGCGACGGCGAGCGCTTCTTTGTCGAGACGGTCCTCCACGAGCGGTGCGCGGGCCGGACGAAGCCGCAGCCGTGGCGCTGGACGATCGACGGGGTGCCCGAGCTCCGGGTCGGCAAGGCCCCGCACGGGTGGATGGTCCGGCTCACGGATCAGAGGGTCGCGCGCGGGCGTCACGGCGAGGACCGCTCGACCGCGATTGGCGAGCTGCCCGAGCGCTCGTCTCCTTGGGACGGGTTCGTGCGGTCGTGACCCGCCACGTCCAGGTTCGCGGCGCGCTCGGTCTCCAGCGCGCCCTCGAAGCCGAGCAGAAGCGCATCGGTGAGAAGCTCCACAGCGCGGCGCGGCGGGCCGCCGAGTACGGGCAGACCAAGGCGATGCAGCTCTCGCGCGCGATCGGCTTCCGCGCGTCTGGGACCTACGAGAAGGGCTTCGTCACCGGCGTGACGGTCGCCGGCGCGTACCTGGCGAACAGCGCCGAGCACGCCGGCATCATCGAGCTCGGGCGGCGCCCGGGGCGGCGCCCCCCGCCTGTGATGATCATCCTGCAGTGGATGATGGAGAAGGGGATGATCCCCAAGATGCCGGGGCTGTCGCAGAAGTCGTTCGTCTCCCGCGCGCTCAAGATCATGCGATCCGTCGTCCCGGATCGCGCGAGCCAGAAGCGCATCCGTGGGCGCGTCGAGGAGGGCGCACGTCGACAGCGCCTGTCCGAGCGCGAGCAATTTATCCAGTTCGCGTGGCGCCGCGCCTGGATGATCGCCAAGTCGATCGGGGTCCACGGCATGAAACCGCACTGGGTTCTCGGCCGCACGACCGCCGACATCAACCGATTCCTCCGGACCGAGATCCGGAAGATCACTCGCGGCGAATGATCACACCCGCATCGGCATCACGACCCCGACGAATTCGGGACCGTCGACCGGGCTGATCGCCATCGGGTCGAGCTCGCCCTGCATGCTCAGCTTGACCTGCTTGGTCAGGATGACCGCGAGGGCGTCGAGCAGGTACTCCGCGTTGTAGCCCGCGAGGAGGTCGCCCCCGCTGTAGCTGTCCATCTCGATCTCGTCCTTCACGTCGCCGAGGTCCGGATTGCTCGCGGTGATCTCCAGTGTCTTGCTCTTGCTGGAGAAGGACAGTTTGACCGTCGAGGTCTTCTCGGGCGCGATCACGGTGCTGCGCTTGAGCATGAGGACGAGCTCGTCGCGCAGCACCACGGCCTCGCGCTGGCAGGACTTGGGGATGACCTGCTCATACGGCGGGAACACGACGTTGTTGAGCTTGACCGAGAGGAGCAGTTCGTTGGCCTGGATGAACAGGTGCTGACCGTCGACGGCCAGGCCGACCTCGCCCTCGAAGCGGTCGAGCACGCGTTTGATCTCCAGCATGCCCTTGCGCGGGATGATGATGCCGCGCTCGAGCTTCGGGCCCGCGAGCGGGAGGGTCAGCTTGGTCAGGCGGTGGCCATCGGTCGAGACCATGGTGCCGAGTTCGCCGTTCGACTCGAACAGCACGCCGTTGAGGTTGACGCGAGCCTCGTCGGTCGAGACGCTGAACTGGGTCTTCTGGATCAGGTCGGCGAACGTGTGGCCGGGGATGCCGACGAACTTGAGGCCCTTGGGATCCGGGAGCTCGGGGAAGTCGGTGGGCGCCTGGCCCATCAGCTTGAACTCGCTGCGACCGACGCTCAGCTGGGCCCAGTGGTTCTCCAGGGCCTTCACGCGCAGCGGCTTGGCCGGGAGGGTGCGGACGACGCTGTGCAGGTAGCGGACGCCGAGGGTGAGCGCACCGGGGGTTTTAACTTCGACGGGGATGGTCTCGGTCACCGAGATCATCATGTCGGTCGCGCTGCATACCAGCTTGTTGTCCTTCGTGGCTCGCAGGAGGACGTTGGCGAGGATCGGCTGGTTGTTGCTGCGCTTGTCGGCGACGGTCTGGGCCAGGCCGAGTGCGGAGAGGAGTCTGGGCTGGTCGATGGTGACGTCGAGGGACATGAATCTTGGCTCCGTGCGCCCGTCTGGCGGGGCATGCGATGGATCGTGTGCGGCGGGCGCCGCGGACAACTGGGGCCGATGGGACGCGCTGTCTTGGCCGCTATTCACCGACCGGACGCGCACCCCTGGCTCGCGGGCCTGCTGCGCCGCCTGCAGGCGATCGAGCCCCGGATCCGGCCGGGGATCACGGCGGTGTACGCGGGGTGTGCCTTGGGCGTCGACAAGGACGCGCTGGTCGCCGCGAGGGCGCTCGGTCTCCCGTGGAAGAAGTTCACCGCGAATTGGGAGCAGTACGGAGACGGCGCGGGCCCGCGCCGGAACACGGACATGCTCAAGGGGCTGCACCTCGGCCCCGTCGAGCCGCCGGAGGCTGTGCTCGCCGCGCCAGGCGGAGACGGCACCGCCGACACGGTGAGGAAGGCCCGGGCCATGGGCCTCCCTGTCGTCGACCTCGATGAGCACGCCGCCGCGCTCGCGCCCTACCAGCGGTGGACCCGGCACGACGCCTGGCTCCTGCGCAGCGACCGCAAGCGCTGCCTCGAGGTCCAGCAAACCCGCCCCGGCGTCGGCCCGCCGATCGTCTCGGGGCACTGGATGAAGGTCAACGGCAAGGTCATCCTCCCGCCGTGGTGCCTGTATGTGGGCCGGAGCGCCCACGGCCTCACGGGTCACCCGCGGCTCCACAACCCCTTCCCGGTCAAGCCGCTCGCCGACGGGCGCTACCTGGTTCAGCTGCCGGACGGCCCCCGCGAGGCCGACGCCGCCGGCGCGCTCGGGTTCTTCCGCGACCACCTGACCCGCCGCCTGCCCGAGCTGCGGGCCGAGCTGGCCGCGGTCGTCTTGAAGCGGCGGACCCTGGTCTGCTGGTGCGGCGAGGCGAAGCCCTGCCACGCCTGCGTGATCGCCGAATTCGCGGTCGACATCGTCGCCGAGGGGTGCTTCGAGGCGGTCCGCGCGTCGACGGCGCCCGCGCCGGGTGCTATCGCTCCTGCATGACGCACCTCTTGGGTCCCGCCCTCTCCCGCGGCCGTGTCGATCTTCAGACCTGGATCGACGGCATCAAACCTGACCCCACCTTTACAAACGACACGGTGGTGGCGGCGAGGCACCGGGCCTGGGATGAGGCCGAGGCATTCGATCCGGCATGGTGCACCCGCAACGCGTTCCTCTTGGCGCACTTGCTCGCCGGCAAGCAGGTCGCGGAGATCGACCTCGCACGCATCGACCTCCGACCTCTCGACCCACCCTCCGAGGTCGCCTTCACAGATCTCCCCGACGCGCAGGTTTTGTGTGAGGCGGAGTGGCAGGAACTCCAGAAGGACGTCGGTGTGATGCCGATCCGGCCCCTCTCCGACCTCGACATCCTCAACGCCGCAATCAAGGACAGGTTCGGCACCAACATGACCGCCGTGGAGGCAGCCGCGGCCATCCGGCGAGACCCGGGTCTCACCGCTCACGGCAGCGTCGCGGCCGCGTTCGAGGTCCTCCACACCATAGCCATCAACGACAACTGCCTCGCCAGCGATCGGATCCGTGCGTGCCAGGTCTTGCTCGCGCACCGGAACGAGCTCGAAGCGATCCACCGGGCCGAGCACGCCGAAAAGGCGCTCCGTTCGGTCGGTGGTACGGTCGCGCCATGAAGCGCCTCCGCCCCGCATATACCCAGTCCCGCGACGGCCAGACCACGATCCAGCGCCACGAGGACGAGCGCGGGAAGCCGCCCGGCAACGTCACCAGCGCCGTCGCTCCCGGCCTCGCTTACCTCGTCGCCAACCACGCCCTGACCGTCGACCCGCACGCGGTCATCCCCGCGCCGCTCGCCGGCAAGCTCGCCGTCGTCGAGACCCTCATCGGCATGGTCGCCTACGACGTCCAGCTCCGGCCGCTCTTGCTCGGCGAGCGCCAACAGGCCGCGCGCATCGAGACCAGGCCCCGCGGCATCTTCATCGACTGGCCGGAGTCGGGCACCGACGTGGGCCCGGTCAAGTTCACTGTCCGGGACGCCGCGCCCTGGAAGTACGACGGCCTCGGGCTCTCCGGGCCCGACATGGACAAGGACACCGCCGACGTGTACGGCGCCGGCACGGTCCTGCTGCACCGGCACGACTGCACCGGGACCGTCCTCGTTGAGACGGTCTGCTCAACGACGAGCTCCCGCGACGCGCTGGTCGCCGCGCTGACCAGCCGCTTCGGTGTCGAGCCCCGCGACTTCCGGACCGGCCGGCGCGTCACGCTCAAGTGCTACTACGACCGCATGGTGCGCATGACCCTCGCCGACGAGCCGTTCTCGTACGACGTCGACCCGACCGGCGAGAAGGCGAAGGCGAACGAATTTCCCCTCACCTGCTTCCTGACCGTTGAGGTCCCGGACGTGACCCTCGTCGAGCACCCGGGCTGGTTCGAGACCCCGCCGACCCCGCGCATGCCGTGAGCCGGGTGGGTTTGTGGCGCCTCCGGGCCGACCGGCCGTAGGGTCAGCGCCGGAGCACCCGGCCTCATGACTGGTTTCACGCGCTACTTTGCTGCCGAGCCCTCCCGCGCCACCCTCGCGGCGATCGAGGGCGTCAATCTCATCGAGATCAGCCCCCAGAATATCGAGCAGGGGGCGGGCACGGGCGTGTGCTGCGTCGTCGGCGAGGCCGAGGACGGCCCCTACAACACCCCGATCGAGATCCGCAGCGGCGAGGAACTCGTGCGCATCTTCGGGGAGTTGGGCTACATCCACGACGGCAAGCCCGGCCAGTCGCCGGTCGCGCGCCGCTCCGGCGGCTCCGAGGTGTGGAACGGCAACTTGTACATGGCCCTCGCCGGCCTGTCGTTCGACCGGCTCATCATCGTCCGCGTCAAGACCGCCGCAGGTCAGGTCCGCTTTCAGCGGCTCGCCAGCATGACCGCGACGAAGCGCGGGCCGCACGACCTTGAGCCCGGCGACGTCGCCGACTTCGAGGTCGACGGCTCCCCGGTCCAGGCGACGATCGTCGCGGTCGCCGGCACCGTTCAGGCGGTCGGTGGCACCTACCCGACCAACTTCGTCGGCACCGAGAAGATGGTCGTCAAGGACGAGTTCGGCAACGACCGGACGATCAAGTACGCCGCGACCGACCAAGCCATCGGCGACGTCATCAACGCGATCAACAAGCAGCTCGGCTACACCGCCGCGACCAACAACGCTGGTCAGATCCTCCTGACCTCGCGGATCCGCGGGTCGAAGGGCTTCATCCAAGTCGTCAGCGGCTCGCCAGGCGTACTCACCCAGCTCGGATTCTCGGCGGTCAACACCGCCGAGGTCGACAAGGTCACCGTCGTCGTCGCCTCCGCAGGCGCCTACACCTTCACGGTCACCGTGCTGTATCAGGGTCAGCTGACCGTGTTCACCGGCACGTTCACCGCGGTCGCCGAGAACGTCGCGGCGATCCGCGCAGCTCTGCTGGCCAACTTCAACACGACCAATCCGACCGCGCCGGTGACCCTGTCTCTCGGCGGCGCCGGCATCATCAACATCACCAGCAACGTCGCGGGCGTCGGCATCGTCACCGCGATCACTGCGACCCCGAACGGCGGCGACTTCACCACCGCCAACGTCACTCCGAACGCGACCAACTTCGGGTACGGCAACGGCAACGTGAAGAACACCGACGGTGTTCTCGACTCCGAGATCGCCGCCATGTTCGACGCGCTCGGTGGCCTCGGCTCGCGCCTGCTCGGGACCGGCTTCCTTCGCGTCTGGAACGACACGACCCCCGAGAGCGGCACCCTCAAGTTCGTCGGCGGCAACATCGGCCTGGCTCTCGGCTTCATCGCCGGGACCACGGTCAGCGCTGGCGCCGGCGCGGCCGCTCTCATCCCGTCCGGCACGCGGGTGCTGGACGACGCGGGCTTCTACTGGACCACCTGCCAGACCTACGAGACCGACCTGACCGGCGGGCCATTCGACCTCGACGTGCGCCCGGCTCTCGACGACGACTCGACGCCGACCGCCGGCATCGGCGAGGTCAACACCCTCGTCGACGTGCTGCCCGACGAGTTCGTGGTGAGCAACATCGTCGCACTGACTCGGCTGTCCCCGTCCGGGTTCGACGCGGCGTACCGGCTCGCGCTCGACGCGACCATCGACTCCAGTTCGGTCGCCCGCGAGATCACCATCATCACGACGGCGCGCGGGTCCGAGTCCATCGACACGTCGGTCGTCAACAACGTCCCGCAGGCCAACAAGGAGGAGCACTCGCTCCGCGTCGGCATCCTGTCCGCGCCGCTCGGCTTCTCGGTCGAGCAGCGGATCAGCGACCCGGATCAGGGCGTCCCGATCTGCGGCAAGAGCCGCGACCTCGTGTTCATGTCGCCAGGCCACCTCGCCAACATCCCGCGCGTCGCCGAGGTCGGCCTCGCTGGCGGCCTCGGGTTCTCCGCGGACGGGGTCATCGAGCGCCGGAGCAACGTCCTCTACGCGGCGATCCGCAGCCGGCTTCCGCCCGAGGAGAACGCGGGCCAGGACCTCACCCGCACGCCGATCGGTCGCATCAACGTCGTCGTCGGCCTCGAGAACGCGTTCAACAGCTCGAAGGGTGGAACCGCGCTCAAGTCGGACCACTACATCGCCATGAAGGCGGCCGGCATCTGCACCGTGAAGATCGATCCGGACGCCGGCGTGTGCATCCAGTCGGACCTGACGACGAAGCCCGAGAGCCTCAACAGCGACGAGTGCAACGCGAACCACCGCTTCATGTGGAACTACATCGCGAACAGCCAGGCCCGGATCGCCAAGCCGTACCTTAAGACGCTCAAACGCCCGGGCGTCCGCAGCGGCCTCGTCCAGGCGACCCGCGGCTTCCTCGAGGACCTCAAGAGCGAGGGCAACCGCAGCCTGTCTCGCATCCTCGACTTCACCTGCGACGACGTGTCCTCCCAGCCGTGGGAGGGCCTCGGCCACACCGACGTGGCGATCAACGTCCAGCTGTTGCCCACGTCGAAATACATCAACCTCCGCTTCACCCTGACCACGCAGGGACTGCTCGCCGCAGCCTGACCTGAAGGACATCCGCCATGACGACGCCTGCGCGCCTCAAGGGACAAGAGATCTACGTGTTCGTCGTCGTCGACGACAAGGTCGAGGACCGTCTCGGCCCCTTCCTCGACCTCGACGTGACGCTCCGCATGGAGGTCCTCGAGGCTGAGTACCTCGGCGAGACCACGACCGCGTTCGACAGCGTGTTCAAGGGCTGCCAGCTCGCGATGAAGGGCCACATGCGCGGCGCGCACTGGCTCAAGCTCATCGACCAGGACGTCCGGCGCGCGCGCTACATGACCGGCGCGCTGGTCCGGCTCGACCTCAACGCCTCGATCGTCTTCCCGGGCGGGAAGATCATCAACTGGACCTTCCGCGACCTGCGCTGCGGCGACCACAAGATCACGATCTCGGACCGCAAGAGCTATGTGGAGCACGCGCTCGACGCGTACTGCAGCGAACAGCCGACCTTGCCGAAGATCTAGCGACCCGCAGCGGCTCGGGCTCCCCGCTCACTGCAGCCGAGCTGCTTCGCCACCGTGGCCCAGGTCAGGCCCTCGCCCTTGAGGGCCCTCGCTTTGGCCGGGTCGATCCACGCTGTCCGTCCGGGGCTACCAGCCACGCCCCGCCGGAGAAACCAGTACTTCGACCGAGGCCAGCGCGCCGCGGCCTGAACCGCGTTGAGGGCCTCCGCCCGCGCCGTCGTCAGCCACTCGGTCTCCTCGTCGGTCAGGTCGTCGATCTTCCGGGGCATGCGGAAGGCGTACACGCGGACGGCATGGCTTGCACGCCGCCGTGGACCGCGGCACCGTCGCGTGGATGAAGGACTTCACCCCGAGCAACGCCCACGGCCTGCCGCCCCGTCCGGGCGGAGAGCCGCCGCCCCGCCTGCCCCCGCGCTCCGACGATGGCGAGGCGCCGACGGGTCCCCGGTACGAACCGTCCGAGCACCGGTTCTCCGCCGAGCTCGGCGAGGGCCGGCGCGCGACGCTGCCTGCGGAGTTCGCCGAGGGGCGCGGCATGGCCCCGGAGGACCTGACCTTCGAGCTGCGCCAGCACACGATCGCCGAGGTCTGCCGATCCTTCCGGCTCGCGACCCACGGCGGGGGCGTCAACTTCGCCGAGCTGGAGGTTCAGCTCGTCCGCGCCGGGCTCCGCAAGATCGGCAACCGCGACCGGGTCGACCTCAGCGACGCCGACTTCGACAGCTGGTTCGCCGACATCGGCCCGCAGGGCTTCAAGTACGTCGACGAGCTCGTATCGGTGCTGAGCCGCACCCTGCCCGGAGCGTCGACGCTCTACCAGGCCTCCTACCGGCCGCAGCGTGCGCAGCGGCGGCACCAGTACCGCCTCCCGGTCTTGGGCCTCGCCCCGAAGAAGTGGGCCGCCCGCACCGGCGTCGAGGGGGCGAAGTGGGTCCCCACCGAGAAGGGGGACGCCCGCTGGACCATCAACGGCGCCGACGCCCCGCTCGACGTGCAGGAGCGCCTGGGCCGCGACCTCTCGTTCGTGATGACCGAGATCAGCGTCGCGCAGGAGAGCAGCGTCGCAGACCTCGTCGCGGACCCGGACGACGTCTACGCGTGCCGCATCATGTCGGTCATGCTCTCGCTGATCGAGATCGGCGGGCGGGCCCTCGGCGAGAGCGCCGATGACATGGAGTACAAGCTTGCGTGGCTGGAGGACATCGGCGAGCGTCACCGGACGCTGGTCACTGGCACCTACGCCAAGCTCAACGAGGTGGACCGCACGGCGCTGTCGCGATTTTGCGACGCTGCCGAGCCACTTGACTGAGCTCCTCACGTGCCCCCCGGAGAAGCTCTGGTTCCTCAACCTCCGGAGCGCCCGGGAGCACCGCCACACGAACCTGTGGAACCTGCACATGTACTGCCGGCACGCCCGGCAGAACATCGAGATGGTCGAGCAGTGGCCGATCTCGAAGTTCCGCTCCAGCCTCTCGGTCATCATGGGGATCCTCGAGAAGGAGTGGGAAGTGCCGGGTGAATAACCGGTCGTGATAGGGTCCAAACGTGAGCGCGGCCACCGAATACAAGGTCCTCGTCAACCTCGAGGTCGGGCGCGGGAACGCGAAGGCCCTCGGGGGGGCGACCAAGGGCCTGCGCCAGGGGCTCGCGCAGGCCGAGCGCGACCAGCAGCGCATGCGCAAAGCCGAGGCGGCCCGCATCAAACAGAGCGAGCGCGAGCACAAGCGCTCGACCGCGGCGAAGCTCGCCGCCGAGAAGCGGGCCGCTGCGGAGCTGACGCGCCAGCGGGCCGAGATGGGCCGGGCCCTCGGCTCGACCAACCGCGGGGCCGCCGCGATGTTCGGCAGCGTGGGCACCGGCGGCGCCGCCTCTTGGGCCAAGCAAGCCGGCGCGATCATCACCGGCATCCTCGCGGGCGCCGTCGCGGCGGGCCTCGGCAAGGCCATGTCCGACGGGTTCGGCGACAACGTCCGCCGCGAGCAGCAGACCGGCGGCATCGGCACGACGCTCCAGCTCTACGACTTCAACGCGCACAGCCGCGAGGGGATGAAGAACGACGAGGGCCAGCAGTTCGCTGAGAACCTCGAGAACGCGAAATGGTACCAGCAGGAGCTCCAGCGGGTTGCCGATGCCTCGCCGGGCGACACCGAGGACGTGGCCACCCTGTTCCAGGGGATGCTGCCCGGCATGGCGTCCATCACGCAGGACGCCGAGCGCATCGTCTCGCTGACGCAGAAGGCGACGCTCCTCTCCGCGGTCCTCGACAACGACTTCAAGACCGTCGGCGCGCAGTCGAGCCGCATCCTGACCGGCGGCGCGGGAGCTGAGTTCGAAACCTGGAACCGCCTCCAGAAGCCGATCCGGGCGGCCGGCATCGAGATGGGGGTGTTCGCCAAG
>JACCDJ010882176.1_pt1 | contig 11007 bp, 9 predicted proteins | sample 7444481 | NCBI WGS metagenome assembly JACCDJ01 (sample SAMN15323435, study PRJNA562643) | freshwater metagenome | isolation source: river surface water | place: USA:Blue River Watershed | collected 2017-08-15 | reverse complement strand
CGCTCTTTCTCTATAAAGATTGTTTTGAAGCTATTGGGCATTGCTTCACTAATTAATTGAAGATCTTCGATAAGAATTGGGATTAAAGATTCCATGCCTTCTGGCTGCATACCCTCAGCAATTTTTCCTAAGATTTCACTTTCAAAGTCCTTGGATAGCTCTGATGCTCTTTCTTGTATTGCCTCATTTAGTAGTAATTCACGGCACGGCAAAATTCTTATCGAATCTGAAACTTTAGAAATAGTTCTTTGATCAGAGATAGCAAAGAAGCTTAAATCTTCAATTTCATCACCAAAGAAATCAATTCTGATTGGATGCTCCTGGTCTGGCGGAAAGAGATCGACAATGCCGCCTCGAACTGCAAATTGACCACGCTTCTCCACCATATCTGTTCTGACATACGCAAATTCCACTAACATTCTTTGAAGCGCGGTTAGTTCAAATTCAGCACCCATTTGTAAGGTGATAGGTTCAATCTCGACTACTTGACGATTGAATTTATGGATCGCTGCACGAATAGGTGCCACTACAACCCAATTACGTTGCAGATCTTTCAATGCATGCAAAGTACTAATTCTTCTAGCAACGGTGTCACTACTTGGACTCAATCTTTCGTGTGGCAAGGTCTCCCAGGCTGGAAATTCGAGCGTATCACTATGAAATTCCCTTATCTCTTTTGCTAAATCAGAGGCTGAATTCGAAGATGCAGTAATTACTAGGAGTGGTTGATTCATTGCAATTTTTGCAATTAGAAATGCAAATGAGCTGGGCGAGGTCACTAGATCTGATTTTGAATCTATCGCCTCATCAATTTGTACCGTTGTAAACGGCAGCAGCCCTCGCATCTCGACCTCCCTCTTCATCTTGCGTTTATACGTTTATATCGTTTTCTATTGCAGACTTGTTCAAATCTTGAGAAAAACGGCTATTAGCCCCATTCCCGAAAGGGGTGGGGCTTTTCAATTACGGTGCATATTCTATTGAGTTCCTGCGATGATTTGCCAGTGAGTGCAGAGAGCCAACTTCGTCAATTGCAGATGCAAGATGATGCATCTCTACGTGGCGATGTTCGCGCGCTTGGTGAATTACTCGGCAAATCTTTAATTCGACAAGAAGGACAATCATTATTTGATCTTGTCGAGAAAGTTCGAGCTGCGGTCAGAAGTGGCCAGGGCGAGAGCGAGCTCAAAAAAGTTGATGTAGATCAAGCCGTGCAATTGGTTCGCGCGTTTAGTACCTATTTTCATTTAGCCAATGTGGCAGAACAAGTACATAGATCGCGCGTATTGGCTAAAGAACGCGAAACAAGTGGATCGTGGATTGCGCAAGCAGTAAATAAGATTTTGGCAGCTAAGAGTGCAGGTCAAGAGATAAAAATCGAAGATTTAAAAATTTGGTTATCAGATTTTTCGGTGCGTCCAGTTTTCACCGCGCATCCAACTGAAGCATCCAGAAGATCTGTCTTAAGCAAATTGGCTCAGATTTCAGATTTACTGGAGATGCCAAGTTCTAGAGTCCGAGATGCCAGACTTTCTGAAGCTATTGATTTGCTTTGGCAGACAGACGAACTAAGAGTTGAACGTCCATTGGTTATTGATGAAGCTGTGAATGCACTTTATTACCTAGATGACCTCTTTAGATTCACGGTTCCTGAAGTATTAGAAGAATTCGCTCTAGAAGTAGAACGTCTCGGAGTTCAGATCAGTCCGACCGATAAGCCACTTAGTTTTGGTACATGGATCGGTGGTGATCGCGATGGAAATCCAAACGTCACACCAGATGTGACTCGTGAGACTGTAGTGGTGCAGGTTGGACATGCGATTCGAGTCATCTCAGAAGCAATCTCTGAACTGCGTCAATCGCTCTCAGTTTCAACCAGAATTATCAAAGTTTCAAAAGAACTTGAAGAATCAGTAGAGCGTGATTTAGCAAATATCCCAGAATTTGAAAGCAGATATCGCAGATTAAATGCCCGCGAGCCTTATCGATTAAAAACTACAGCCATTGTGCATAGGCTCGAATTGACTCGAAAGCGACATGCAGCCGGCGCTGCACATGTACCTGGCCGAGATTATGCAAATACTCAAGAACTCTTAGATGACTTAAATATTATGCGTGAATCTCTGATTGAAAATCATGGTGAATTGATTGCAAAGGGTCAGCTTGAGAGAGTGATTCGAACTGTCTCCACATTTGGTTTGATTCACGCCACGATGGATGTCAGAGAGCACTCACAAGCGCACCATGCCGCTCTCGCAAATTTCGGAATTAATAAAGAATATTTGCAGCTAAAACCTGAAGAGAGATTTGTGATACTCACAGAGGAATTAGGGCGCCATGATCTTCGTGCACCAAAACAATTAGATGAACAGAGCGCTAAAGTTCTAGATACTTTTAAAGCTATCTCCGATTTGATTGAACAATTTGGCCCTGAAGTCATTGAGACTTACATAGTCTCTATGACGAAACATCCAGAAGATTTAATTGCGGCGGCAGTACTTGCAAAAGAGGCTGGGCTGGTAGAAATCAATAGCGGAATCGCAAAAATCGGATTCGCTCCCTTGCTTGAAACTGTTGCAGAGTTGAGATCTGCAGATCAAATTCTCGAACAATTACTATCAAATCCAACTTACCGCCAACTGGTAAAACTTCGTGGAGATATTCAAGAGGTAATGCTTGGTTACTCTGACTCAAATAAAGATGCTGGAATCGCTACAAGTCAGTGGGAGATTCATCAGGCTCAAAGACGGTTAAGAGATGTGGCGATCAGATATGGCGTAAAGCTAAGGCTCTTCCATGGTCGTGGTGGTTCAGTCGGTAGAGGCGGCGGCCCAACGTATGATGCTTTAATCGCGCTTCCTTGGGGTTCATTAGATGGCCAAATCAAGATGACCGAACAAGGTGAAGTAATCAGCGATAAGTATTCGATTCCTATGTTAGCTAAAGAGAATGTGGAACTTACTTTGGCTGCTGCACTTGAAGCAACTGTGTTAAATCGTGGCCCAAGACAGCCTCAAGAATTCTTAACCAAATGGAATAGTTGCATGGATTTAATCTCTGAAAATGCATTCTCTAGATACAGAACATTGATTGATCATCCAGATCTACCTGCATATTTCTATGCATCGACACCAGTCGAGCAACTTGGCGATATGTTCTTAGGTTCTAGGCCATCAAGACGCCAGAGCGCTAATGCAGGGTTGGAATCACTGCGCGCAATTCCTTGGGTATTTGGTTGGACCCAAAGCCGACAGATTGTTCCAGGTTGGTATGGAGTCGGCAGTGGATTAAAGGCAGCTCGTGAAGCTGGCGAGATGGATGTACTTAATCAAATGCTTAATGAATGGCATTTCTTTAAAACATTTATCTCTAATGTTGAAATGACCATGGCCAAAACAGATTTAGAAATGGCTGAGCGATATGTCAAAGCGCTGGTGCCAGATGAGTTGCAGCATTTCTTTGATGAAATCAAAGCCGAATTTGAATTAACCAGCCGAGAGATAAATTATCTACGCGGAAATCAAGATCTACTTGGAGACCAACCTTTGCTTGCACGAACTCTACAAATTCGCGATCAATATTTGGCTCCACTGCACATATTGCAAGTCAACTTGCTACAACGTGTGCGCGAATCCGGAGAGAGCGCAGATCCGATGTTACGGAGAGCCTTACTACTTACAATTAATGGAGTTGCACTCGGACTGCGAAATACTGGTTGATTACCGGCTGATTACTGGTTATGCGCTCCTTGAGCAGCTTGTAATCCATTCTTAATCAAATCAACCACCGCATCAGCGCCTTTCGACACAAATAACGGCAGGTCGCTCTTCTCAGCAGATGCAAAAACCTTTAATACAAAATCAGCTGGATCTTGCTGTCCGATAGGTCTTCCAATTCCCATTCGAATTCGAAAATAGTCAGCACCTAGAGCGCTTGTAGTGCTCTTCAATCCATTGTGGCCGTTATCCCCGCCGCCTCGTTTGATTCTAATCGTATTAAATGGAATATCTAATTCATCATGAATCACGATTAAATTTTCAACTTCAACTTTGTAGAAGTTACAGAGCGCTTTGATTGGCCCGCCTGATTCATTCATATAGCTATGAGACTTAGCAAGGACGATGCCAGGGGCATCTATTCCAACACCTAGTTTGAATGCCGCTACATCTGCTCTTGCTTTATGAGACGACCAAGTTAGCGAATGTTCGCGCGCCAATTCATCAACGACCATGTGGCCGATGTTGTGACGGGTGTTCTTATATTCAGCCCCAGGGTTTCCTAATCCAACGACTAGCCAAACCATGGATTAACAACTGACCTAAGCTTTAGGAGCTTCTGAAGCTGCGCCTTCAGCAGGAGCTGCCGCGCCTTCAGCAGGAGCTGCTGCAACTGGCTCTTCAACTTGCGCCGAGCGAATTGATAGGTGAGCTACAACCATCTTTGGATCGCTAGCTAACTTTGCACCCTCTGGAAGTTCTACTTCATCAGCATGCTTTGATTCTCCAGCCTTCATACCTTCAAGACTTAGCTTCAACTCTGCTGGAATATTTGTAGCTTCAACTTCGATTTCGATTGTTGTATGAACGTGTTCCAAAATTCCATCGGCATCGTATTTGCCATATGTGTGAACCGGTACTGAAACCACAACTTTCTCACCACGACGAACTAGAAGTAGATCAACGTGCTCAAGAGTGCTCTTTAGTGGATCGCGAACTACTGCTTTTGGAAGAGTAAGTTCGGTCTGTCCATCAAGCACGATATCAAGCAAGACGTTTGAGGTCTTTAGCGCATTTCCCAATTCGCGAGCTGGAAGGACTACGTGTCTTGGCTTCTCGCCATGTCCGTAGATAACTGCAGGCACCATGCCATCACGACGTGCACGACGTGATGCGCCTTTACCAAATTCGGTACGGACTACGCCATTGATTGTTACTTCAGCCATTTTAAAACTTCTCGCCTTCGTGTAGCGGCAGAGAGTTAAGAATCTAACTTTCGTCGATTACGGTTATTTAACCCTCGCCGGAATAGGCCAAAGAGTAGCCGTAATTTGAAGTTTGAACAAATCCGAAGAAAAGTGAACGTAAGAAAAGCTCTGACCAGCCCCTAGCGGTGCGATGTGAATACTTAGTGAGTCAGGCCTTTTCTGAGTGAATCTTTTCGAGGATTTTAAGAGTGGCCGTCAAAAAGGCTAGTAACTGACCCATCTTCGAAGACCTCACGGATTGCCCGCGCAATCAATGGAGCGATCGAAAGGACCGTCAAACCATCAAAATGATTCTCGACTGGAATTGGCAAGGTATTTGTGACAACTACTTCAGATGCCTTTGAACTCTTTAGTCGATCAATTGCTGCACCGCTAAATACCGCGTGTGTTGCTGCGATGATTACATCTTTAGCGCCTGCATCAAATAAAGCATCTACTGCTTTTGTGATGGTGCCAGCGGTATCAATCATGTCATCGATAACTACGCAGGTGCGGCCTTGAACATCACCAACTACTCGACCAGTGGTTGATTCGTTTGGAATCAATGGGTTACGAGTTTTATGAATAAAGGCAATCGGGCAACCGCCAAGAAGGTCTGACCAACGCTCTGCAACTCGTACTCGTCCTGAATCTGGAGAGACAATTGTTAATTGCGAGCGATCGACTTTGCTACCTACATGGTTTGCAAGAAGTGGCAATGCAAATAGATGATCTACTGGGCCGTCGAAGAATCCTTGAATCTGTGAGGTATGTAAATCAACTACCATCAATCGATCTGCACCCGCAGTCTTAAAAAGATCTGCCATCAAACGCGCAGAGATAGGTTCGCGGCCACGATGTTTCTTGTCTTGACGTGCATAACCATAAAAAGGAGTCACTACAGTAATTCGCTTTGCAGATGCGCGCTTAAGTGCATCAACCATGATTAGTTGTTCCATGATTTGCTTATTTACCGGAGCAGCATGAGATTGAATAACGAAGGCATCGCTGCCACGAACAGATTCTTCGAAGCGAACAAAGATTTCGCCATTTGCAAAGTCATATGCAGATGTTGGAGTTAAGGTGATGCCTAACTCAGAAGCAACTGATTCCGCGAGCTCTGGGAATGCTCTTCCTGTGAAGATTCGCAATCGTTTTTCAGACGAGAGGCGAAGCTCGCTCATAGTTACTCTCCTTTTTCTGAATCTGCTTGTTCAGCAGCTTTAGCGGATTTACTTCCTGGACGTTTACGCAGAACCCACCCTAAGACATTTCTCTGTTTAGAGCGGGCAACTCCAATCGCGCCGGGCGGAACATCTTCGGTAATCACTGAACCAGCAGCGGTGTACGCGCCATCACCGACTGTAACTGGTGCGACCAGCATGGTGTCGCTTCCGATTCGAACATGATCACCAATTTCAGTTCTATGTTTCTCTACCCCGTCGTAATTGACGACAATTGTGGCTGCACCGATGTTTGTGCCTTCACCAATCGTTGCATCGCCAACATAAGAAAGGTGTGGAACCTTAGATCCAGCGCCTATTTGCGAATTCTTGATTTCAACGAATGCACCAGCTTTGGATTCATTTGCAAGTACTGTGCCCGCACGTAAATATGTGTAAGGACCAACTGTGGCATGTGCACCGATTTCAGAGGCCATGCAGTTTGATTCCTTGATTACTGCCCCAGCATTGACCGCACAATCTTGCAATGTGGTCCTTGGCCCGATTACTGCGCCTTGCGCGATAGCGGTGCTTCCGAAGATTGCTGAGCCTGGCAGAATGCTCACATCTGCTGCAATAGTTGCGGTGTCATCAATCCAAGTTGTGGCTGGATCTAATATCGAAACGCCGTTACGCATATGGCGCTCATTGATTCGATCTCGCAATATCGCAGCTGCCTCTGCAAGTTGGATTCGATCATTGACCCCAAAAGTCTCAGTGAAATCCTCGCAAAGTATGGCTGCGACTTTTCCACCTGCTTGCCTGATTATTTCAATCGCATCCGTTAGATAAAGCTCGCCTTGGGCATTATTGGTTTTTAATTTGGAGATTGCTGATATCAAAGTCGCCAAATCAAAGATGTAGACACCTGAATTGATTTCAAAAATTAACTTCTGATCCTCAGTTGCATCTTTCTCTTCGACAATCTTCACAAGCAATTCGTCGTCGCCTCTGATAACCCGGCCATAACCTGTTGGATCTGGAAGCTCTGCGGTCAGCACCGAAGCGGTGTATCCACCTTTATTATGCGCATTTACAAATTCTTTTAGAGTTTCACCTTTTAACATCGGGGTATCGCCAGCCAAAATCAAGACTTGGCCAGAATCTTTAACACCATCAAGCGCAACTTGAACCGCATGTCCTGTGCCATTTCGCTCTGATTGGAATATTGCAATCGCATCTGGAGCAATCTCTGCTAAATGCGTTTCTACTAATTCACGTCCTGAGCCAACGACTACACGTACTTGTTTTGGATTTATCTCAGATAAAGAATTTAGAACATGTCCAAGGAGCGATCTACCGGCGATTTCGTGAAGCACTTTAGGTAGTTGCGATTTCATGCGTGTGCCCTCACCTGCGGCTAACACAATCGCCTGCTGTATCACTCGCTAATTCTAATGCGCTCCGCCACCTGGTATCGATCCAGGACCCTGGGCTTCAAAGGCCCATGTGCTAGCCACTACACAATGGCGGAACCCGTATTCTCCCGCATGAAGCGCAATTCACCAAAATCAGCCATTTCTCAATATCTTTCAATACCCTTGGGCGGACATAATTCGGGAACGATTCAGCAATAAATCAGGAACAAATCAGGAATACAAATCAGGAATACAAATGACAAGAGATGACGAAGTTGATCGCTTGATTGCTGCATGGCAGAAAGAGCGTCCTGATTTAGATTTCTCACCACTTGCAGTTTTATCTCGCATTACCAGAATCTCAAAACATTTAGATATTGCGCGAAGAAATGCATTTGCAAGTCTTGAAACTTGGGGTTTTGATGTGCTCGCATCTTTACGACGAGTTGGATCGCCTTATCAATTATCACCTGGGCAATTGATTCAAGAAACCATGGTAACTAGCGGGACTATGACCAACCGATTAGATCGCCTAGAAGAGCTAGGTTTAATAACTAGAACGCAAGATCCAAATGATGGACGTGGAATTCTAGTCACGCTAACAAAGGCTGGCGCTAAAGCAGTTGATAGCGCAATGGAAGATTTGTTAAGCAGAGAACGCGAATTCTTAAAGGGCTTGAGTAAGAGCGAACAGAGTGCGCTTGCGGCGCTACTTCGTGAGCTCGCGCTGCCTTTTGATGATCTTCAATAACAATTCCAATAATTACTATGTAACAATCAATTTGCTTTTAGTTAGCTATTAGTTAGCCATTAATTGACTGAAATTACTTTGGCTCCATGAACTGGGCCTTGGGCACGAGCGACGCTTCCTACAACTCCACTTGAAGTTAGCGCTACCGCTAAATCCAACGAGTGATCCTCATCAGCAACTAAGAATGCAACAGATGGACCTGAGCCCGAGACTATGCCACCAAGTGCGCCATACTCATGTCCCATATCCAAAATTAATCTTAAAGCAGGTCTTAATGAGCAAGCCGCTGCCTGTAAATCATTCGTTAAACATTTGCCAACTCGTACTGCATCTCCAGATAACAAAGCTTGCAAGAGTTCATCATTCAAAGATGGTGCTTTAATATCTAAGCCGGTACGAAGTCGGTCGCACTCTGCATAAACAGCCGGTGTTGAAAGTCCAGTACTTGAAACTGCAATTACCCAGCTATAGGTACCGCGGGAAAGTGCTGCAGTTACCTCATCACCATGGCCTCTCCCGATGGCAGTTCCACCATGCAACATAAATGGCACATCACTGCCAAGTGTTCGAGCGACTTCTCCTAGTTCATCTTTAGAAAGATTCAAACCATAAAGTTGATCGATTCCAAGCAGCGTTGCAGCTGCATCTGCGCTGCCACCTGCCATGCCACCGGCAACTGGAATCTTCTTGTTTATATTGATCTCAAGTTCATTCTTGGTGTCAAATTTCTCAGCCATAAGCGCAACTGCTTTAGCAACTAAATTATCCCCATCAAGTGGCACACCATTTACGTAATCACCTGCGATAGAAATCGCAAACTCTGATGCATCCGTGACTTTCACTGTATCCATCATCGAGATTGCTTGGAATACCGTAACCACTTCATGGTAGCCATCAGATTCTTTTGGGCCGACCGAAAGTTGCAAATTAACCTTTGCAGGAACCTGCACCTCTACGGACTTATATCGCACGCCTTAAGACTAGTAGTTTTTTCTAATAGTTTTTCTGAGCAATCGCGCAATAGGCAGAGATGTCCAGTGCTTCGCCTCGCAATGTTGGATCAATACCAGCGGACTGGATAATCTGCTCTGCATTATGACCCAATACCTGTGACATAGAAGAGCGAATCATCTTTCGCCTTTGAGAGAATGCCGAATCTATTAACCCAAAAACTCTCTTTCTGAGCACCTCATCACCCAACGCTACGTGGCGCTTGAAATAGACCAATTTAGAATCAACATTTGGCACTGGCCAGAAGATATTTCTCGAGATATTTCCAGATAACGACAGATCTGCCCACCATGCCGCTTTCAAACTTGGCACTCCAAAATCTTTACTTCCGGGTTTTGCAGCCAATCTATCTGCGACCTCTGCCTGCACCATAACGACGCCCTCACGTAAAGAATCAAATCGCTCCAATAGATTCAATAAAACTGGAACCGATACGTTGTAAGGCAAGTTTGCAATCAACACTGTTGGAGCATCAGGTAACTCTGTGACTTCTAAGGCATCTTCATTCAAGACAGTTAGATTGCTATTTGGTGCATGATTTTTTACAGTTTCAGGAAGTTCTGCCGCAAGTCGTTTGTCGATTTCGATTGCCGTTACTGGGACACCACTTTCTAGTATCGCCAAAGTCAATGAACCTAAACCAGGTCCAATTTCCAAAACCCTATCCTCAGGTGTGATCGTAACTTGCCTTACAATTCTTTGACAGACATTTCCATCAATAACAAAGTTCTGACCTAACCCTTTGGAAGGGTGTATATCCAGTTTCGCAGCTAACTCGCGAATCTCTGCTGCGCCAAGCAAAGTCATTATTCGAAGCTTCCAAATAATCTGACTGTATTTTCAGCCGTAACTTTTGCAATATGTTCTGGAGTTGCTTCACGTTCTGCTGCGATAAATCTAACGATATTTGCAATCTGCGCTGGTGTATTTAACGCACCGCGATGCGGTGACGGAGCTAGAAATGGTGAATCCGTCTCTACCAGAAGCAATTCATCAGGTACATATTTGACTGCTTCTCGAAGTGCGGGTGCGTTCTTAAAAGTAACAGTTCCCGCAAACGAAAGGACATAGCCGCGGGCAACACAATATTTAGCCATCTCTAAATCTCCCGAATAGCAATGAAAGATGGTTTTATCAGGCGCGCCCACCTCTTCCAGAGTTTTTAGCACATCTTCATGAGCATCACGATCATGAATTACTAAAGCCAATCCATTTGCCTTAGCTATTTCAATATGTCGCTTAAATGAATAACGCTGAATTTCACGTAATTCTGGCGGAGTCCGGAAATAATCCAATCCAGTCTCACCTATTGCTCTTACTCTTGGATGAACTGCTAAATCAGAGATTATTTTTAGGTCACTCTCCAAATCAGTTACTACTGGCGCTTCATTTGGATGTAGAGCAACGGCGGCTAAAACTTTTCCTGGGAAGTGCTCTGCTAATTTCACGCACCATTTCGATTGCTCTGCAGAATACCCAACTTGAACCAATCTAGTAATTCCTGCTGCGTGCGCATCTTCAATTACTTTCGCGACTTCTGGAGAATCAGGCTCGGTATTTGTAACTATCTCTAGATGAGCATGTGCATCAATTGCTGGAACACTCAATGGCTCTGGTGCTACAGCAGGTTTGCGATCTAGATCGCGATTGTGGCGGTCTGCCAACTAATCTTCCAATCTAGGAAAGAGCGGTGCGCTCTTT
>JACCDJ011762877.1_pt1 | contig 11008 bp, 9 predicted proteins | sample 7444481 | NCBI WGS metagenome assembly JACCDJ01 (sample SAMN15323435, study PRJNA562643) | freshwater metagenome | isolation source: river surface water | place: USA:Blue River Watershed | collected 2017-08-15 | reverse complement strand
TCGCCCGCCGTCCGCTGGCCTGGCTGGACCTGATCACCCGCAATCCGGGCATCTCCTGCAGCTATTCGCCCACCTTCGGCTATGACATCTGCGCGCGCCGCATTTCCAGCCAGAGCAACGTGGCCGAACGGTTTGACCTCTCGCGCTGGCGGATTGCCGGCAACGGCGCGGACATGATCCGGCCAGACGTGATGCAGAACTTCGTCAACGCCTTTGCCCCCGCCGGGTTCAAGGCGAGCGCCTTCCTGCCTTCGTACGGTCTGGCCGAGGCGACGCTCGCGGTCACCCTGATGCCGCCGGGCGAAGGGATCCGGGTTGAACTGGTCGAGGAAGAGCGCCTGTCCGGCACCCCGCGCGATCTCAGCCGTCCGGCCCGCTATCGCGCCATCGTCAACTGCGGCAAGGCCGTGAAGGACATGGAACTGGCGATCCGGGGCGAACGCGGCGAGGCCCTGCCCGATCACCATATCGGCAAGGTCTGGTGCAAGGGCCCATCGGTGATGCACTCGTACTTCCGCGATCCGGAATCGACCGCCGCCTGCCTGGTCGATGGTTGGCTCGACACTGGCGACATGGGCTATATGGTCGATGGCTACCTGTTCATCGTCGGCCGCGCCAAGGACATGATCATCATCAACGGCAAGAACCACTGGCCCCAGGATATCGAATGGGCCGTGGAACAGCTGCCGGGCTTCAACCATGGCGACATCGCCGCCTTCTCGGTTGAGAGCGAGACGGGCGAGGAAGAAGTGGCCGTGCTGGTCCATTGCCGTGTCTCCGATCCGGTCGAGCGCCAGAAGCTGCACGATACGATCCGTGACAAGGTCCGCTCGATCCTCGGCCACCCGGCGATCGTCGAACTGGTGCCGCCACGCACCCTGCCGCGGACCAGTTCGGGCAAGCTGAGCCGGGCCAAGGCCAAACGGCAATATCTGGCAGGCGAAATTACGCCGATCAGCCTGGCGGCCTGACCACGCTGCTAACCGTTTAACGCCGCGCTGCCACCGCATCGGGCAGCGCGGCGTTTTTTGCGCCCGACCCGCATCTGTATTACGGCAACAATACAGCTTGAACTGGGTGGCGATCCATCCCATGTTGATGGGAGCAATTGCAACCACGGGATCCCCCCAATGGCCACCACGCCGACCTCGACCGAGACTGCCGCCCCCACCATCACCCTGACCCCGCCCGAGCCGGTGCCGGTGGTCGCGCCAGAACAGGCGGTGGGGCTGGTGCCTGTATCGGATGATGCCAAGACCAAGCTGGACCAGCGTGTCGATGCCTTCGTGGCTGATCTGCTCGCCTCGGACGCCAATTCACCCGAATTCGGCAAGAAGGTCGATCAGATCACCAATATGGGCCGCAAGGAAATCATGACCGCCGCGGGGATGAGCAATCGCTTCCTCGATCGCCCGGTCCGCGCGATGGATAAGGATTCGGGCGTCGGCGCGAACCTCGCCGAACTGCGCCGCACGGTCGAACAGCTTGATCCGGGCAAGCAGGGCAAGCTGTCCAAGGGCCGCAAGATCCTCGGTTTCATCCCCTTCGGCAATTCGCTGAAGCGCTATTTCAATTCCTATGAAAGCGCGCAGGGCCATATCCAGGCGGTGCTGGGCCACCTTGCTTCCGGCAAGGACGAGCTGCTGATGGACAATGCCGCGATCGATGTTGAGCGGCAGAAGCTGTGGGAGGCGATGGGATCGCTGGAGCAGATGATCCACATCAGCCGCGCGCTCGATACCAAGCTGGAGGAAAAGGCCGCAGATCTGGACGCGACCGACCCGGCCAAGGCCAAGGCGATCCGTGAGACCGCGCTGTTCTATGTCCGCCAGCGCACGCAGGACCTGCTTACCCAGATGGCGGTGACCGTGCAGGGCTACCTCGCGCTTGATCTGGTCAAGAAGAACAACGTCGAACTGGTGAAGGGCGTTGACCGCGCCAGCACCACCACGGTTGCCGCGCTGCGCACCGCCGTTACCGTGGCCCAGGCCATGGCCAACCAACGACTGGTGCTGCAGCAGGTCACCGCGCTGAACGAAACGACTGCGGGCCTGATCGATTCCACCGGCACCCTGCTGCGCGACCAGACCGGCAAGATCCACGAAATGGCGGCATCCAGCACGATCCCGCTCGAGACGCTGCAGCGCGCCTTCCAGAACATCTATGACACGATGGACAACATCGACACCTTCAAGGTGAAGGCGCTGGAAAACATGAAGCAGACCGTCACCACGCTGACGGCCGAGGTGGAGAAATCCAAGGGCTATATCGCCCGCGCCGAAGGGGCGGCCCAGGCCGCCAAGGCCGCCGATGCCCCCAGCCTGCTGAGCCTGGAGGGCTGAATTGGCCGGCGAGGCGCACAATTCGGACCTGATCCTGCGGCAGGCCCGCCAATCGCTGGTTGACCAGCGGGCAGGCGGGCGGCGCGCGGTTTCGATCGGGCGGCGCTCGGCCGCGCTCAAGCGCCAGCACTTCAAAAAGAAGCTCGCGCGGATCGGCCTGGCCCTGGTTGCGGTCTATTTCGCGGCGACCGTCGCCGGGCTGGTGCTGGACGGGATTGGCTGGACCGGCGTGATCATCACCCTGCTGGCCAGCGTGATCGCGGTCGGCCTGTTCGGCTCATATCCCGGCCTGCCTGTACCGACGCGGGAAAGCCTGCGTGGCAGCGACGTGAAGTCGCTGGTCGGGCGGACCGAACTGTGGCTGGAACAACAGCGCCGCGCCCTGCCCGCCCCGGCCGTGCAACTGGTCGATACGCTTGGCCTGCAGCTTGATGCGCTGGGCAGCCAGCTGGATGGCCTGACCGACAATGCCCCGGCCGCGCTGGAAGTGCGCAAGCTGGTGGGCGATCATCTGCCCGAACTGATTTCGACCTACACCTCGATCCCGCCGCACCTGCGCGGCGAGGCCCAGGGCGGCAGCAGCCCGGATCAGCACCTGGTCGACAGCCTCGGCAAGATCAGTGCCGAGATCGACAGTGTGACCCGCCAACTGGCCAGTGGGGCAATCGACAATCTGGCGATCAAGACCCGTTATCTTGATTACAGATATGGGGCCGGCCCCGAAGGAGACACTGCGCAGTGAGGATCGCGATTCCCCATTCGATCGGCAAGGACGAGGCCCGCCGCCGCATCCGCGAACGCTCTGGCGAAATCGCCAACTTGGTCCCCGGCTTTGCCTCGGTCAGCACCGCCTGGCAGGGCGAAGACCGTATGAACCTGACCGTCGGCGCCATGGGCCAGGAAATGACCGGCGCAATCGAGGTGGGCGAAAACGAAGTGGCCTTCACGGTCGAACTGCCCGCCGCGCTCAGCTTTGTCGAACCGATGATCCGCGGCCAGATCGAAGCCAAGGGCCGCAAGCTGCTCAGCTAAAGCTCGCGCTCCAGTTCCAGCAGGCTTTTCGGGATCCGCAACTGGGCCGAAGCGACCCGCGTTTCGCGCAGAAACAGCATCAGCGCCCACATCAGCAGGCTGATCGCCAGCAGGAACAGCCCGGCGCCAACCATTTGCAGCCGCACGGCGACGAATTCTTCCAGAAACAACACCGCCACCGTCACCCCGATGGTCAGGCCGCTCAGCACCATCAGGAAGATGGCGCGGGTGATCAGGTGGATGCGCGTGGCAATCGCCCGCATCTCGATCACCACGGCATCGTGCTCAGCCCCACTGGTCGCAACGTGCTGCTTCTGCAACTCGCGCGAGCGGTCGACGATCCGGCCCAGGCGGGTGGACAGCAGGTTCATGATATTGCCGATCGCCACCAGCACGAAGACCGGCGCAAGCGCGAGCTGGATGGTTTGGGCGATCATGCCCTTGCATAGCGGCGTTCACCCCCCAGATTCAATGGCTGGCACTGCCGCCGGACGGATAACCGCACATGACCATGCATCGCCCCTTCCAGACCGCCGTCCTCGCCGTTGCCGCCACCGTGCTGCTCGCCGGCTGTGCCGCGCTAGGTCCGAAGCACCCGATCGGTAACAGCGCCGTGCCGGAACCAGCCAAGCCGGTCGAATTGGGGAGATACCTCGGCCGTTGGTACGAGATTGCCCGCTATGAGCAGTCGTTTCAGAAGGGCTGCGAGGGCGTGAGCGCCGACTATACCCTGCGTGGCGATGGCATGATCAGCGTGCGCAATGCCTGCCGCAAGCCCGGCGGCAAGCTGTCGGTCGCCAAGGGGAAGGCTAAAATTGTCGATCCAGCCACCAATGCCAAGCTCAAGGTTAGCTTCTTCGGTCCGTTCTACGGCGATTACTGGGTGCTTGATCGTGCCGACGACTACACATGGGCGATCGTCGGTGAACCGTCAGGCCGCTATCTGTGGTTGCTGGCGCGCGACGCGACACCCGCCCCGGACCGGATCGAGGCACAGATCGCCCGCGCCAAGGCGCTGGGTTATGACACCTCGATGCTGATCCGCACCAAACAGCCCTGAACGGGCGGCTCAGCGCCCGCTGGTCAGCAAGCTGTCGACCACGCCCGGATCGGCTAGCGTCGAGGTATCGCCCAGATTCGAAACGTCGCCTTCGGCAATCTTGCGCAGGATCCGGCGCATGATCTTGCCGCTGCGGGTCTTGGGCAAGGCCGGGGCAAAGTGGATCACGTCGGGCGTAGCGATCGAGCCAATCTCATGCCGCACCCACTGGACCAGCTCCTTGCGAACATCGTCCGTGGGATCTTCGCCCGCGTTGAGCGTGACATAGGCATAGATGCCCTGCCCCTTGATCTCATGCGGCATGCCCACCACGGCAGCCTCGGCCACCTTGGTATGGGCGACCAGCGCGGACTCAACCTCGGCGGTCCCCATCCGGTGGCCGGAAACGTTGATCACATCATCGACGCGGCCGGTGATCCAGTAATAGCCGTCTTCATCCCGCTTGCAGCCATCCCCGGTGAAGTACTTGCCACGATAGGTGGTGAAATAGGTTTGGAAGAAGCGTTCGTGATCGCCCCAGACGGTGCGCATCTGCCCCGGCCAGGACTGGGTGATGCAGAGGTTCCCCTCGGTCGCACCTTCCAGCACCTTGCCTTCGCCATCAACGATCTGCGGCACCACCCCGAACATCGGGAAGCTTGCTGCGCCCGGCTTCAGCGCGTGGGCGCCGGGCAGCGGGGTCATCATGCAGGCGCCAGTTTCGGTCTGCCAATAGGTATCAACAATCGGGCAGCGCTCGTCACCCACCACGCGCCAGTACCATTCCCAGGCTTCGGGGTTGATCGGTTCACCGACTGAGCCCAGCAGGCGCAGCGTCTTACGACTGGTTGCCTTCACCCAAGCGTCGCCTTCGCGCATCAGCGCGCGCAAAGCGGTAGGGGCGCCATAGAAAATCTCGACCTGGTGGCGGTCAACGATTTCCCAGAAGCGGCTGTGGGTGGGGTAATTCGGCACCCCTTCGAACATCACCGTGGTCGCGCCGTTGGCCAGCGGGCCATAGACGACATAGCTGTGCCCCGTGACCCAGCCCACATCGGCCGCGCACCAATAAATTTCGCCGGGGCGGTAATCGAACACGTACTGGTGCGTCATCGCCGCCCAGGTCAGATAGCCACCCGTGGTGTGGAGCACGCCCTTGGGCTTGCCGGTGCTGCCCGAGGTGTAGAGGATAAACAGCGGGTCTTCGGCGCCCATTTCCTCATAGGGGCAATCGGGCGAAACGGCTTCGCGCTGGTCGTGCCACCAGTGATCGCGGCCCTCGGCCATGGTGATCGCATTGCCAACGTGGCGGACCACCAGCACGGCTTCGATCGACGGGCACTGGACCAGCGCCTCGTCAACATTGGCCTTCAGCGGTACCAGCTTGCCGCCGCGCATCCCGGCGTCGGCGGTGATCACCACATTGCTGTCGCAGTCCTGAATCCGGCCGGCCAGCGCCTCTGGGCTGAAGCCGCCGAACACCACCGAATGGATCGCGCCAATCCGCGAACAGGCCAGCATCGCCACAGCGGCTTCGGGAATCATCGGCATGTAGATCGTGACGCGATCGCCGCGCTTGGCGCCTAGCGCCTTCAGCGCATTGGCCATGCGGCAGACTTCCGCGTGGAGCTCGCGATAGGTCAGCTTGCGCTGCTGGCTGGCGTCATCGCCTTCCCAGATGATCGCGGTAACATCGCCGCGCTCGGCCAGGTGGCGGTCAAGGCAATTGGCTGAAACGTTGAGCGTGCCGTCGGCGAACCATTCGATCCCGAAGTCGGCTTCGTCATAGGAGCACTGGCTCAGCTTGGTCCACGGCTTGATCCAGTCGATCCGGGCCGATTCTTCGCGCCAGAAAGCTTCGGGCGCTTCAAGCGACTTGCGATACTTATCGGCATAGACCGCAGCAGTGATCTGCGCGCGATCGGCCCATTCGGCGGGGACGGGGTGGACGGTGGCCATCGATACTCTCCCTTTGTGCTATCCCTTGCCGCCCCGGGGCGCTGCGATCAAGCGGGTCAGAAGAAGAATTTCTGCTGCCAATAGAACGTGCCGGTCACCGGCTCACCCGCAGCGTTGAGCGCGGGCTTAAAGCGCAGGCGATCCTGCGCCAGCCGGCAGGTCACCGCATCGGTCTCCAGCAGCCCGCTCGACTTGTAAATCCGGCATGCAACGGCGCGGCCTTCGGGGCTGATCGTCAGCGCCAGGATCACCGCCTTGCCAATCCGCGCTTCGCGCCCGCCGGGCGGAATGGGAAAGTCGGATGCCTTGTCGATCCGGCCGGAAATGTGGACCGGCTTGCTGGCACCGCCACCGTCGCCGTTACCGCCAGCGCCGCTGCCCGTGCCCGATCCGGCTCCCCCAGCCCCAGTACCGCTGCCGGTATCACGCGCACCGGATGTATCGGCGCTGCCTGTACTGGAGGCACGCGGCGCGGGAGCCTTGGTCAGCGTAACCTTTGGCTTTGCGGCCATCACTTCACGCGGCACGGCCTTCTGGCCAGCCTCTCCCGCCGCACCGGCCGGTTTTGGCTCGTCTTGCGGTTCGGGCGGGGGCGGCGGGGCAGTGACGGTGACGGTGAAGGTCTTGGTGATCGTTTCGACCGCCTGTGCGGTAAAGTCGGGTGCAAAGGCGCGGATCAGCGCCAGGATCGCGATCAGGTGCAGCAGCGCCACCAGCACGATCACGCCCAGCTTGACCCGGCGCGGCGCAGTGAGGTCCAGTTCGTCCTCGCTCATCAGGCCGTTATGGCACGGCCGGCATCGAATTCAACGGCTTAGCCGGGCGGTGCCACGTCAAAAGCGAAAGTTAGCCGCTCCCCTGCGGCAAACGGTTCGGTGGCATGCCACAGCGTTGACCCAAACAGGGCGAGGCGACCCGGCTTGGGCTCGATCTGTTGCAGCGGTGGCAGGTCCAGGCCCAGCTCCGGCGGCGGGCTGCCCAGCGAGAGCCAGCCCGCCGGTGCCTGGCCCAACTGCCTGGGCTCGGGCAGGCTGACATAACAGGCCGAACTGATCCAGCCGCGCACATGGGTATGGCTGGCGTGGAATCCGGCTCCGGCCAGCCGGACTGACCAGCTGCCGACAAACCGCAGCGGCCCGGTGCCGCGATCCAACAGCGGATGCCCGGCCTCCTGCGGCAGCCCCGCCGCAAATTCGGCCACCGCCGCCAGCACCTTGTCGCGGGCCTGGCGGATGGCCGGATCGGGATGGAAGAACAGCTGCCGGTCCGTCTGGGTTCCGCCCCGCACCGACTGCTCGGGATAGGGCGCCTTCATCCGGTGGAGGCAGCGCAGAGCAGCAGCGAGGTTTTCCAACTCCTGACTCGTGAAATCGAGATCGACCGACTTGGCATGGAGTGGGTCGCCGTCGAGCCATTGGGCTTGGGGGTCGTCCAGCAGGCGCCAGCACAGGCCGACATAGGGCCAGAACATCCGCGCCTGCGCACCGCCTAGGTGCCGCTGTGCAACCTTAAGGGCGGTTTCAGCCGCCCCTGTGCGCAGCAGGTAACGGACATGGCAGAGGTCGGTACCAGGGTCGGCAAGGGCGGCAAAAGGCGCGAAATCAACCGCGTTTTCGCCGCTTTCCGCCGCCAGGAACAGCTTCGACAGCGCCAACCCCTGCGCTGGCGGACAGGCCCGCTCCGCCGCTTTGAGAACCGATCTTGCCGAAGCCCAATCCTTACGTGTCGCATGCTGCTGGAACCAGCTGAGCCAGACCGCCAAATTGGCGGAATCGCGGACAATCGCCTGTTGGAAAGAGCGGTCCCACCCCGCAACCTCGCCCTTGGTAATCCGCATGGCACAGAGCGTGCGATGCCCGTCAAGCCAGCCCGGATGCTGCGCCAGCACGCCATCCAACAGCGCCTCGGCAGCCGCGACCTCCCCTTCCGCCGCCAGGGCCAGCGCCCGGTTGCGGATCAGGTCCGGTTGGCCCGGCAACAGCGCCGCCGCCCGTTCAAACAGCGCCGCGGCCGGCTGCCAGGCCTCAAAGGCGATCTGGGCATGGCCGAAGGCGGCCTGTGGGCTGTCCGGATCAAGCCGCGCTGCTGCGGTGATCACCTCCAGCGCGGCATCGATGTCCTGCTCGGCCAGCAGCGCCGCTGCCCGGCTGACACGCTGCGCCGTATCCGTCATGCCTTGCAATGCTGGTCGATAAAGGCCTGGTGGCTTGGCTGGCGGGCCGCCTCACTGGCCATGGCATTGCGCAGCTTGCCCAGCCACTCGCGCCCGCAGGGGCGATAGGCACCAAGCGGGTCGGTGCCCTCCGGCAGGTTGAACTGGCCGATCTGGACAGCATGCCAGCTGGGCGGTGCAAACAGGTCCATGTCGCGCGGGATATGGCGGCCATAGCGCCGAAAATGCTCGATCTTGAAGGCCAGCGTATCGGGCACGTCCATCGCCGCCGTGTGGCGCCACATCGGCTCATCGCGATCCATCAGCTTGTAGTGCAGGACGATGAAATCGCGGATCCGCTCCATCTCGGTCGTTGCGATATGGTTGTACTCGGCGATCACGGCCGGATCGAAGCTGGTATCCGGGAACAGCGCAAGCAGCTTGGAAATGCCCGCCTGAATCAGGTGCAGGCTGGTCGATTCCAGCGGCTCCAGGAACCCGCTCGACAGGCCGATCGCGACCACGTTCTTGTCCCAGAACTTGCGGCGCATGCCGGTGGTGAAGCGCAACCGATTGGGATCAGCCAACGGCTTGCCATCAAGATTGGCGAGCAACACGTCGAGCGCCGCCTCGTCACTGGTGAACTGGCTGGAATAGACGTGTCCGTTACCGGTGCGGTGCTGCAAGGGAATGCGCCACTGCCAGCCCGCCTCACGCGCGGTCGAACGGGTGTAGGGTGTGAACTCGCCCGCTTTTTCGCAGGGGATGGCGACAGCGCGATCACAGGGCAACCAGTGCGTCCAGTCGACATAGCCGGCTTTCAGCGCGCCTTCGATCAGCAGCCCGCGGAAGCCGGAGCAATCGATGAACAGTTCCGCTTCGAGGTTGCGGCCGTCTTCCAGCGTTACGCCGTTAACAAAACCGGTTTCGCCGTTCTGCTGGACCGAGCCGATCTTGCCCTCATGGCGCACCACGCCGCGCGCTTCCGAATAGGCACGCAGAAAGCGGGCATAGAGCCCGGCGTCGAAGTGATAGGCATAGTCAAAGGTCGAGAGCACCGAACGCGGATCGCCGCTTGGCCGGACAAAGCGGTTGGCCTTGGCGAGGTGCCAGGCCATCGAATGCTCATCAAATTCGGCGGTTTCCCCGGCCGCACGGGCAAGCAGCCAGTGCTGGTGCACGGGCACCACGTCAAAGGCGCGGCCATGCGGTCCGAACGGGTGGAAGTAACGATGCCCCGCCCGGCCCCAGTTCACGAATTCGATCCCCAGCTTGTAGCTCGCCTGGGTGCGTTTCATGAATTCGGCTTCATCAATCCCGAGCATCTGGTTGAAGGTGCGGATCGGCGGGATTGTCGCCTCGCCCACGCCGACCGTGCCGATCTCCTCGCTTTCGATCAGCGCGATCTCGCAACCTTGGGCCAGGTTTGCGGCCAAGGCCGCCGCTGTCATCCATCCGGCCGAGCCGCCGCCGACGATCAGGATCTTGCGGATGGGTTGCGCCTGAGAAGCCATGTTCGTTCGCTTGCCATGAAAGAGAACGGGCGGGAAGCAGCCAAAGCTGTCCCCGCCCGGAAAGTGGAAGGGCCTGCAGGAAGGCAGCAGGCCCTTCGGAGAACAACCTTAGAAGCTGTAACGCACCGACGCAGTGAAGGTGCGACCCAGGGCCGGGGCACCGCCCAGCACGGCCGGATTGGCTGTGCTGTCGGAAATGCCGCCGTTGCCGCGGAAGTCAAAGGTGTTGAACAGGTTGTAGACCTGCACGCCCAGTTCGAGGTTCTGGACCGGACGGACCCGCAGCACGCCGTTGAACACGGCCTTGCCCGGGTATTCCAGGCCCGCGCCGTCGATCGAAGCGGTCTGGCCGGTCGTCGACAGGCCGATCGTGGCGATCTCGTTGACGTCATAGTTGGCCGAGATCGTGTACGACAGGTCGGGGATGCCATCGGCGCGGTTGTAGACGGTCGAAGCCGCAGCAGCCCGCTTGGCCTTGGTGTAGGTGGCCGTACCGACAAGGTTGAACCCACCGTTCTGGTAGGTCACGAACAGCTCCGCACCCGACGACTTGTACTTGGTGTCGATGATGCAGCCACCCTTCGGGCACTGCGCCGTCACGGTCGGCTCATAGTCGCTGCGGCTGAAGCTGCCCTTAAGCAGGGTCAGTTCGGCGGTGTAGCGACCGCCAGCCAGTTCGCCGCGGTTCTTCAGGCCGAGTTCGTACTGCTTCACGAAGTCAACCGACGGAACCAGGCCGCTCTGGTTAAGCTGGCCCGAGGCGGTGAACTTGCCCGAAACTGTCTGACGGTCCGAGTTGAAGCGGCCACCGCGCGAGGCGCGGACGAACAGCGAGGTGTCCGGATTGACCTTCCACAGGCCACCCACGGTCCAGGTGGTGTAGTTACGGCCATAGTCCAGCACTTCGCGGGCACCGGTGGCGGTGATCGTCGGGATCTGGGTGGTAACGCCGTTGAAGGTGACCGGGGTG
>JACCDJ010118838.1_pt1 | contig 11008 bp, 3 predicted proteins | sample 7444481 | NCBI WGS metagenome assembly JACCDJ01 (sample SAMN15323435, study PRJNA562643) | freshwater metagenome | isolation source: river surface water | place: USA:Blue River Watershed | collected 2017-08-15 | reverse complement strand
TCTGCTCACCCGTCAAACCACCCGCTTGCTGCGCCGTCAGCGCCGCCACTTGCGTGCTCTGCAGGCTGCCCACCTGCGTGGACGTCAACCCCACCAACGCGCTCGAGCGCAGCGACGACACCGCCGTCGCGCTCAGCTTCACCAACCCATCCGTGCTCAGCACCGACAGCTGGCTAGATCCAAAACCCTGCGCCTGCGCCGCGCCCAACCCAGCCGCCTGCGTCGTCGTCAGCACCTGCAACTGTGAACTCGTCAATGCGCCGACCTGCGATGAGCTCAGCGCCGTCAATTCAGTGCCACGCAACGACCCCACGGCGGTTGTCCCCAGCGTAGCCAGGTTGGAGGAGGTCACCGTCTTGAGTTGTGTCCCCGTCAGTCCCACCGCCTGCGCAGAGGACATGCCGGCAAGTTGAGTCGTCGTCAAAGCAGAGACCTGCTCGTTGGACAAAGCACCCACCTGCGCAGAGCTCAGCCCCCCCAGCTGGTCCAAGCTCAGAAGTCGAACCATCTGCGTCGTCAGACCCCGAACTGCCGTGGCGCTCAGAGAACCGATGTCCTGCGATTCCAGGGCGGCCGCTTGAGCTGTGGTCAGTCCTGCCGCTTGCGTCAGGCTCAAGCCAGCGGCCTGCGTGGTTGTCAGCGCCTTGATCTGCGAGGTCGACAAAGCCCCCATTTGGGTTGTCGTCAACCCGGCCAATGTGCCGACCGTGATGGCAGCCACACTGGCAGTTGTGAGAGACTGGAGTTTGTCGCTGGCGATGGCCCCCAACAGCTGACCCGTCAATTTTGCAGACTGGGCGGAGGTCAGCCCAGACAATTGGGTGGAGCTGAGTGATTGGAGTTGCGCCACCGACATCGCCACAATGTCGGCGGTGGTCAGGGAGCCAATCTGGTTGACATCCAGGCCCTTCAAGGCCGTGCTGCCCAGTCCTGCGAACGTGGCAGCCGACAGGCTGGCCAGGTCGTCGGTGCTCAGTACCGAGAGTTGTGAGGAACTCAAGCCACGTGCCTGCAAAGCCGACATGGCCTGGAACTGGCTGGAACTCAGCGCAGACACTTGATCTGTGCTGAGTCCTGCAATCTGTGTCGAGCTCAAGCCAGTCACGGCGCTTGAACTGAGCGACTGAAGAGCCGTAGTACTTAACTGCGAAACATTTCCACTGGCGATCGACGTCAGCTGACTGGCCGTCACATTCGACCACTGCGTAGTACCCAGGGCCGTCAATTGACCGAGCGACAACGCCGACACTGCAGCAGTGCTCAGAGACTTGACCACCGAACTGGACAGGGTGGCCAGGCCATCGGTTCCCAGCGCACGTATCTGGTCTGAGCTCAGGGCATTCAGCTGCGTGAATTGCAGGGCACCGATTTGCTCGCGCGTGAGCGCCTTGACCGCATCGGACGACAGACCACTGAACTGAGATGTGGTGAGACCCGCCATTGCTTGGGTGCTCAGCAGGGCTACCTGCGCCGTCGCCAGACCGCCAACAATGGCCCGGGAGAGTGCTTGCAAGCGGGTACTGTCCAAGCCGTTGAGCGTGACAGCACTCAACAGACCCGCTTGTGAGGCACTCAAGCCGCCGAGCTGGGCAATTGAGAGCGTCTGCACCGCGGCCGTTCCCAATGTGAGGAAGTTGGTACTGCTCAGGGCTCCCACCTGGGACGCACCCAGGGAGGACAGACGACCCGACGACAACGCGGTGAATTGGTTGCTGCTGAGTGACTGGACCTGGGCTGTGCTCAGGCCGCCCATCTGGGCGGCGGTCAACTGGGCAAAGCGTGCCGAGCCTAACTCGCCGATGCGCGTGGTGGACAGGGCTGAGAGATCGGCGGCGTCTATCGACTGCCATTGGGTGGAACTCAGGGACTCGATGCCCGCTGCGCTGAGGACCCCCACTTGACTCGAGGTCAGCGCCTTGAGTTGCGCCACCGACATCTGCTGTACCTGGGTGGTTTGCAAGCCCACCACCTGCTGGGTGCTGAGGTTCTCGACCCGCATCGCCTGGAACTGGCTGGAGCTCAGGCTGTTGATCTGGTTGGCAGAAAACTTGGCGAGGTCGGAGGCCAGCAGTGTCAAACGTGACACATTCAGCAAGGTGGACATCGACGCAGTCGTCAAGGCCTGGGCCTGCGAGGAGGAAAGCCCGGAGACAAAGGCTGCGCTGAGTCCTTGTAGCTTGGTGCTGCTCAAGGCGTTCAGTCCGTCCGTCCCCACAGCCGCCACTTGCGCCGAGCCGAATGCGTTCAGCTGCGTCGACGCCATGGCGGCGACCTGCGAGCCACTCAGCACCTTGACATCTGCAGTTGTCAGCGAAGACACCTGCGCGTTGGTCAGGGTAGACACGACCGATGTGGTCAGGGCCGACACCTGTGAGCTCCCCAGGCCACCCACAGCCGCTTGCGAGAGCAAGCGCAGGTTTGTGCTGCTGAGCGCATTGACTGAAGCCGCGTTCAACAAGGCTGCCTGGGTGGCACTCAGGCCACCCAGCTGCGAGGAAGTCAGCGACTGCAAGACATCAGTCCCCAGGCTCAGGAAGTTGGCGCTGCCAATGGCACCCACCTGGGGTGCTGTCAAAGCAGACAGCCTTCCTGCCGTGAGGGCCGAGAACTGCCCAGTACTCAAGGTCTGAACTTGGGAAGTCGACAGTCCAGCGAGCTGGGCACTGGAGAGCTGGGCAAAACGCCCAGCGCTCAATTCACCCACACGCGTCGTTGACAAGGCGGCGATGTCAGCCACATCGATGGACTGCAACTGGGTGGAGCCCAAGGCCTCCAGGCCGGAAGCCGTGATAGCCCCCACCTGAGTGGACGTCAGCGCCTTCAATTGGGTGGTGCCAAAACCTTGGACCTGTCCCGTCTGCAGCACGGCCACCTGTCCGCTCGACAATGACTGTACCTGCTGAGCCGTCATGGCCGCCATTTGCTGAGAGCCCAGTTGGCTCAACTGCGTGCTTTGCAACCCCTTCAGCCCTGCGCCGCTGAGGGATGCGACCGCGGATGTAGACAGTTGCCCCCATGTCGTGGAAGCGATCGTGGAGACTTGAGACGAGGTGAGTGAAGCCACCTGGGTCCCGGTGAGCGAATCCAACTGCGAATTGCTCAAGCCGCCCACAAAACTGGTCGTCAACTGCGCCAGGGTGGCATCGGCGATAGCTCGCAGTTGGGTGGAGCCCAAGACGGCCCTGTCGACGGACTCCATGGTGTTGAGTTGGGTGGCGCTCAACCCCGCAATGAAACTACCGGACACTTCCTTGAACTGGCCGGTGGTGATGGCCTGCACCTGCTGCGAACTCAGCGCCCGCACCTGGGTGGCCGACATGGCCCCGAACTGGGCCGATTGCAACACCTGAAGGTCCGTGGTCTCGATTGCCGCCACCTGGGAGGCATCCAAACCGCCAACTTGCTGGGTCGAAAGAATCTTGATCTGATCTTCAATCAGGCCGAAGACCTGCTGCACCGTCAGGTACCGCAACTCCTGGACCTCAATGTCCTTGACCGTGGAGGTGCTAATGTCCTTGACACTGGCCGACGCAATCGCCCGAATTTGGGTGGCGCTCAGCGCGTTGATCTGGGTGGCCTTGAGCGCCGACACTTGGGATGAGGCAAATTTACCGATTTGGGTAGCTGTGAGGCCCTTGACTCCCGAGCTTGTAATGCTTTGGACTTGGTTGCTTAATAAGGCCGACACTTGGCCCGTTGTGAAAGAAGACACCTGAGCCGCAGTCAGGGCCGACACCTGGGAGGTGGTCAGTGCTTGAAGATTGGTCGAAGAAATCAGCTGGATCTGGCTCGAGGTGAAGCCGCTGACGGCGGCATCGCTCAGCTGGATGATTTGCTGTGTCGACATATTGACAATGCTCGACGCCGTCAGTGAACTGACGTCAGTCGCTGAGTAGCCTGTCAAAATACTGGTTGGCCCGATGATCATGTGTGTCTCTTTGGCGGAAGTCCAGCTTCCCCCATGCAAAATCCAGTCCAGGCGATATTCGCCCATCGTTGAATCGGAGCCTACTGCATTAACTTGAGCCTATGCAGGGCAAATTGATCAAAAAAAAACCTGGGCAAGCCCAGGTTTTTTGATTGAGAACTTAAAGATTACTTCAGAAGAGACAGCACCGACTGAGCTGACTGGTTGGCCTGCGCCAACATTGCTGTGGCCGCTTGCTGCACGATCTGCGACTTGGCCAGGTTGGTGGTTTCAGTCGCGTAGTCGGCATCCAGGATACGGCTGCGAGACTCAGACGTGTTGCGCGAAACTTCCGTCAGGTTCGAGATGGCGGTGTCCAGGCGGTTCTGGATAGCACCCAGTCGCGACTGAGAGAAGTTGACCGAGTCGAGGGCGGCATCGATGGCCTTCAGCGCGGCGGTTGCCCCGTTCTGTGTCGACACATCCACCTGGCTCACCTTAAAGCCGTTACTCTCGCCGCCAAAGGTGCCCTGCTTGAAACCCATGGCATCGAACACGGCACGGCCTTCAGAGCCAGAAACCAGGTTGAACTGCTTATCTGACACCAGCGAGATCTTGGCGTAGGTGGTCACGGCAGCCGTGGCACCGGCAGCACCAGCCTGGTTGGTGGCAATCGAAGTAGAAGACGCTGTCAGGCCCAGGTAAGTGCTGTTGGCGGCGACGGCAATGGAGGTCCCCAGCGAGATGTTGCGGCCGTCAGCAGCGGTGTAGGTCAGGCCACGGCCGTTGTCCGTTGCGACCACACCCGTGCGACCGATGTTACGGTTGATCACATCGGCCAAGTCTTGGCGAGTCCAGGTTGTGGTTGTGAGCGAGGAAACGTCAATGGACACGCCGTTGATGTAGAAGGTCTCCGAGCCAATGTTCGCTGCTGTGAAGGAGTCACCCACCACGGTGTTGGCGTTAACAACCGCGGTCACACCCGTCAAGTCCTTGGATTTGTTGATGGCGGCAGCAATCGAGATGGCGCTGCCGGAGCGGGTGGAACTCGCCGCGGTGGTGTCGGAGGAAGTGTCGTTCGAGGGGTCGGTACCAGAGATCGCCACACCGTTGATCTTCAGCGTACCGGCTGAAAAAATGCTGGTGGGAGCTGCACTCAAAGGCGAGCGAGCCGAGGTGGTCATGGCACTGGCGTTGGGGGAATAGGAGCCCGCCGAAAGTCCCGAACGCGTAATGTCGCCCGTTGCGCTGACCGACAACACGATAGGGTCGCCCGTTATGCTTTGCAAGCTGAAGCTGCCGGTGGTGGTACCAACGGTCAAGCCGGTTGCCACGTCCGTGAGGGTGGTCAGGCTGACGGTGACGTTACGACCATCCTTGGCCTTGAGGATAACCCCGTTCTTGTCGTCACCGCTATCAACTGCCGTCACGCCCGTCTGGTTGGCGATTGCGTTAATAGCATTGACCACTGCGTTACGCGACACACCCGCGTCACTGGTGGTGGTCACCGAGGTGGTAGTCACACCGTTGATGGTGATGGTACCAGTCAAGGCAGCAGCGGTCATCGCGGCACCGGCCACGTAGGTCTCATTCACCACCGCCTTCACGCCAGACTGGGCACTCACGCGGTTGATCGAGGCCGCTTTGGCGATCGAACTGCCCACCTTGCCGGCATAGGACAGCTGGTCGTCAGACGCCACCGAGCCCGACACGCTGGCGCCATTGATATACAAGTCGCCGGTGCGCAGGTTGGACGTGGTATCAATGGTGCCAGCACCCGGGGTTGTAGCGGCCGAATCGAATGCGCCCGTTGCAGACAAGGAAGGGCGCGAACCCACACCCAGGCTGGAGGTGTTCACCGAATCCAGCTGGAGGTTCATGGTCTGGCCAATCTCGGAACCCGTCTGCAGGACCAGCTTAGAGGCACTGCCGTCCAGCAGCTTAATGCCGTTGATACTGGTCTGGGCGGCAATGTTGTTAATTTCCTGCTTGAGCTGCTCGACCTCTAACTGGCTACTCTTGCGAGCCAACTCAGAGGAGGAGCCGTTGGCAGACTGCACAGCAAGTTCTCGCATACGCTGCAGCATGCCGTTGATGGAGGACATGGCGCCTTCAGCGGTCTGCGCCAGCGACAAGCCGTCGTTGGCGTTGCGAATGGCAACGGCGAGGCCGCGGATGTCAGCGGTCATCTTGTTGGTGATGGCCAAGCCGGCAGCGTCGTCCTTGGCGCTGTTGATGCGCAAGCCAGTCGACAGGCGCTGCATGGCCTGTGACATTTTCCCGTTCACGGCATTCAGTGAACCCTGGGCCGTCAACGCCTTGACGTTGGTATTGATAACAGATGACATTTCAGTTTCTCCTGAGAGTTCCTACACCGTGAAGTGATGGGGGTTTCGAAGTTTCGATGTTTGATGATTCGGTGCCAGTGTTTTTTTCTTTAGGCGTTAGCGCAAAAGAACTGACTTAAACGAGCTTGTTGATGAACATCGAGCGGAATCGCTCGATGTCGTGCGCGGTCTTCACCGCCTCTTCGTTGGGGATCTGGCGGATCACCTCGCCGGTGGACACGTTCTTGACCACCACCACAGGACCTCCTACGGTCTTGTCAATGGAGAAGCTCAAGCCGCGCCCGCCGTCCTTGACGGCCTCGTTCATGCGGCCGATAGCCTCTTTCAACTGAGCCTTCAGCTTTTCGACGTCGACGTTGATCTCGGCCTTGGGGATAGGCTTGAGGTCGACCTTGGGGACACTGACTTTTACAGAGGGTCGAGACGCAGACGTAGCATCAGGCGCGGCAACCCTCACTTGCGCAACGGCAGGCTGCGAGCCCCCAGCAACTTGTGAAATGGACATAGATCCTTCTCCGTGTGTCTACAAAGCGCTTTACCCCAAGGGGCATGCGCCGATCTGATAAGCGATCGGAGGAGGAATCGGTACGGCCTGAAAAATCTTTAGCCGTTGGGTGAAAAAATTTTGAATTAAAACTTTAGTTATTGGTATAGACCGACATCATGCCCTCAAATGTCGATTTCAGGCTTGTCTTCTGGGTGTTGGTGCTGCCCACCAAGGAGTCCATCGCCGCCAGTTGTTTCTGGTACCGTGCCAAGAGCTTGTCCATCCGGGTCTGGAGTCGGGTCAGGTCGTCCTGGTACTTGGTGTTCTGCGTGCTGGCGTTCTCACTGGCAGACAGGATGGGACCACCGCTGGCCATCAGGTTGGTGAGCTTGCGAACGGCGTCGCCAACAAAACCCGCCGGCGCAGTGCTGTAGGTGCTCAGGTTGTCGAAGTTGCCGGTCAGGCTCTTGACCACGTCCGAGTAGTTGCCCTGCACCGCGGTCTGGAATGTGGCGCTGTCAAATGTCATCACACCCGTCTCGTCCACCTTGATGCCCATCTGCCAGAAAGCGGTGATGGTGGTCCCCGGCGTGGAGGAGTTGCCCTGGAACATGGTTCGCAGCTGCTGTTTGACGGAGCGAACGATGGAGTCCCCTACCAGGGTGGCGCCGTAGGTCTCCAGCGTCGACTTGGGGTCGGACACCTCCTTCAACAGGTTGGCGGTGTCGTTGTAGGACGCGACCAGGTCGGTCATCTTGGTCTTGAACGAGGAGGTGTCGATACCGATGTCCAGGGTCACGGGCGTGGGCGACACGCCACCAGGCGTGGTGCTCTTGAGGTTCAAGGTGACGCCCGTGATGGCATCACTCACCGTGTTGGTGCTACGACTCATCGCCACGCCGTTCACCACAAACTCGGCATCCGCTGCACTCGAGAGGCTGGTGAACCCGAGCGCTTGGCCTGCCGTGGCGTTGCTGCTGATGTCGAAGCCCTGGGCCTTGCCGGTGGCGCTGCTGATGACCAGCTTGTAGGGGTCGGTGGCAGAGCCCGTGTTGACCACCTGGGCCGTGAGCCCCAGCTTTTTGTCGTTGATGGCCCGGGCCACGCCCGCCGGTGTGAGTTCGTAGGTGTTGGTGAGCAGCACCGGATCGGTCACGGCGCGGTTGCTGGCAGAGCTGAACTGGAGCTGTCCGTTGGTCACGGTGACCGAGAGGTCGCTCTTGCCGTCCTGGGACCGCAACTGGGCCTGCAGGTCGGCAGCCAGGGCGTCGAGTGTGGTGGCGGTGGGCGAAGGCACGATGGTGAAGTTCGTGCCGTCCACCGTGAGGCCAAAGCCCCGGAAGTCCTTGACCGAGGGATTGTTGGTGGCAAAGCTCGCGCCATTCAGTGCTGTCGCCGATAGCACGGGGGTGGAGACACTCCTGCCCGAGGTGGAGGACACGGTGAGCGAATCGACCGTGCCACTGACCACCAGGTCGTTGCTGCCCACCAGGGCGCGTAACTGGGTCTGCAGATCGGTGGCCGTGGCAGACAGCGTGGTCAAACCAGCGGAAGGCGTGACGGTCTTGGTCACGCCGTCAATGGTCACCGAGAACGACTTCATGTTGCCCGAGTCGGGCGTGGTGCCCAGCGAAATGCCTGACAAGGTCGACCCGGAGGAGGTGCCCGTCTTGACGCCCGCGGCCGGGTTGAGCGCCGTGCCGCCCGACAGGCCCACCGGTGGAGTCATGTCGATCACGTTGGTCTTCAGGCTCGGGTTGGTGATGGTCTTGCCGCTCGCGGACTTGAAGTACAGGCTCAGGCCACTGGCGGTGGTGGCGGCGGTCACCGTCACGTCCGCGTTGCCCTCCAGCGACTGGATCTGCGTTTGCAAGTCGGCCGCCAGTCCAGCGGGCGTGGCGGTGGCGGGGGCCGGCGTGAAGGTGCGCGTCACGCCATTGATCACCGCGCTGAAGGACTTGAAATCGTCCACGGCGGCGGCAGTGCCAAATTTCACCCCGTCGAGGTGTACGGCGTTGGCGGAGGGCGCCAGTTGCAGGTCGGCGTAGGTGTGGCTGCTGGCAGAGGTGATGTTGAGCTGGCTGACGTTGCTGGCATCGACGGTGACGGTGAGGTCCGCAATGCCCGTGACCGCCCGAAGCTTGGTCTGGATATCTGCCCCCAGAGCTGCGACGGTGTCCAACCCGGGCGTGGGGGTGACCGACACGGACTGGCCATCGACCTTCAAGGTAAGCGCGCCGTAGTCACTGCCCCCCGACAGGTTGATCCCCGTCACCGAGGCGGTGCGTTGCGAGCCTCCCGTGGAGGCTGAAGTGGAGGCGGCACCATTGGCAGCGCCGTCAGCCACAGCTGTCGCCGAGGCGGTGAGCACCGGATTCGTCAACACCCGGGCAGGTTGTTGGGCGTCCTTGAAGTAAAGGCGAAAGTTGCCCGGCGTGCCCACCGCATCCACTGTGATCTGCGAGTGACCGCCCTGGGTCAGCTGAAATTCGATGTCGTCAGCCAACTCGGCGGGCGTCTTAGAGAGATGGTTGAGTTGAACGGCAACAGAGGTGCCGCCAATATCCAGGCTGAAGTCGGTGAAGTCCCCCCCGGCATTGGTGGCCGAGAATGTGGCCCCGTCCACGTGGACCTGATGCGCGGGCCCCGACAAAACCGGCGCGCTGGCCGTGTGCCCGACCCCAGCGTCGATCACCAGGCCCGAGGGCTGCGCAGGGTCCACACTGACCGTCAAGGCGGCAGCGGCGGCAGGCATGTTCATGGCGGCCAGCTGGGCACGCAACTGGGTCTGCAAGTCCGAGGCCAATCCAGTCACACCAGGCGTGTCGGCCAGGCTCGTCAACCCAAAGCTGGGCGTCACCTGGATGCTCTGGCCGTCCACCGTCAGGCTGAACGTGCTGAAGTCACTCGCCCCATTGAGGTTGATACCTGACAGGTAGGTCTTTTGACCGTTGACCGCGCTGGAGACACCAGCAGTCCCTGTCGTCACACCCGGCTTGGAGATGGAAATCTGGAACGGATTACCGTTGTTGATGGCGCTCGAGTCGGTCGCAAAGCCGGCGCTGACCATGCGCTGAGCACTGGCCAGCTTGTTGACCTGGATCTCGTGACTGCCCACCACCGCACCCGCGACCGCGGTGGCCGACACGGCGCTGGTGCTGCTGGTGGCCGTCATGCTGCTGAGCGCACTCTTGTCCTTCATGGCCGAGAGCTTGGTCTTGAGGTCGGTCAGCATGTACATCATGGCCGACAGTCCCGACACGCGCGAGTTGTTCTTATCGATCTTGCTCTGAATAGCCGTCTGACGCGGGATGCGCTCGGCGTCCACCAGGTTCTGCGCCAGCGAGTTCACGTCCACGCCTGAGCCCGAGCCCAGCGAGGTCACCAACTTCTGCGCCGCCGCCTTGCTGGCTGCCTGCGCGGAGGTCGTGGTTGTTCCAGACGTGGTCGTGCTCATTGCGGCCGTGTTGGCCGAAGTTGTGGAGCTGACAGCACTGGTCGCCATGGTTCAGTTTTCTAGCGTTTATCAGACACGGTGTCGACAGATATCAGGAATTCTTGAATCGAATGCCAAAAAAATTTCAGCCCAAGTAATTGAACAGGCTCAACTTGGAAATCTTCGCGAAACTGCTCTGCGCAGCCTCCAACGCCAGTTGGTCGCGGTTCATCTTGGTGATGGCCGTGGTGTAGTCCAGGTCCTGCGTTTCGGAAAGCGTGGTCTTCATCTGCAGGGTCAGGGCCTCGAGCACGGTGGTCTGGGCGTCCACCACGTTGGCATCCGCGCCCACCTGGGCCAGCCCGTTGGTGATGCCCATGGTGAGCTGGTCGACCTCGCTGATGCCGCGCTTGATGCCGGCACTGTTGCTCGCGTCCACCGCCTGGGTCAGGTCGTCGAGCACCTGGAAGAAGCCGGCGCCGACCTGGTTGCCCTTGCCGTCGTCGCGCACCACACGCACGAAGGCGTCAGAGCCCGCTCGGTTGGCGTTCATGCGGCGGTTGTCGCCCACGATCACCTGGGTGCGGCTCTGGTCGCCGAGGTAGTCCACCAGGCCCCGGCCGTTGTCGCCGAAGGCAGGCGTGTCACCGCGACCTCCCGCGAAGATGAAGTGCCCGTTGGTGTCCTGGGTGTTGGCGTAGCTCAGGATCTGGTCGCGCAGCGACTTGAGTTCCAGGGCGATCGAGTGCCGGTCCTGCGCGCCCAGGGTGTCGTTGCCGGCCTGGATGGCGAGCTCGCGCACACGGGCCAGGGCGTCGCTCACACTGGTG
>JACCDJ011313149.1_pt1 | contig 11017 bp, 9 predicted proteins | sample 7444481 | NCBI WGS metagenome assembly JACCDJ01 (sample SAMN15323435, study PRJNA562643) | freshwater metagenome | isolation source: river surface water | place: USA:Blue River Watershed | collected 2017-08-15 | reverse complement strand
GGGCCATAGAGCTTGTGGCCGGAAAAGACGTAAAAGTCGCAGCCGATCTCGGCGACGTTGACGGGCATATGCGGCACCGCCTGACAGCCATCGAGCAGCAGCTTCGCACCAACATCATGGGCAAGCTTGGCAGCCCGATTCGCATCAAGCACCGAGCCGAGCACGTTTGAGACATGCGCAAAGGCAACAAGCTTATGCGCCGGAGAAAGCATGGCTTCGGCCGCGTCCAGATCGATCTGGCCATCTTCGGTGAGCGGGCAGACGTCGATCTCAACGCCTACGCGGTTGCGTAGCAACTGCCAGGGCACGATGTTGGAATGATGCTCAAGCTGGGAAAGGAGGATACGGTCTCCCGCCTTCAGGCTGTTGCCCCAGCTCTGGGCGACAAGGTTGATCGCCTCGGTCGCGCCACGGACAAAGACAATCTCATTGGCATCGCGTGCACCGATGAATGCGGCCACCCGCGCCCGCGCCGCTTCAAAGGCCAGCGTCATATTGGCGGAGCGGGCATAGACGCCGCGATGGACGGTTGCGTAATCTGCGCCCAGCGCGCGCGCCATCGCATCGATCACTGCCTGCGGCTTTTGCGCGGTTGCGGCGGTATCCAAATAATGCCAGCCGGCAAGGCCGGGGAAGTCATCGCGCCAAGGGTTCATACCAGTTCCCCCAGCCGCGCGAGCGCGAGGGCTTGCAGCTTGTCCTGCTCCATCGCCCCTTCAAATACCTCGGCAACAAAGGCCTGCAGTAAGAGCCTCTTGGCTTCGGCCGTGGTCAGGCCCCGCGATTGGAGGTAGAAAAGCGCCATCGGGTCAAGCTCGCCAATCGCACAACCATGCGCGCATTTCACATCATCGGCGAAGATTTCCAGTTCGGGCTTGGCGTTGGCCGTCGCTGTTCGGTCGAGCAGCATCGCCTTGACCGATTGTTCGCTGTCCGTCTGCTGCGCCCCTCGGGCGACCGCGACTTTGCCTAGATAGGTGCCCGTCGCCTGTCCGGCGAGAACGGAGCGGACGATCTGTCGGCTTGTCGCTTCGGGCTCTTCGTGTGTCACTGTCGTGATGATTTCGAGCGTCTGGGTATCACCCCCAATTTGCACCGCCCCCAAAGTAAAGTCCGCGCCCTTGTGAAGCGTGACGGAGAGTTCGATCCGCCCATAGGCGCCGCCACAATTGAGGATGTGGATCGCCGCTTCCGCGCCGGCTTCCAGCACAAGCTCAATCTGCTGCACGCCGCCTGCCTCTTGCACGATCGCGCGGGCAAAGCTTTCATCGGCAGGCACCAGAATCCGCTCGGGCGCGGGCAGCGGCCAAAGCCGCGCCACCGCGTCGAGATCGGCATAACGCCACGCCTCATCACGCCTTGTTGGCAGGGCTGTCACGCGGCCAAATCCTTATAGCCTTCGCGCTCCAGCTCCAGCGCGAGTTCGGGGCCGCCAGACCGAACGATCTTGCCATCGGCCAGCACATGGACAAAATCGGGCTGCACATAATCCAGCAGCCGCTGATAATGGGTGATGAGGAGCACCGCCTTATCGGGCTTGCGCATGATGCGGTTGATGCCCTCGCCCACGACACGTAGCGCATCGATATCGAGCCCGGAATCCGTCTCATCGAGCAGCGCGAGCTTGGGGTTCAAAATGCCCATCTGCACCATTTCGTTGCGCTTCTTCTCGCCGCCCGAAAAGCCAACATTCACGGGGCGCTTGAGCATCTCCATATCCATGCCCATCGCATCTGCCTGCGCACGCGCGACCTTCAGGAAATCCGCCCCAGACAAGGGTGCTTCGCCGCGCAGCTTGCGCTGGGCGTTCAGGCTCTCGCGCAAAAACTGCACATTGGAGACGCCGGGGATTTCGACCGGATATTGAAAGCCAAGGAACAGCCCCGCCGCCGCACGCTCATGCGCGTCCATATCGAGCAAATCTTGGCCGTCAAATTGGGCGCTACCGCCCGTCACCTCATAGCCCGGCCGCCCCGCGAGCGTATAACCGAGCGTCGACTTGCCCGCGCCGTTCGGCCCCATGATCGCATGGATTTCGCCCGCGTTGATCGTGAGCGACAGGCCCTTCAGGATCGGCTTGTCGGCGACAGTGGCATGCAAATTGGTGATCGAAAGCATTCGCTTACCTTTGAGCTTTCATAAGCCCCTCCCCTTCAGGGGAGGGGTTGGGGTGGGGCGGTCGACGGTCTGGCATGGCCCTAAGTTGTGCGAGCAACAGGTCGCAAACACCGCCAATATTCGCCATGACGTCGTGGTTGGTCACGTGAACAACGCCATAGCCATGAGCGCGCAAATAGGTGTCCCTTTGGGCATCCCGCTCAAGATCGTCGTGCGTTTCGCCATCAACCTCAAGAACGAGGCCTTTCGACGGGCAGAGGAAGTCGACAATATAAGGGCCAATCACCGACTGCCGCCGGAACTTATAGCCGCTCAATTGGGCACCTGACAGCACGCGCCACAAGCGTTTCTCGGGTTCAGTCGGCTGAGCACGCATGGCGCGCGCACGCGCTAGCAATTCGTCCTGTTTCCCAACGGCAACGCCCCACGCCTTGCCCCTCCCTTGAAGGGGAGGGGTGGCATTGATCCGCGCGACGTCGCGAGAGGTCAGCGGCGCGCCGGTCATCCCACGCTCCCCTCAAGCGAAATGCCGAGCAGCTTTTGCGCTTCGACCGCGAATTCCATCGGCAGTTGCTGAAGCACTTCCTTCGCAAAGCCATTGACGATGAGGGCGACCGCTTCTTCCTGCCCCAGCCCCCGCTGCATCGCGTAGAAAAGCTGGTCGTCAGAAATCTTGCTTGTCGTTGCCTCATGCTCGATCTGGGCCGAAGGGTTCTTCACCTCGATATAAGGCACGGTGTGTGCGCCGCATTTATCGCCCAGCAACAGGCTGTCGCACTGAGTGAAGTTGCGCACGCCTTCCGCCTGCGGCGCAACGCGCACAAGGCCGCGATAGGTGCCGCTTGAATGGCCCGCGCTGATCCCCTTGGAGACGATCGTTGATCGGGTGCGCTTGCCATTATGGATCATCTTCGTGCCGGTATCGGCCTGCTGATAATTGTTGGTGACAGCGACCGAGTAAAACTCGCCAACGCTTTCATCGCCATTCAAGACGCAGCTGGGATATTTCCAGGTAATCGCGGAGCCCGTCTCCACCTGCGTCCAGCTGACCTTGGAGCGCGCGCCTTGGCACAGCGCCCGCTTGGTCACGAAATTGTAGATACCGCCCTTGCCCTCGGCATCGCCCGGATACCAATTCTGGACGGTTGAATATTTGATCTCGGCATCGTCAAGCGCGACGAGTTCGACAACGGCCGCGTGCAGCTGGTTCTCATCGCGCATCGGCGCGGTGCAGCCTTCCAAATAGCTGACATAGCTGCCCTTATCGGCGATGATCAGCGTGCGTTCAAACTGGCCAGTATTCTCGGCATTGATCCGGAAATAGGTGGAAAGCTCCATCGGGCAGCGCACGCCTTCGGGGATGTAGACGAATGTGCCATCCGAAAAGACCGCGCAGTTGAGCGCTGCGAAATAATTGTCGCGCACCGGCACGACCCGGCCGAGCCATTTTTTCACGAGATCTGGATATTCGCGGATAGCCTCAGAAATTGAGAGGAAGATCACGCCCGCTTTTTTGAGCTCTTCGCGGAACGTGGTGGCGACCGAGACGCTGTCGAACACGGCGTCCACCGCCACCTTGCGCGCGCCTTCGACGCCGGCGAGCACCTTTTGCTCCTCAATCGGAATGCCGAGCTTTTCATACACCTTGAGGATCTCCGGATCGACCTCGTCAAGGCTTTCCAGCTTCTTCTTGGCTTTGGGCGCGGCGTAATAATAAGCGTCTTGATAATCGATCGGCGGAACATTGAGCTTGGCCCAGTCGGGGGCTTCCATTGTCTGCCAAAGGCGGAACGCCTTTAGCCGCCAGTCGAGCATCCATTCCGGCTCATTCTTCTTGGCAGAGATGAAGCGGACGGTATCTTCATTGAGGCCTTTGGGCGCGAAATCAGTTTCGATATCGGCAGACCAGCCATGCTCATATTCGGCGACCTTGGCGGCGGCGTCGCGCGCCGCCTGATCCTTGAGGGGGGTATCTGTCATGGCTCAGCTCGCAGGAACGGCAAAAGCAGGCGGGGCAGGGGAAGCGATGGCTGTGAGGCTGATATCCGCAAGTGCATTGCGCACGGCCGTGTTGACGACGGGCCAGTGCGGCTGGACATGGCAGCTGCCTTCCAGCGCGCAATCATGCCGGCCCTGTTCCACGCATGACGTCATCGCAATCGGGCCTTCAATCGCTTCGACGATTTCGGCAAGGCTAATTGCTGCAGCCGGACGCGCGAGTTTGAAGCCGCCACCGGCTCCCCGGATCGAGCGGAGCAGGCCTGCCGCCGACAAGCGGCTCACCAATTTTTGAACCGTGGGCAAAGGGATGCCCGTCTCGTCAGCCAATTGGCCCGCATTGATGCGGGTCCCGCCACAATGGCGGGCGCAGGCCGTCATCATGACAACGGCATAATCAGCCAGACTCGATAAGCGCATAACCGCTAATTGGACTGCATTAGTCCGAATTTCAACCCCGATCTTGGAGTTCAGGAAAAGAAGGCAGAATCAAAGAGGTGCGCATGAGCTGGTTGCCAGTGGCACGGAGCTGCTTGGGCGTTTGGCCGGTCACGCGCCGCACTTCGCGGATCAGGTGCGCGGCATCGGCATAATGGGCAAGGCTTGCAGCCGGCGGCGCGCCGTTCGCGGCGAGCCCATGCGCCGTACGCAGTGCGGCATATTGGCGCGAAAGGGTGCGCGGCGGGGCGCCCCAATAATGGTTCGCGATCCGTTCAATCTGCCTTGGCGAGAGGGAAAGATCGGCAAATAGTTTTTGGGGGTCTGGTGCCAATGTTGTGCACAGCCAGCGCCGAATGGCGGCGCAAATCTGCGGCTGGGGGCTGCGGGCTGGGGCAAGTCGCGCCGTCAAAAACCTGTCCGTAAAAGTCGCCATCTCGGGAAGGGTCTGGCAGTCTACCAGCTGGTCTCGCAATGTTTCGAGCCCGATACCGAACAGATCTTGGCCGTCGCAAATCTGGTTGCGCAGGCGGGCAGCAGAGACTGGCACAATCATTCCCCAGGCAGAAGGCAATAGGGCAATGCCGAACATTCGTACCGGGCCAATAAGCGCAAATTCCGAAGCATGTGTGGAAGGTCCGCTCAGCGCCCGTGGCGTCACCAAGGGCGCGATGTCATGCCCCGGTGCCATTCGGCCTGAACCTTCCAGAAACAGCCGGAGCTGGCCAATATCGGCGCGCGCCACATCCTGAAGATACGGAACGTCAGACGAAACCAGATAATAGCCGCCAATAAAGGGTCGGAGCGGCAGGCAAGGCTCCGCAAAGGCGAGCTGCATCAGATTTCTAGCGCCATGGCAGTCTCAGTGAGGCCGATCTGGGTAGGCGTGAGCGATGGTGCCCGACGGATGGCAGCCGGGGTCACCCCGGTAAACTGCTTGATTTCGCGAATGCAGTGCGACTGATCATAAAATCCATCGCCGATATAATCGGTCCAGTCTCGCTCTCCCGAGGCGATCCGCGTGGCTGCGCGCAACGCGCGATATTTGCGGGCGAGGAGCTTGGGCGGCGCCCCAAAAAGGTGCTTTAGCTGGCGCTGCGCTTGGGTGTTGGACAAGCCGGTGCGGCGGAGCAGATCGGCCAAATCGGGGTCTGAACTGCCATGCAGCCATTGCTCGACGGCCCTGATCAACCACGCAGGCGGCGGGTCAGCAGCGGCGACAACGGCACGAAGATAGGTGTTGGCGGCGTCGGCCATTTCAGCAAGGCGAGTCGCCCGCATCATTTCTTCATGTGTCGCCGTGAGGGGGCCTGCCAGAATGTCGAGCCCGTTCGCCGCTTTATCTGCCAGTATATGCGCCGGCATTTGGGTCAGGGCCAGCCAGCCCGCAGGGAGCAGGCCGATCCCGAAGATGCGCACAGGGCCAACGGCGCAGATCCTGCTGGCGCGATTGCGAGGACCGATCAGGCAGATTGGCGGACAAGGGATGATGCGGCCATCGCTAAACCGCAGCCGGCCAACGCCCTCTAGGGTGAAGCGCAACTGGGCGATGTCCGCCCGCTCAATAGCTTCCATCTCCGGCGCATCGCTGGAGAACAGATAATATGCAGAGACATAGTCCGTGAATATTGGGTCGGGGGCAACATATTGCAGGCCGATCACGTGGTTCCCCTCAAAGGCGTATCATAAGATGAAACGGCCCGGCTCCGGACCATTTATCTATCGTACGTAGTAATTTGCCAAAAAAAAGGCCGGTACTCAAAGTACCGGCCCTTAAGTTTGGTAAAGGATCCTCGCAAAAGGAGTCCTTCGGGTCGCAAAACAGGTGCTACACGGTCGGCAAAGCGCCCGAATTGGAGAGATTCTACAAAATTGAACCAGAACGACATCTTGTATCTCGGGACGTCTTCCAATCGTGTAACTTGGATTTAAACTGTTCTTAGCGGCCGGCGCCGTTCATCTTTTGCCAATCTGAATCGGGCCGCGCACGGGCAATTCCCTCCCCGACTCGATGGCGCTAAGGCGAATCGCATGACCTTTTATTCCCTCCTCCGCCCGCTGGTCTTTGCCTTGGAGGGCGAAGCCGCCCATCGCCTCAGCCTTGCCGCGCTGAAACGGCTGCCGCTTTCGCACGCAGCGCCAAATGATCCGCTGTTGGCGACGCGGGTGGCTGGCCTTGATTTTCCAAATCCGGTTGGTCTCGCGGCTGGCTATGACAAAGATGGGGAAGTGCCGACCAAGATGCTTGCCTTGGGCTTTGGCTTTGCCGAGGTCGGCACGCTGACCCCGCTTCCTCAGGCCGGCAACCCCCGCCCGCGCCTTTTTCGCTTGGTCGAGGACAAGGCGGTCATCAACCGCATGGGGTTCAACAATGGCGGGCAGGAAGCTGCCGTGCCGCGCCTTGCCGCTGTCCAAGGCCGGGGGATTATCGGGATCAATATCGGCGCCAATAAGGATGCGGTAGACCGGAACGCCGACTATGCAACAGGCGTGCGCCGCATGGCACCCTTGGCCAGCTATTTGACGGTCAATATCAGCTCTCCCAACACCCCGGGCTTGCGCGCGCTGCAAGATGAAGGCGCGTTGGCAGAGCTTTTGGCGGCCGTGCGGGCGGCGCTCCCGCAAAACGGTCCGCCGGTCTTCCTCAAAGTCGCGCCCGATTTGGAACCTGCGGATATTGACGCGATTGCGCGTCTCTCCAAGGGACAGGTCGATGCACTGATTGTCTCCAACACCACCATTTCTCGCCCGCCGCTTGCGTCGCGCTTTGCGGGGGAAACGGGGGGACTTTCGGGCGCGCCGCTCAAATCCCTAGCCCAACAACGGATGATCGATTTCGCCAAGGCGACGGGCGGCGCCATCCCGTTAATTGGCGCCGGCGGGATTGCGTCGGCGCAAGACGCCTATGCCCGGATTCGCGCCGGGGCATCGCTTATCCAGATTTACTCCGCGTTGGTTTATGAAGGGCCGGGGCTTGCCCGGCGGATCAACACGGGGCTTGCGGCACTCCTTCGTCGCGATGGCTTTGCCTCCATTACTGATGCTGTCGGGGTAGACGTTCGTTAGGGCTTGTCGCCCCTCACCCGGGCGCTAGGTTGCGGGCTATGAAAAAGCTCCTCTTTGCCCTCACGCTCCTGTTGCTCCTTCCCCAGCCGGCACTGGCCGAAAAAGGGGCGGTTTCTGCGGCGGACCCACGGGCAGCAGAGGCGGGCCAGCAAATCTTGCGCCAAGGGGGCAGTGCCGCCGATGCCGCGCTTGCCATGATGCTGGCGCTCACCGTTGTCGAACCCCAATCTTCGGGCATCGGCGGCGGCGGCTTTTTTGTCTATCACGATGCAAAGCGGGGCCAGCCAGCGACAATCGACGGGCGGGAAACGGCGCCAGCAGCACTGCGCGAAGACCGTTTTTTGAAGCCCGATGGAACCCCGCTGCCGTTTCGCGATGCGTTTTTGGGTGGCCATTCAGTGGGCGTGCCGGGCAATATTGCGCTCGCGGCCAAGGCGCATGAGAAATGGGGGCGGCTCCCCTGGCCGCAGCTATTTGCGCCCGCGATCCGGCTGGCCGAGCAAGGCTATGTGGTCACCCCGCGCTTGGCAGGCGTCATCGCGCAAATGGCCCCGCTCTGGACGGGGTTGGACGCAACCAAGGCGATCTATTTTGAAGAGGGCCGGCCCAAGACAACAGGGGAGGTGATCCGCAACCCCGCGCTGGCCAAAACCCTGCGCCAGATTGCGCGCCAAGGCCCCAAGGCCTTTTACCAAGGCCAGATTGCCAAAGAAATTGCGGCAGCCGTGTCGAACGCTCCCCAAAACCCCGCACCGCTCACCCGCGCAGATCTTGCAGGCTATCAGGCAAAAGAGCGCCCGCCCGTCTGCGTTCTTTACCGCATCTACAAATTGTGCGGCATGGGCCCGCCCTCATCGGGGGCCACCACCGTCTTCCAGATTCTGGGGATGGTGGAACGGTTCGATCTCAAAGCGCTCGGCAAAGACGAGCCCAAGGCGTGGCATTTGATCGCCGAAGCTATGCGCCTCGCTTATGCTGATCGGGACAAATATCTGGGGGATAGCGATTTCGTGGGTGTGCCTGTCGCAGGCCTGCTCGATAAAAACTATATCGCCAGTCGCTCAGCGCTGATTTCAGAAACCAGCGTGCTCCCCCGGTATGACGCGGGCTTGCCGCCGGGTGCTCCGGTACGAACCGCAGCTGTGCCCGGTGAAGTATCTGGCACCACCCATTTTGTGGCCATCGACCGCACGGGCAATGTGGCGAGCATGACGTCAACGGTCGAAGGGCCGTTTGGCAGCCAATTGGTGGCCGCAGGCATGATACTCAACAACGAATTGACAGATTTCTCCTTCGCCCTTTCAAAAGAAGGCGCACCGGTTGCCAACCGCCCGCAAGCGGGCAAGCGGCCGCTGTCCTCCATGTCGCCCACCATCGTCTATGATGCAGCGGGTCAACCCATTTTTGTGGTTGGTGCAGCGGGCGGCAAGCGGATCATCATGCAGGTTGCCAAGACGTTGATTGCCCATCTTGATTGGGAGCTGTCCGCCCGCGAGGCGATTGCCGCGCCCAATCTTTGGTTTGCGGGGGAGAATGTCATCGTCGAAAGCGGCACCTATTTGGCTGAAAAGGCTGATAAGCTGGCGGGCTTTGGCCGCCCCGTGCTTGCCAACCCGATCATGCCTTCGAAAGCCAATGCGGCAGAACGCACACCCCAGGGCTGGGTTGGCGCGGCGGACCCCCGCAGCGATGGTGTGGGGTTGAGTGAATGACAAAGGCACGCCATGAAGGGGATCAAAGAAAGATAAACAGGAGATGGGCCGCGTGAGGGAATTGGAGCATTTTCCGAACCTTGTGACGATGTTTTTCAGGCGTGCAGCGGAAAAGGGCGACGCCCCTTTCCTCTGGGCGAAGAAAGGCGGCAGCTGGCAATCGACCAGTTGGAAAGACGCAGCCCAACAAGTGGCGTCGCTTGCCCAATCCTTGAAAGATATCGGCCTTGAACCCGGTGATCGGGTGATGCTCGTATCAGAGAACCGGCCCGAATGGTGCATCGCGGACCTGGGTATTATGGCAGCGGGTTGTGTGACGGTGCCGACCTACACCACCAATACCGACCGCGACCATCAGCATATCATCGAAGATTCAGGCGCGAGTGCGATCATCGTTTCAACGCCCAAGCTTGCCCAGGCGGTCATGCCGGCTGCCATTCGCGCAACCCGCGCCCACCAGTTGATCGGGATTGAGGAGCTGCGCGTTGGCCAGTCGACAGGGGTGACGATCCGCAGTTGGAAAGACATGGTTTCCACCCCAGCCGATGTCGCAGCGTGTGCCGCGCACGCCGAAGCCCATTTCAAGCGCGAAGACTTGGCGTGCCTTATCTACACCAGCGGCACCGGCGGCGCGCCGCGTGGCGTGCGCCAACACCATGGCGCGATCCTGTGCAATGTCGAAGGCTGTGTTGAGGTGATTGCCGAAGATTTCGGCTGGGAAGACGAAGTCTTCCTCTCCTTCCTGCCTTTGTCCCACGCCTATGAGCATACGGGCGGCCAGCATTTCCCGGTCGGCCTTGGGGCGCAGATCTATTATTCAGAAGGCCTTGATAAGCTGGCTTCGAATATTGAGGAAACGCGCCCCACGATCATGGTCGTGGTGCCCCGATTGTTTGAAGTGCTGCGCGCCCGCATTCTGAAGCAGGTCGAAAAACAGGGCAAAGTGCCGCAGATGCTGATGGACCGGGCGCTGACGCTGGGCGCCAAGGATTTGCAGGGCGGTCTTTCGCTCTGGGATTTGCCGATGAATCTGGTCGTCAACAAGCTGCTCCGGCCCAAGATTCAGCAGCGTTTCGGCGGGCGGATGAAAGCGATGGTATCGGGCGGCGCGCCGCTCAACCCGGAAATTGGGGTCTTCTTCCACGCGATGGGGCTGACCATGCTGCAAGGCTATGGCCAAACAGAAGCGGCACCCGTCATTTCGTGCAACCGGCCCAAAGTGGGGCTCAAAATGGATACGGTCGGCCCGCCGCTCAAAAATGTGGAAGTCAAAATCGCGGCCGACGGCGAAATCCTCGTGCGCGGCGAGCTTGTGATGCACGGCTATTGGCGCAACGAGGCGGAAACCGCGCGCGCACTGCAGGATGGCTGGCTCCATACCGGCGATATTGGCGAGATAGATGAAAAGGGCCGCATCCGGATTACGGACCGTAAGAAGGACATCATCGTCAACGACAAGGGTGAAAATGTCAGCCCGCAAAAGGTCGAAGGCATGCTAACGCTGCAGCCGGAAATCTTTCAGGCGATGGTCTCTGGCGACAAGCGGCCGCATCTGGTTGGCCTTGTCGTGCCCGATCCGGAATGGGCGGTTGAATGGGCGCAAGCCAATGACGAGGATTATGATCTGAAGGCGCTGTGCGACCTTCCTGCCTTCCGCAGCGCGGTGATGGCCGCGGTGGACCGGG
>JACCDJ010456320.1_pt1 | contig 11017 bp, 9 predicted proteins | sample 7444481 | NCBI WGS metagenome assembly JACCDJ01 (sample SAMN15323435, study PRJNA562643) | freshwater metagenome | isolation source: river surface water | place: USA:Blue River Watershed | collected 2017-08-15 | reverse complement strand
GTATTAGCTGAAGTGACTAAGATTCTTGGTGATAGACAAATTTCTATCGATGCAATGATGCAAAAAGAGCCGCAAGACACTGAGACAGAAGCAGATATTGTGATCTTGACTCATGTCACAGTTGAGAAAAATATGAATGCTGCGATTACTGCAATTGAGGCTTTGCCTGCAATTGAAGGCGCTGTCGTGAAATTGCGTATGGAAGAATTAAATAAATGAAATACATCAGCACTCGTGGGCAGTCGCCAGCTTTAAGTTTTAGTGAAATCTTGCTAGGTGGTTTAGCACCAGATGGTGGTTTATATCTACCAGAAAGCTATCCACAATTTACTGAAAGTGATTTGAGCGCGATGCGCGGCATGAACTATCGTGATTTAGCGTTCACGATTTTAAGTCGATTAATTGATGAACAAGATATTCCCTCAAAAGATCTACGTGTGATTGTAGATAAAACTTATCGTGCGGAAGTTTATTGCTATACGCGTAAAGGTCAAAACGCTGAAGATATTACGCCAACACTTAAACTAGAAAATAATTTGTATTTGTTATCACTCTCTAATGGCCCAACCCTAGCATTTAAAGACATGGCGATGCAGTTGTTGGGTAATTTATTCGAGTATGTATTGGCTAAAAAAGGGGAGACTACAAACATCCTTGGCGCAACCTCTGGTGATACTGGCTCTGCTGCTGAATATGCAATGCGCGGCAAAAAAGGTGTGAATGTATTCATGCTTTCTCCTCATCAAAAAATGAGTCGATTCCAAGCAGCCCAAATGTTTAGTCTGCAAGACAAGAATATTTTCAATATTGCGGTTAACGGCGTGTTTGACGATGCACAAGATATTGTTAAAGCGGTATCTAACGACCATGCTTTTAAAGCGGCGAATAAGATTGGTGCAGTAAATTCAATCAACTGGGCGCGAGTTGCAGCACAGGTGGTTTATTACTTTAAGGGCTATTTTGCGGTTACTCAAAACAACGCTCAAAAAGTCAGTTTTGCTGTGCCTTCAGGTAATTTTGGCAACGTTTGTGCTGGACATATTGCACGCATGATGGGCTTGCCTATTGATAAACTTGTTGTAGCTACTAATGAGAATGACGTGCTTGATGAGTTCTTTAAAACAGGCGTATATCGTCCGCGCGGATCTATAAATACTTACCACACTTCTAGTCCGTCGATGGATATTAGTAAGGCATCGAATTTTGAGCGCTTTGTGTTTGATTTGACGGGTCGTGACTCTGCGAAAGTACGCGAGTTGTGGGCTTCTGTTGATGTCGGTGGTGCTTTTGATATTAAGAAAGCTGGGTTATTTGAGAAGATTGCAAGCTATGGTTTTGAGTCTGGTAGTAGCAATCATAAAAACCGCATGCAAACAATCAAACAAGCGCAAGACAACTATGGTGTGGTCATTGATACGCATACGGCAGATGGTTTGAAGGTTGCGCTTGAACTTAGAGATGTTAATACGCCTATGTTGGTCTTAGAAACTGCTTTGCCAGTTAAATTTGAGGATGCCATTATTGAGGCTTTAGGTGATGCCCCGGAGCGTCCAGCAGCATTAGAGGGAATTGAAAAATTACCTCAACGCTTTGAGGTAATGGATGCGGATGTGAACGCAATTAAAGCTTATATCGTAGCAAACACTTAAGTCATCGTAATAAGCCATACGGAGCAGTTAGCATGAAACAATATCAAGACTTAATGCGCCATGTCCTAACGCATGGCAACAAAAAAGAAGACCGTACAGGTACAGGTACAGTTTCTGTTTTTGGCTATCAAATGCGTTTTGATTTGAATGCAGGTTTCCCACTTCTTACGACTAAAAAAGTTCATCTAAAATCCATTATTCATGAGTTGCTTTGGTTCTTGCAAGGCAGCACTAACATTGCATATCTAAAAGAAAATGGCGTGCGCATTTGGGATGAGTGGGCGGATGAAAAAGGTAATTTAGGACCTGTTTATGGTTATCAATGGCGCAATTGGCCTAAGCCAGATGGGACGCATATTGATCAAATTACCCAAGTAGTGAATATGATTAAGAGCAATCCTGATTCTCGTCGTTTGATTGTGTCTGCTTGGAACGTGGCGGATGTTGATCAAATGAAATTGCCGCCTTGTCATGCGTTCTTCCAGTTTTATGTGGCCGATGGAAAATTGAGCTGTCAGCTTTATCAGCGCAGTGCTGATATATTTTTAGGTGTGCCATTCAATATTGCTTCTTATGCCTTGCTTACCATGATGGTAGCGCAGGTATGTGGTTTAAAACTGGGCGATTTCGTACACACGTTGGGTGATGCACACATTTATAGCAACCATTTTGAGCAAGTGAATGAACAGCTCACACGAGATTTACGTGCATTGCCAACTATGCATATCAATCCAAACGTGAAAGATATTTTTGACTTCAAATTTGAAGATTTCACATTAGAAGGCTACGATCCTCATCCTGCAATTAAAGGCGTAGTGGCTGTTTAAGATGGCATGCTTGTCTATTATTGTCGCAACAGCAAAAAATCGCGTCATTGGGGTTAATAACACCTTACCCTGGCATTTGCCTGAAGATCTCAAGCGTTTTCGTGCCTTAACGACTGGCCATCACATTATCATGGGGCGTAAAACTTATGATTCTTTAGGTCGATTATTGCCTGGTAGAACCACCGTCATTGTGACGCGTAATCAAGCTTACAAAGTTGAAGGTGCAATTGTTGTTCATAGCCTTGAGGATGCAATTACGGCTTGTGGTGACGATCAAGAAGTATTCCTAATTGGTGGTGCAGAGCTTTATCAAGATGGCTTGAAACTAGCTAATAAGTTATATTTCACTGAAATCGATGCGGAATATGAGGGTGATGCTTTTTTCCCTGAGTTTGATTTATCCGAATGGAATGTAGGAGACGCCGAGGCTTACACCTCTGTTAATGGTTTAAGTTTTAGATACCTTACGTATCAGCGAAAATAAAGGTTTAAATAATAAAAAAGGCGCTTCAAGCGCCTTTTTTATTATTGCCAATTTATTCGGCCACGCAATCCACGTAGTACATGGCTTTGCCATCGACTACTTGTTTTACTAAGCCGTGAACATCGGTTTCAAACCCAGGGAAGCGTTCGTTAAACTCTCTCGCAAACTTCAAGTAGTTCACGATAATTCCATTGAACTGTTCGCCAGGAATGAGCAATGGAATGCCAGGTGGGTAAGGAGTCAGCAAGACTGCAGTAATGCGTCCTTCAAGCTCATCGATTAATACACGGTCAATTTCACGGTGCGCCATTTTTGCAAATGCATCAGTCGGTTTCATAGCCGGGACCATGTTAGATAGATACATTTCTGTCGTCAAGCGAGCAACGTCATTCTTTTTATAAATTTCATGAATTTGCGTACATAAATCTTTGAGGCCAGTCATTTCGTAGCGTGGATGTTTAGCTACGAACTCTGGTAGTACTTTCCAAAGCGGTTGGTTTTTATCGTAATCATCTTTGAATTGCTGGAGTGCAGCTACCATTGTATTCCAGCGACCCTTGGTGATGCCGATGGTAAACATAATGAAGAATGAATAAAGGCCTGTTTTTTCAACAATAACGCCATGTTCTGAAAGGTATTTGGTGACAATCGCCGCTGGAATACCAAACTCATCAGAGAAGTCGCCGTCAACGTCCAAGCCTGGGGTAATAATTGTTGCTTTAATTGGATCAAGCATGTTGAAGCCTTCAGCTAAATTGCCAAATCCATGCCAGCGTTCGTTTGCTTTCAACATCCAAGCTTCGCGCTCTTCAATACCTTCTTCAGATAAGTCGTTGGGTCCCCAAACTTTAAACCACCAATCAGCACCCCATTCTTCGTCAACCTTACGCATTGCACGGCGGAAGTCGAGGGCTTCCATAATTGACTCTTCAACAAGTACTGTGCCGCCAGGGGCTTCCATCATGGCTGCAGCAACGTCACAGCTTGCGATAATTGAATATTGAGGGCTTGTTGACGTGTGCATTAAGTAGGCTTCATTAAATACATCACGGTCTAATTGAATGTTCTCTGCATCTTCAACCAAAATCTGAGATGCTTGGCTTAACCCAGCAAGTAGCTTATGGGTAGATTGTGTTGAAAATATCATTGATTCTTTGCAACGTGGGCGATCAGCACCTATTGCATGATAGTCGCCATAGAAATCATGGAATGTTGCATGTGGAAGCCAAGCTTCATCAAAATGAAGTGTATCAATCTTGCCATCCAGCATTTCTTTGATTTCTTCAACGTTGTAAAGCACGCCATCGTAAGTTGATTGCGTAATTGTCAGTACACGTGGTTTTGCATTTTTATCGGTCGCAAAAGGGTTTGCTTCGATTTTTTTCTTGATGTTTTCCCATTCAAATTCTGCTTTCGGAATTGGTCCGATAATGCCGAAATGGTTGCGTGTTGGCATTAAAAATACTGGTATAGCCCCCGTCATGATGATGGAGTGCAACACTGATTTATGACAATTACGATCGACAACAACGATATCGCCTGGCGCAACAGTTGAGTTCCAAACAATCTTGTTAGATGTCGATGTGCCATTAGTAACGAAATATAAATGATCGCAGTTGTAAATGCGCGCTGCATTTCTTTCCGAAGCTGCTACGGGACCAGTATGATCAAGTAGCTGTCCAAGTTCATCTACAGCGTTACAAACGTCAGCACGAAGCATGTTTTCACCAAAAAATTGATGGAACATTTGACCGACTGGCGATTTTAAGAATGCTACGCCACCTGAGTGGCCTGGGCAGTGCCATGAGTAAGAGCCATCAGCCGCATAGTGTGTTAGGGCTTTAAAGAATGGAGGAGGTAAACTATCCAAGTAAGCTTTTGCTTCACGAATGATTAAGCGCGCCACAAACTCTGGTGTGTCTTCATTCATGTGGATGAAGCCGTGTAGTTCACGTAAAACATCATTAGGAATGTGACGTGAAGTCCGTGTTTCACCGTGTAAGAAAATAGGGATTTCTTCGTTGCGATAACGAATTTCGTTTACAAAAGTACGTAGTTGCTCAATTGCTTCTGGTTTTTCTTCTACGATTTCCTCATCGTCAATCGACAAGATAAAGGCTGAAGCACGACTTTGTTGCTGCGCGAATGAAGTGAGGTCGCCGTAGCTGGTCACACCCAATACTTCAAAACCTTCTTCTTCAATCGCCTCCGCAAGTACCCGAATGCCAAGGCCTGAAGAGTTTTCAGAGCGAAAATCTTCGTCGATGATAACAATTGGAAATCTAAATTTCATTTCAATGCCTTCATAAATTTATTTTGATGGCGAATCGCCACGTCGCGTGCTCGCTCATTTCTTGTCTATCTTAATGATATGCCAGCGTCATTCGCTGTGCGTCTTCTTGCGTTTCATCCAGCAAAAGTAAATTTCTGTTTGGCATTGCCGCACTTAATTTAAATTTTAGGTAATGTTACGCCGACTTGGCCTTGATACTTGCCACCGCGGTCTTTGTAACTTGTTTCACAAATATCATCTTCGTCTGCTTCAAAGAACAATACTTGTGCGCAACCTTCATTCGCGTAAATTTTTGCTGGAAGAGGAGTGGTGTTGCTGAACTCTAGTGTTACATAGCCTTCCCATTCTGGCTCGAAAGGGGTGACGTTAACGATAATGCCACAACGTGCGTAAGTTGATTTGCCTAAGCAAACAGTCAAAACGTTACGTGGAATACGGAAGTACTCGACCGTACGTGCCAAAGCAAAAGAGTTTGGAGGAATAATGCAGTAATCTGCGTTTACTTCTACAAATGAATTTGGATCAAAGTTCTTTGGATCAACGATCGTGCTGTTGAGATTGGTAAAAAGTTTAAATTCTTTTGAGCAACGAATGTCGTAACCGTAGCTAGATGTACCATATGAAACTAAGCGCTGACCTTCAGCATTTGTTTTTACTTGATTAGGCTCAAACGGCTCAATCATACCGTGTTGCTCAGCCATGCGGCGTATCCACTTATCCGATTTTATGCTCATCTTTTACTCAACTATTTAAATTAAAAAAATCAAACTTAATAAAATTAAAATGCCCACGCATTATGCCATTTTACTGACAAAAAACACGTAGGCAATTTAATGTTTTTTTAGACTAAATTCTAAGCGTATTAGGCTTAGTGTTTGTCGCCACCTAATTCGATGCTATAACGCCAGAATTGATCTTCAGCTTCAAAGATTACGCTAGATTCTTTTGGATCACGATCTCCAGCAGGATATTGATGTAATGGTGCTTTATCATTCGCCCAAGTTTTAACGATTGGATCAACTAAACGCCATTGCGCTTCAACTTCATTGATGTGTAGATATTGTGAAGGGTCACCTTCCATTAAGTTCAACATCAATGTTTCGTATGAATCAATTGACTCATCTCCAGCTTGGCGCTGAGGACCGTCAATGCTTAATGTACGTGTTGCGATATCTAAACCTGGAATTTTTGATTCAACTTCAAATTTCACACATTCGCGTGGTTGAATGTTGATGATTAACCAGTTTTGATGTTGATTATCATTCAATTGCATCGGTGATTTTTTAAAACGAATTGCAATCGCTGTATTGCCTTCGTGTAAACGCTTAGCAGTACGCACATAGAAAGGCACGCCTTTCCAGCGAGGGTTGTCGATAAAAAGCTTAACTGCTGCGTAAGTTTCAGTGTTGCTTGAATCTACGCCGTCACGTTTTAACTCTTCTAAATAGCCTGGTACTTTTTCTGCATGACCGTCACCAGCTTGTACGCGCCCAGCTGAATATTGTGCGCGGAAAGCTTGTTTATTCAAGTTGTTAACGTCGATAGGGCGGATGGATTGCAATAATTTAATTTTTTCAGCACGTATGCTTTCAGGATTTAAATCCTTAGGTTTTTCCATTGCAACTAAAGCCAGTGTTTGCAATAAGTGACTTTGGAACATGTCTCGAAGTGCACCAGTTGCATCGTAGAACGTAGTTCTTTCGCCGACGCCTAATGTTTCGTTGTTAGTGATTTGAATGTGATCAATATGTTGGTTATTCCATAGCGGCTCAAAAATTGCATTAGTAAAGCGCGTGAGCATAATGTTTTGAATAGCAGATTTACCTAAGTAATGGTCGATACGGTAAATCTGGCTTTCTTTAAGATGTTTGGTAAGTTCAGCCTGTAATGCTTGTGCGCTCGCTAAATCAGTTCCAAATGGTTTTTCAATTAACACACGGCGCCAATATTTGCTTTCATCAAGTAATCCAACACCTGAAAGTTGTGCTACTACGGTTGCAAAGTCAGTAGGGCGGACTGATAAAAAGTACGCTAAGTTTTGAGGGAATGACTTTTCATCACTCAATCGATCTTTCATTTTTGCAAAAGCATTTGGATCGGTTGGTGGATTTGCATGGTAATGATTACGTTTGATGAAGCGTTCGAATACTTTTTGATCGTAACCACTTTTGAACTTTGCATCCAACATCCCCGTAATATCTGCTCGCCAGGCTTCTTCAGAAACTTCGCCGCGACCGACAGATAAGATTTTCATGTCATCATCTAAGCGACCAGCTTCATCTAGATGAAATAAGCCTGGGATCAATTTAATGCGGGCCAAGTTACCACTAGCGCCGAATAAAACTAGTGTGCAAGGATCAATTTTTTTGCTCATTACTTTAAGTTTCCTGAAATTTTTGGGATGTTGAAAAACAACTATTTATTGATTAATCGCCAACGGATTTAACGAAGTGGCCACCAAAGCCATTACGCATCATTGATAACAATTTATAGCTATAGCCAGTCGCATCTTGGCTTCTGAATCGAGCCTGTAATGCAAGTGTTAATACTTGTGCCGCAACGCCTTGTTCAACTGATTCCATGACAGTCCAACGACCTTCGCCAGAATCTGCTACGTAAGGCGCAACTGCTGTGAGTTCTTGATCTTCTTTTAATGCATCGGCAGTCAGGTCAAGTAGCCAGCTGCGAACGACTGAGCCGTGACGCCATAACTCAGTAATTTGTGCCAAATCTAGATTTAAGTCTTCTTTGCCTTTAAGTAAATCTAAGCCTTCAGCCATCGCTTGCATCATGCCGTACTCGATACCGTTATGGATCATTTTTGTGAAATGCCCAGCACCAATTGGACCAACATGCGCCCAACCACGATCTTTTGCTGGCGCAAGTGCAATTAGAATAGGCTCGATTGTTTTAGCAACCTCAGGTGTAGCACCGACCATTAAACAGTATCCGTTTTCTAGGCCCCAGATGCCGCCAGATGTTCCAGCATCCATGAATCCGATACCACGTTCTGCTAAAAATGCACCGCGACGTTGACTATCTTTGTAATTAGAATTGCCACCATCAATAATGATGTCGCCTTTGCTGAGCATGTGGGCAAGATCTTGGATTTGAATTTCAGTTGGTGTGCCACTTGGTAGCATTAACCAAACGATCCGTTTTTCTTTACCATCACCAAGTTTTGAAACTGCATCAGGCACGCTGGTTGCTGCAATCATGCCTTCATTTTTAACAAGTTGACCAACAACTTCTACACTTCTATCGTAACCAACTACTTCAATACCACTACGTAGAAGGCGGGTAGTCATGTTGCCACCCATTTTGCCTAAGCCAATCATTGCAAGTTTCATTATTTTTCCTTGATGAGGATGTGGAATGCCGTCGTCCTTTTGGGTAAGATGGCGGGTTAAATTTAATCACTATTAAATACCCCGTAATTATAACGTGAAGGCTTTGCATGATGCAAAATACAAACCAAGAAAATACAAAGCAAATCAGCCGTTGGCACACATTCCAAACGCAAGATGAAATCAATCAGGCAACTTTGAATCGAATTCTTGCCGCCGCGCAACAAGCAATTGCTGAACGAGGCTCTTTTTCTATTGTTCTGGCTGGCGGTTCAACGCCTAAAAATGTTTATGCCTTGTTAAAAAATGCTCAGGCAGATTGGTCGAATTGGCATGTTTATCATAATGATGACCGCTGTTTGCCAGTGGATGATTCTGAACGCAATAGCTTGATGGCACGCACTACGTGGCTTAATCATGTGAGCATTCCAGCTAGTCAGATTCACGATATTCCAGCAGAGTTGGGCAATGTTGAAGGTGCCAAGGCTTATGCCAAGACCCTTGCGGGCGTTCCTGAGTTTGATTTAGTGTTGCTTGGCTTGGGTGAGGATGGGCACACCGCGAGTTTATTCCCAAATCAGCCTGTCGATAATTCGGCTGATGCCGTGCCTGTATTTGATGCACCTAAACCGCCTGCAGATCGGATTACTGTCAGTCAGCAACGCTTAAGCAATACAAGAGAGGTGATTTTCTTGGTGACTGGTGCTGGTAAACAAGATGCCGTGAATGATTGGCGTAATGGTGTATCAATTCCGGCGACTTTAATTAGGCCTAAGAATGGTGTTGATGTGTATTGTTATGGTGTAAAGATCTAAGTTAGATGAATATGTAATAAAAAAGCCCCGATTGGGGCTTTTTTATTAGGTGTTTTGAATAACGATATTTGGGAATTTACTGCTGTGATCAAGCGCTAACTGGGAAAGCTTAGATGCGGTTGAGCGAGCAATTTGTTTGTAAGTGTTAGCAATGTTGCTGTTAGGCTCAGCAATCACAGTTGGTGTGCCAGTATCAGATTGTTCACGAATGCTGATATCTAAAGGGAGTGATCCCAATAAATCCACGTTATAGTCTTTACACATAGCAGCGCCACCGCCGGCACCGAAAATATGTTCTTCATGACCACATTTTGAGCAAATATGCGTGCTCATATTTTCCACAATTCCTAAAATAGGAATGCCCACTTTCTCAAACATTTTTAAGCCTTTGCGAGCATCTAATAGGGCAATGTCTTGAGGTGTCGTCACGATAATTGCGCCTGTGACAGGTACTTTTTGGGCGAGTGTGAGTTGAATATCGCCTGTGCCAGGAGGTAAATCGATAATTAAGTAATCTAGATCTTTCCAGCGTGTATCACGTAACAATTGTTCTAGCGCGCCTGTGACCATCGGTCCACGCCATACCATTGGTGTATCTGTATCAACCAAGAAGCCAATAGACATGGCTTGAATGCCATGTGCTTGCATAGGCTCTATACTTTTTCCATCTGCGCTATCAGGGCGGCCAGAAATGCCTAACATTTGTGGTTGGCTAGGGCCGTAGATGTCAGCATCAAGTATGCCTACGTTAGCTCCCTCTTCAGCAAGGGCTAATGCGATATTGACTGCTGTTGTTGATTCGCCAACACCGCCTTTACCTGAGGCAATCGCGATAATATTCTTAACGTTGGGTAATAATTGAACGCCGCGTTGTGCGCTATGCGCAACAATTCTGCTGCCAATGTTAATGTTGATGGATTCAACATCAGGAATTGTTTTCAATTGTGTTTCAACTAGATTTTTGATTTCATTGATGACACTTTTGGCTGGATAGCCAAGTACGATGTCGACAGAAATATTATTGCCGTTGATTTGGATGTTTTTTGCTGATTTGCTACTAATAAAGTCGGCGCCAGTATTAGGGTCGATGAGGTTTTTAAGTACGTCTTGAACATTATTTTCTGAAATGGCCATCTAAAATTCCTTGAGGTAATTCTTGAGTAAAACAATAGGGTAATTTTAACGCATGTGAAAGGGCGCGTCATTTGTTAAAATGCAGGTATTAATTAATTTTTAAGTATAGATAGTCTTTATGAGCCGTAAAATTCTTGTCACGTCTGCATTGCCTTACGCAAATGGAAGTATCCATCTTGGGCATTTAGTTGAATATATTCAAACGGATATTTGGGTTCGCTTTCAAAAGATGCAGGGTCATACCGTGCATTATGTTTGTGCGGATGACACGCATGGCACTCCTATTATGTTACGTGCTGAGAAAGAGGGTATTACGCCAGAAGCACTAATTGCTAAAGTGCATCAAGAACATTACGCGGATTTTACTGAGTTCTTAGTTGATTTCGATAATTACTATTCAACGAACTCCCCTGAAAACAAAGCGCTTGCAAGTGAGATTTATCAATCACTTAAAGCAAACGGCAAGAT
>JACCDJ010256904.1_pt1 | contig 11017 bp, 11 predicted proteins | sample 7444481 | NCBI WGS metagenome assembly JACCDJ01 (sample SAMN15323435, study PRJNA562643) | freshwater metagenome | isolation source: river surface water | place: USA:Blue River Watershed | collected 2017-08-15 | reverse complement strand
GCTTAGGTCTTGAATGTCTACTTTTTGTTTGTCTTTGGTGAATGAACCTGAAATTAATCCATACCATTTTTTGGTCATGGAATCATTGACTTCTCTATCAATATTGAGAATTTGGGATTTTAAACTGCAGAATGTTCCAGAACAAACAAGAAGAAAAATTCTAAATAATGAGGCCATGGTATCATTCTGTAAAAATCCACATACTCAGTTGTTGGATTTCTTTGTTGCCCGTTTCATCACATTCCACCATCACGGAGACTTCTTCAATACCAACAAAGCGACCACTCTTTCCAACGTTGGAATTGATGAAATTCTCAATTTTTTTTGCGACGTCCACTATGGGCTGGTCTTTTTTCATACGCACCAGATAGGGGACGACTTTATATTTACCGCTCATGAAATTAATGTTAATGGATTGAAATAATATCTGGATATGGAACTATTGCTTCACACAAATTACCTACATAATTATCCATAATGATTGCCAAACCTAAGATAATAGCACCGGAAATCATGGAAATTACATAGTTGTTATTCTTAATTTCTGCCCACTCATTGACATGAGTCATTTGGAATAATGCAAAAACACTGCTCGCAATTGTTAAAAAAGTAAAAATAATGCCAATCAACATAAAAAGTAATACGTAACCTGCTGAAATAGCCATTTTATAGATGTTCTGATCCCCTTGGTTTAATAATCGAATAGCATTAATTCCTGGATCAATTACCGATGATAATATTATAGAGGTTGACAGGATTATAGCAATTTGTAAAATGCCATATGCTAAGTTTCGCTCACTAATGTCGAACCTGCGTCTCAAATATCCATTTAAGATATTGTGTACAACAACAAGTGACATAATACCTATGATATAGGCAACGATGGTTTGAATAATTACAATTGTATTCATGTGTTTTTTGTTTTTAGTTTTGGTAGTTTGAGATAATCCAATTGTTCATATTTCTATGCTCAGGGGCAATCATGCCGAGTCGATATCCCTTTGCTGTTAATTCTACAGCATAGTGTTTTACCCCGTTAAGTGTTTTGAAGTTACTTCCTTGCGTTGGTAATCCGATACCCAAAACAGAATGACCATAGACTGTGCTAATCCAAATGGAAGTTGGGATGTTTAACTTCTTTAAAATAGAAAAACCAAGTAAGGCTCGGGTGTCGCAGTCACCCTTGAGATTATGGGCGAATTCATAAGGTGATTGTACCCCAGCAGAAATATTGGGGAGGCAAGGTTTTTTCTCTTCATGATATTCTTTGATGAAATCATTTTCTGAGTTTGCAACTACTTTTTCACAGCTCATATCGTGAACCAAGACATATGGGATTTCTTGAATCATTGTGACCACCATTTCTGCTGTTTGGGGTAGGGTGAGTTTTTTTTGTTTTTTTTGTGCTCTAATTTGAGCATAAAAGGAGTCCAGGAACTTTTGATCGAAGTTATTTAGTTTTTCGTAAATAGCTGAATAATACTGCGTTTCGTCGTTCGTACTGATGGCTGTAGATTTTACTCGATTTTCCGTACTTTTTCTATAGTTAACCGACGAAGTCGCATAAGTTATACTGTAGGATTTGTTCAGAAAATCCCACCAATCTAGCTGCTTTTTATTCAGAAAGTCACGAACAGATGGGTCTGGATTATTTGTGTCCTCAACAGGCGGAAATTGCTTAATGCTGCCCTCTTCTGTTTTTTGAGGTTTTAATTCGGACTTGACAAAGTGCTTGTTATTTTGGAAATAATAAATAACAAATAATAAAATTCCCCATCCACCAATATTACTCCAAAAGGATTTATTGAATAATTTGCCTAGTATCCAAAGTATCACTAGACCTAAAAGCAATCCAAACAGCGAATAATTTGAATACCATAAATAATATAATAGTAATCCAACAATTGCGCCCATTAGCATTGTAATTATCTGCGATAGGCATCCTCCAGAATGAGAAGTGTTTACAGTTGTATTTAATGATCTATTATTATTTTTCCTTTTTAAAAGAGCTGTTATTGTGCTGGTAATGTTAGACAAACTGCTTTTGGGGGTAGGTAAATAAATTGTACCAAAAGTATTTTGTCCTTCACCAAATCCTGGATTTAAATCAACTGCACCTTCATTTATTGGTTTGTCAATTACAGAAAAAAAAGCTTTGCCTGTAATTTGATATAAATCATGAGTTACTTTTTTGATTTTCGGTATTCCTGGACTTGCAGTTTCAATATCACGAACGAGAAAATTACTTAAATCTCCGCTATAAATATGATTGGTATCGTGGGGGATGAAAACGGAAGTATTTATTCCCGTTAATTTTTCCCATTTTGATGTTCGAGCTTTGAGGATGGGCGTAAAATAGTATGCGCCTGCTTTTAATTCTTCGAAATTCAAATTTTGACAAGCGGTAATTTCCTGAATGTTTACATATTCCCAGCGTATTTTGTGAAAGTTAAATTTCCCCTTATGGACCTCCCTGTCCTTTCGGAAAAGTCCATTAAAACTACCAGAATAAAATTTCAATTTCTCCATTTTTTAATTACATATTCGCAGTTGTACTATCTGGTAGTTCAATTCGCTTAGTCTTAGTAATTTGATTCTGTTGCAGTTTAACTTCCACTCTCCGGTTCATCAGTCTACCTTCTTTTGTCGTGTTCGGAGCCTTGGGCTCTGTGTCTCCTTTTCCTATGGCTTTGAGGTTGCTGTCTTTAACTCCAATGTTGACCAGGAATTTCTTCACTGATTCTGCTCTTCTTTGAGATAGGTCAAGATTTGCTTTTGAATCACCTGTATTATCTGTATGCCCTAAAATAGTTGCTTGAAGACTATCGTTTTTAATCAAATATTCAGCCAACGCCTGGAGCTCTTTGGCACTCGATGGCAATAACTTATCACTGTCTGTGAAGAATTGAACATTGGGTAAGCTTACCATTTCATAATTGTTTGTGGTTGTGGAGTCCACAAAATTCTTTACTATTTTAAGGGTGTCTTTAAGTTCCCGAAAAACTTCAACATAAACGGTATCGGTGTTTTTTTCAATCTTAGAAGTGGTATCATTGCAACCTCCACAGTTACCAAATAATAAGCAGAATAATAACCACAAAAAAGCAATCAATCCCAAAAGCGAGCTCAAACCGCATCCTAATCGACTTTGAATTGGAACTGCCGATGAAAAACAACCTACAGGATTGAATGTTCTTCCCCTGAAGCACCCTTGCGTATTGGAATAGTCTAGCCCTATGGGAGATAAATAATTATCCCATAAGCGTTTGGTACTACCAGTTCCTCCAAAACATCCATCTCCAAAACATCCATCCTGACTTGGGCCCGTTATTACATTACTATGCTTTTCACAGAATTTCACATCAGTAGGAACAGTGTTTTCACATTGAGTGAGCATGTTTTTATCTACATAGTCGCATTTTTTTTCATTCTTTGCGGGTGTTTCAATTTCTGGAATTTCAATTTCTTCGTATGTTCTTATAATTGCTTTGGCATGTAGACGACCATGCTTGTGATTTTTGTTATTTACGAGAAATGGTGTTAGTGGTAATGAAAATTTATATTTTTCAATATTTTCATCTGGAATAAAGGTATTTACCCATAGTGTTGGCTCGGAAATTGCCGTTTTATTGTCAATTTCGCTAATGCGATTCGGTTCTGCATTTTCAAATAATAAATATGCCAAATCAAAAGGCTTGGATGTAATGTCCTTTTGCGAAACTGGAATGAAATTGATAAAGTTACTTTCTGTTGGAAGAGCAGTGTGTTTAAGGAATTTACCTTGGGCAATAGATTGGGCGTTTTTGTCAAAGTCTTCTTTGGAAATCTCTTGAAATTCAAATATCCGAAATATGGGTTGTAATTGGATCTTGTGCTGACCGTTGATTGATTTGGTTAACGGTAAGTCACAGTCTATGAGTTCGAATTGAGACTCAATGACTCCGCCAAAATATTTATAATTGCGTTGAATCACCTTATTTCCCGTTTATAATTGTATTTAGATCGACAGAAGATTTGGGGTTGAACACCAACTTTAATTCTGTTTTGTAAGGTGGGTTTCTCCAAACTGAGTCGAATTCATATTCGATATTGTTCTGCTCGAAATATGAGTTTGCTGTGGAGGCGAGCTCATTGTAATTTTCAGCAATTTGAGCTTCGTATTTATCTTTAACTAATTTAATGTAATTATATCTCGTGCCGTTCAACAATTGTTTCTTTAGCGCTAAGCCTAATAACATGATGCCACAAATAAAGCAAGACCAAAAACGAAATAATGGTTGATTTGTAATGAAGATTGCCGTTTTTGATAGGTAAATTTCTCGCGAATGAATAGCAGTTGTCGAAATAATAAGATCGTTATTAAAATTGATGACATCCGTCCAATCCAATGCTAAAGCCCAGCCAAAACTAATAATGTAACCAATCAAAGTAACGACTACAGTCCTAACTAGAGAAGAGACATTAATTACCTTAGTAATGTTGTAGAATTTGTATTTCAAATTGAAACCATTTGTCTTTTCTACTTTTTCGGGGGACGTTTTTTCGAGTTCATTTTTACCTAAAACGACTCCTATACTCACCAAGGCAAACCGGTATATATTGAAAAAAAGAAAACTGAAAAATACTCCAATTCCAATTGAAATAAATGTCTTGCCCATAACGGAATAGCCGATAAAACTCATTGCTACAATGCTCATGGTAGAAATAATAAATAATATCATTGCAACCATTTTGTACATCAACCTCTCATGGGAAGAAATAATGTCCCATGCAGTCTTTTCGATGCCAAGTAAGTTGATGGTTATTAATTCCACGATCAACTATTGTTATTTACAGTGCTGTTGGAATTCTCAGTGTAAAAAGAATCCGGATTTTCTTGAATATTCTTCAATGTTTTTGCCTTCCATTCATGGATAATAGCTTCGTTAAATTTCTTCGTACTGTCGAGTTTTAAGAGTTTCTCGTGTTTTGCAGCTTCGGTCTCATGGAAATTCACCTTCTCAACATGTATCATACCATCTTTACCCTCGTAAACTAATTCTTCCGTCCATATTCCATTTTCAATTTCTCGGCGTCTATTGTAGTTTTCTACGAGGTAATCATAAACCCCTTTGTTCATCATCATTTTGAATAAAATAGGTCCAAGCTCCAAGCATAAGAAAACGGCAAATATCACCCATGGGACTGCTCCACCTGTTTCATGAGAAATTTGAACACGCTTCAACAATCCACTATATCCATTAGCGCTTTCGCGATTTCTTTCGTATTGTTTTAACTTATCATCCTCCATGGTTTTCATGCGGTTTTCAATAGTTAATAACTCTCGATTATATCTCTCTACATCTGAGGATTTGTTTTTAATAAAATCCTCTTTTTCTTTTCTTTTGTTGTCTACATCTTGCTGTAACTTCTTTGCTACGGGGCCCTCTCCATAAGCGCGCTTGTCTTGCATTTCATTCACTCTAGTTTGGACAAGTTCATCGATCTTTTGATCATATATCGCCAAAGACTTTGAATATTGTTCCAATTTGAAAACTACCTCACTTTTATTTTTCTCTAAGTCTGTTTTCTTTTGTTTAGCGAGATTATCAGTTTTTTGGTTTAGTTCTTCCAAATAGGTTTGCTGGAATTTAGATAGCTCTGCGTCGATTTCTTTTTTCAAAATACGAATCTCCATGGGTGTTGAGATAGCGAAGGATAAGACTATAGCCATTAACATTCGCGGAAACCCTTGAAAAAATTCTTTCCAAGTAATGTTGTCTGTGCCATCACCTTTACCGGTACTCGAAACAATGTATCTGTCTAAGTTGAATATTATGAGCCCCCAAATGAAACCCATGATGCCAAAGTACAATATCATGTCCTTTGCTGTTGTTAGCATGGAGATGTCATGGGCATCACCATCCGGGCCAAAAACGGTCAAGAATGCGAATCCTCCTGAAATCCATGCTAGAATACCAGTACAAAGCACAATTCCTCCTAAGCCAGCATATTTTACACGATCTGTTTTGGGGCTTTGTAAAAGGAAGTACTCGTCGGCACCAGCACACCACCACAAGAATTTGGTTATTTTGGTAGCTTTGGCAAGAGGATAATTTGTAGAATTATTTTGGTTCATATATTATTGATGATAAATTGGATTGAGTGATGGAGTCGTTAGGTATAAGTCTATATTTTTTGAATTTAGAGACCTTAAGGATATGTTGACTTTATTGAGTGTTATACTAGATTCAACTTTTTTAATGTTTGGGTGTGAAGTGGCAATCTTTGGCGATTGTAAATCAATGCCAATACTGTGAGTTGACCCAATCTCGCGCGTATTAAAAAAATTGATTTTTAAGGGTATTAACACGTTGGTTGGTTTAAGACTGAATAGTGAAGAGAAAAGGACTAGTTTTACTTTCGGGTAATAAGCATTGGAGATTAGATTGATCTCATCCTTCCCCCGAATAAATTGAAAATAGCTCAAGGCCGGAATGTTTGAACCCAGTATTCGAGAGCCAGGTTTGTGAACTCTTGTCTTGTGAACGTTCCCCAGCATCGTCGCTGGTCGGTAAAATACAATGCCCCATTTAATATTCGAAAAATCAAACTGTAATTTAAAGGGTTGGCCATGGATTAGGTATCCTTTGTTTTGGTTATTGATTTTAATTTTACCTAATATTTCCATTGTGAATTTGGTGTTGGCAATATAATTGATTTTTTTTATTTGCAGGTAATATTAGGATTAATATGTTCGGGTTTGATAGTGGTATTTCTTACAGTCAACACGTGAATCTTACCATCCTTTAAAAACAAATGATATCCGTCTCTGCAGTTGTTGTAGCGGTGACAAAAAATTTTGATTGCGGATTTGAAACCTCTTTCATCTGCATATCTATACACTATCCTTGAGCAACTTTCTTTGTATAAGCATTTTCTTCGCTTTGGAGCTGGGATTGTTTTCCAATAAATCCTAATTAAAAATTTTATAAGGAAAGCCATTAAATTGTCATTGAAGTCTGAGTTGATTCTTTTTCAATATTCTGCATTTTATCTAAAAATGTACTATAGTTGCAATAAAAAATATGGCAGACTATCAAAGAATTGACTGTAAGTGCGGTCACAATTACCTAACAAAAGAAATGGTGAGTCGCTGTCCGAAATGTGGCAAAACCAATTACACGCTTGCAGGTGGGTTGGTGTACATTTTAATTATTCTAGCGATCGTAATTTTTGTCGCGCTATTAATTGGTTCTGCGGTATGGTCTTATTACGCGAGAAAAGAAAAATGGAAATGGTACCATTTTGTTGGGTCAATGATACTGGGGTCATATGGCCTTTACGTTTTTTATGAAATGGATAGAACAGATCATTATCCCACACTTTTGATGGTTTCGTATGTGTGTAACGGTTCAGGTGTATTATTGGCCTTGTATACATTGATTGAAAATTTACGTATGAATTCAGGAAATGGGAATTTGGAGTCAAAGGAAGGAACAGGAATAGAAAAAAGTTCCTTAAAGACTGTACTGATTTTTATTGGGGTGGTAGTTTTAACTTTTATTGGGTTTGTTGCATATAAACAATTTGAATCTAAAACTACTGTGCAAGACGCGGCAAACACCGACACTTTCGTCGAAGAACCAGTTTCAGAGGAAACAAATACGATTACAGTGGATAGTACAGCAGTGCAATCTGATGAATCTGACGAATCTCAAAACTCTTCATTTAACTCATATTGGGGTAAAGTTTTTGAATCTTCAGATATGGGAAAATTAGAGCGAATAACCTTTGGAGGAACAGAAGCGGAGCCAGAAATTAATTATCAATCTGATGGCGGGGCTCTTTTAAGTTTGAATTTAAACGAAGCTCAGTCAGCTTTATATTTCACCCAAAGCCCTAACACTTTATATAAGCTTACTGATATTTTCAGTGATCAGTTTACGCTTATCAATCCAGATGGTAGATCACAAGTTTTTCAGATTGTGATGGATCAAGATTTTCAAGAGTAAAAACTAAGTAGTTGACAAACATAGAATTTAATTTGAAATCAAAATGAAGAAAACTCAAAAATTTGTGTTACTCATGATATTGTTCATTGTCGGGGTTGGACTATTTTTCTATATTGGAAAGGAAGCATTTATTTTATTGTCCATTGCTGTAACTATTTATGTAGGTATATCTTGGATGTGGAGTCGATTTTACTGTAAAGGGAAAAAGTTGCCTGAGGGCTCAATCGAATTCAATTTGGATAAATCCGGCGAGTTTATAATAATTGGTTATCTACTGTGTTGGAGTATTGCTCTGTTAGGAGCAACTATATGGGAGTGCCCAACTTGGTATGTTTGGATTATTCCAGTTGTGATGTCTTTGGCATACGCGACTAGGGCCCATGAGGTATATAAAAATTCCAACGACAAAATCATTTTGGATGAGAATTTAATAAAATGGCAAGACGATGGGCAATGGGTTGAATGTAGGATAAAGGAATTTTCATTTAGTTTGAAAAAAAGTGATTGTATTTCTGTAAGTCTGTCTCTATCAAATATTGGGTGGCATTTAGATTTAATTGATACAAATGGGGAATCACATAGTATTGATTTAAAAAGTTTGAATTTGAATGGGCACAAGATGTCAATACAAAAAGCAATTAATAGAAATTTATAAAAATAATATGGCAATAATTATTCATTTCAACACCTTTTTTGGGGAAGAGTCAGAAATAAACAAATTGGATATTTTGGATGCGCTAGAAAACGAATACGGTTCGACAATTTACACGAAGCAAGTATTTGAAAATCCAGAAAATGAAGAAGATGGTTTTGATTTGTACGTCCAGTATCCAGAAGCAGATACTGTGGATTTGGGATTCCTAAAAGAACTTGTTGATGGGAAGGATTTGTATATATTGGTGTATGATATTAACAATAATATTCGACACGGATATTGGTACGACGAGGATGATGAGTGGGTTGAAAATGAATTATCATCTGAGAATATTTCAGAGATAATAAGTGTTTTTAATGTGGATTGAGAAAAATCCGTCCTAAATCTATCTCATTCATCAGTCCGTTTCGATCAATAGTGAGAAAGATTGAAATTAGGCACCCATTTAATTTGGAAGAAATTCCTTGTGACGAGTTCGTATTAGATTTCGTCCATTCCGTTTTAAACGAGAAATGGATAGCCCACTCAACAAGGAAATTTAATCTCAATTTAGGTTTCTATGCCCCCCAAAGAAAATCAAAAGGGATTGTTGATGTGGAGACAGTAGTCAGGCTGTTCAATGTTTCAAGAGATTCCAATCGGGTTAAAGAAATAGCTTTGACTAACAACGAAAATAAAAGTCGATTATCCCCAGTTCGAATGAGTATGAATACAGCAGATTTTGACATTGAAAATAATGGGATTGCTTTAATTGTACCATCATCTCTCTCATCCAAAGCCAAAATGGCTAAAATCTATTGGGGATCTCGATATGGCCCTATGATGGGGCACGGGAGTGCAGAGATTTGGCGGAAACTGAATAAAGGTTGGCGCTTATCCTCAACTAAGGGGACATGGATTTCCTGATTATAGCCTTATTTATTTGCTTTTTTGGGATTTGTTAAATGTCAATTAAAGTTCATTAGGGCATCGTACGAAAACTAATGTTCAATTGACGATCAGTACCTAAATGGATATACGCTTTTACATTGCTGATAGTCATTTCAGAACCAGTGGGATTGCTTTCGTATATTTTGGCAGCTGACAGAACCCAATCCGAATACTCTTGGTTGTTTGTGAATTTTTTCATGGTCATATTGTGCGTTTTTACCGCATATTGATAAGAATTGTAATTCAAGATAATCTGTTCTCTTATCTCATTCCAGTGATTTTCTCTTAGGAAATTTAACGGACCTTTGATGTCAAAAAAGAAAGGCTTTACGCTCTCAAGTTGTTTGCCTAATTTAATTCTTTTGTTTATTACTTTTGTATAGAAGGGGTATATTTTGTATGAAATATAATCAGTTTTCATTTCATTGCTTTTTGCAAGAAATAGAAAATCTTTCAGGTTAGTTGAGATTTTCAGTTTTTCGATCTTATTGATGGCATCGCTACCATATATTTCATTGAAATATATTACAGCCGAAATCATATTAGTTTCGAGTTCTGATTTTGACTTTTTCTCTGCATATTGTTGAGAGAAATTCAACTTCAATAATTGATAATAATCATTATACAAATCAAAACGAACTGTTTTTGTTTTATTGAAATACTTTGTAAACATTTCAATCGCTTTTTCTGATTCCCCTGCATTTTTAAAAATATAGGCATTGACGATAAAGTCATCGGCAGTCTTTGGGTTTGCAATCGGGTTAGCATTTTTTATTGCCCCTTCTAACTGGTCAAATCGATTGAATACTCGTGTAACATTGGTGTTTATAATGTCCGTTTTGGTCGCGATTGAATCAGTTGTTTTGTTGTTTTTCCTTTGTAAATAGAAGATGGATAGAGATATAACAATTGTTGTAATTACTAATGCAATAATTATGCTTGTTTTCCGATTTATTTTGTTTGAAAGCTGCAGTATGTTGTTTGTTTTACTACTGATGTCTTCGACATAACCCGAAATGATTTGATTCTCTGTTTTTATTTCGGAAATATAATTTTTTAAATCATTTGAGGCCTTGTCAAAATACTCTTTAATTACAATCTGTGATTTCTTAGAGTTTGATATAGAATCAGTAATTATTGAGAAATGGTTATTGAGAACTTCGATTTGGATTGAGCTTAACTTTTTGTTGTGTGCCACAGAATTTCTGATGATTCTGATGTCTTCTAATAAGTATCTCAATGACTCTTTCGTATCGCCACCTATTTCGATTGTCTCATCTGAAAAAATCTCTTCCAGCGAAACAAAAATATTTTTATTGAGTAGTATATTGGATAATTCACTAAATGTTGTGCCCGATAATATTCCAGTTTCATCTGAGCTCTTTTGCCATTTCTCAATGATATCAGTTTTGAAAATATTGCCAAGAATATCAAGTAG
>JACCDJ010994501.1_pt1 | contig 11021 bp, 9 predicted proteins | sample 7444481 | NCBI WGS metagenome assembly JACCDJ01 (sample SAMN15323435, study PRJNA562643) | freshwater metagenome | isolation source: river surface water | place: USA:Blue River Watershed | collected 2017-08-15 | reverse complement strand
TCGTTTTTGCTCAAACCCACACGTAAGCTAAATGGGTTCGTAGTTAAGTTTAAGTTAGTAGCAGGTGTTACACTGGTTTGTAATCCGCTGGTAACTGGAACTGCGTTAATGTTTCTTACTGATTCAAATGTAGCATAAGCATAGTTGGCGCTAACGCCTTCATCATAGTAATTTAATACTCTATGTGTTTGCCCATCCCAAGCAAATATCATAGTGTCTGTTAGTAATCTCTGTACTTCACTGGTACTGTTTCTAGCTACAGCAACTCTTCTATCGCCTATCTTACTACCTAATGTAGCTCTAGCACCGCCATATTTAAAATAAACAAAGCCTGTGATCACTTTCTGTGCTTCAGATGATCCGGTATTTGAATACGTAAATGTTGTATCATTGACTACTGTTACTGCCACACCAGTAGCATCGTAGCTATTGTCGCTGCAATCGACATCTACTAAATCACCGTTCTTAAGATCATGTGCTCTAGCGCACACAACAGTGGCTACGTTGCTGGCGTTTCTGCTGACAAATGTCATTGCAGTAGCATCTAATTTACTTGGTAAAAGAACACTTGCTGAACCTGTAGCGGCTTTAGTCAATACAGACGCGCCAGTATTACTATATGTAAATGCTGTTGCTGATGGTAGTGAATCCACCAAAGTCCATGTAGTGTTAAACGTTGCGTCATCACAGGATACAGAAATACGCTCACCGACTTTTAAGTTATGTGGTTCATCTAAAAACACAGTGGCTACGTTGCTGGCATTTCTAGTTACAGATACAATATCCCCTAATAAAGCGTTTTGCTTAATCTGTAATTGAATATATCTATAACTAGCATCCGTAGTAATAATTGCTTCTTTATTTGGTATTACGTTACCTGCATCTGCCTTGGCACCAACGTTTGTACCAGCATTAGTATAGGTAAATGTAGTGCTGTTTACTACTGTAAATGTAGTATTTGTAGCATTGAATGATGTATCTACTGCATCGATACTGACATATTTTTCACCGCCAACAGTTAATAAATTGTGTGGAACACTGGTTACTACTGTGGCAACACCGCCGCTTCTAGCCACAGTACTAATAGCAACTGGTTCACCATTTTGCATACTTGTACCGATACTGTCCTCAGCTTCGTACGCAATGGCGCGGTAAACTTCTGGACTAGTAGGAGCAGGATCACCAATGAAAGTTAACGCAGTACTAGGTCTAATTGGGTTAGTTTCTGTTACATCATAGAATCTAAACGTTTGTAGACCACGTAGAGTTACGTTTTGATTATGAGTTAAATCAGCAGCTAATCCCGAAGCACTGTTATCTGTATTTGAACTACCTAATTGAACACGTAATAATGTTCCGGCAGCAGCTGGCGGAGTTTCTAAATCACTGACGTCTTCAACTCTGCTAACTTCGTAAGTGAATATTCCAACTGTGGATCCGTGGTTAATTTCTAATGCTGTGATATTCTGTGGAACATAATCAAAGTTATGTATGATAAAACTTGTATCAACTTCCTCACCGGTAGTAGCAAATGTTCCACCGCCTAGCTTATAGACTTGGGCGGTTTGCACCATGTCTTCACCCAAAGTAATGCTATCAGGAACTTCTAATGGGTCACCACCTTCAGCTACTAATCCATACACACCCTGTGCTGTGGATCCGTTTAACGAACGAATTTGGCCACCGTTTTTAGCATAGAAAGCAGTGTGACAGTAGTAACTGAAAACGCTAACTGTTTCAATTAATCCTTTGTTAGTACATACAAGACCATATCCCAAATCATTAATTTGTGTAAAGTCATTGCTTAACATGCTGGTATTACCAGCACCGATAATTGTTATTGTTGTAGGTAACGCTACTAATACACTAGTTCCTAACAATGTAGATTCAGATAACAATACCTGATATGTTGGATATGCTCTTACCGGCGCACTAGTAATGCCGTTGGTAACTATAGGAACTAAAGTATTGGTGATCAATGTATTGATACTGCCAAGGGCACCACCTTCACCGGGATTGGCTAAATCTTTAGTCTGCGTTACTTCAACTTGTAAAGGAACTACGGTCACGTTGGTAATAATATCACGTGTCATAGTTCTGATGTATTCGTAAGCACTTAGACAAACACTTCTTATGTAAGTTGGTAACTGATGTTCTCTAGCATAGAATTCAAATGCAGTCATTAACATTTCACTGTTACCAGTGTAGGCTAAATCATGAATCAATGCATCAACAATATAACCGGTATCTCTAGCACTCTTATATTCTTTGTAATTTAATGTAGGATTATCGGCAGCTATCTTTGCCACTACCTGTGCTTTGATAAATGCTTTATTGCGTTTAATCAAACTGGATGCTAAAGGATAACCAACTCCTGACACTGCATGTACAGCATCAATCCTATATCTGTTTGCACCAACTTGGAAAAAACATGGAACCTGCGGCTTCTTATCAACGTTAGTGATAATAATGTTTTGACTGTTTAATTTTTGTGTTACAGTAGCAGTTAGATTCCCAACGAATCCATCAACAAACTGTCCACCGCGGAAAGCCTGTCTATTCAATGACTGAGAGAAACTCGAACTCTGTTGACAATAGGGTGATTTACTTAATATTTGACCATCTGGATCAAGTACCATCATAAATCCACCGTGACCTTGTACACAGACTTGACGGACAATCACACTGTCGTTACATAAAAATACGTCAATGTCTTTATTCTTTTTAGGTGGATTATATAAACTAGCAGGATTTGTTTTGTCAATAATTGCTTGAATAGTTGTAATTTGACTAGCTATTCTAGCACCGCTGCCGCTTTCACCTGCGGTGCCTGTGACCTGGGCAACTGATCCTCTCTTTGGTGGCGTTGTTGACCCAGTTAATACAGTGTTAGCAATAATTGCCTGTGCTAGTGTATTAACATAACCAATACCTGCAAGTGTTTCTGTTTTTTGCGTTGTGATAGCTATTAATGCACTGGCATTTTCAAAATACTTTTCACCAGCGTTTAATGTTTCATCAATTTGACCAGTGCGTAAGTCGCTGACCATTGCATCAACAATATACCCAACGTCTCTGCTACACAATGCTTGATCATAAACTAGACTAGGATATGTTACGTTAATATATCTAATAACTTCGTCTTGTATCAATGCTTTATTAGATGCTAATAAGTTGGCAGCGTTTGGATAAAGTGTTGGTATATCGTAAATTAATGTGTTTTGTGGTCTTGCTGGATCTACAAGATAATGCTTGCCATAAGTTGCAGTTTGATAGATTGACCAGTTACCTGAAGTTACGGTAGTTAATGCACTGAATGGGTCATGTAATGTAACATTAAATGTAGTTGATCCACTAACACTGGTAATTACACCTTCTGCTGGAAAGTTTCCGCCACCTTGTTGTGCCTTAAAGAATGCTCCAACCCAGTTTGGACTAGTTGTTCCAGAACCTAATGTAACAATAATATCACCGTTTAATTGACTAGGTGTAACGGTGGTAGCTGTGGCTAAGTTTTGTCCAGTGTAACCAGTTAAACGCAAGCCATCAAATGTTTTATCTCTGTAGAAAGAAATGTCAGCCCATTTGCTTTTGCTGACTCTTGGTGCCGGTCTAATAATGGTTCTACGCATTTCGTCACCAATAAGAGCCACGTTGGCTGGTAAACGAATTGGATAGTCCTCATATTAGATACCACTTTCTACTTCAATTGTGATGTTTAGGTCTTTGACAGCTTCGCCATATGTCAGTGCTTCACCAATTTCAAAAGTACCACTAATAACATCTAAATCAAAATAGTCTTCACCAATTACAGAAGTTCCGTCCGGACCGTAGTAGTAAACAATATAACCCTTAGCACCACTGTGTTCGCCAACTACTAGTTTACCCGGGAACAGATCTGTATTAAGTGGATTGCCTTGATCTACAGGACTGCCGGCATCATTAGTGAATTTAACTCTTAGGTAACCGGTTGGTTGTACAACTGTGCTAGTGACTTTTGATATATCTAGACCAAGATTATATGAGATGGTTTGATTGTATGGTCCTGCTTCTGGTTCTGCATCATTTATCAGTGATTCAGCATATTCGGCTGCTGCACCAATGGTTCTAAAAGCATATGCTAAAGCACGACCTTCTTTTCCAGGAGGGGTATTAGTTTGTGCATCATCACCTGTAGTTGATACAAATAAATTAATTTGACTAGCAAAGCTACTATTATCAACGTAGTATTTTGTTGCTGCCTGTAAATCATCTGCACCATTTGGAGTACCGGCTCCGGCTAACGCACCTGGATGATCTGACAGATTTAATATGCCTGTCATAGTATCGCCTTGTCGACGTACTACACTAGTTCTTGGCAATGCTTCATTGCTGACCCAGAAGCCAGCAAGGTTTGGATCGTAGTAGGAATCTGTTATAGTTTGTACACCGCTACCACCACTGACACTTAATCTATTTGTACCATTTTTAGCATCATTAAATGTTGGATGTACACTTAATTGGTTAGCGTTTACGAATTTTAAAAAGTAAACAGGTTTAGCAGTTCCTGTGCCACTGCCAACACCGCTGGCTGTAAATCTTTCACCTGCTGTATTTGAGTCTGCACCAAGTAAAGTAAAATTAGTATTACCTACAGTGTTTATGACATAGGTTCTTCCTACGATAAATGAACCAGCATTAACAGTTTCTTCTAAATTAGTGGCATTAGTCCCTGTGCTATTATAGGTATAACTGATACCGTCCGCACCACTGTCTAATCCGTGTCCAGTAATGTTTATATTTCCATCAACATAGCTGTCTATGGTTCTTGTATATTCATTTGCAGTATCTGGTTCACTGCGTAAGCGTATTTGTCCTGCACTGCCTGATCCACCTGTTTGTTGGATATAGCGTCTGTCAGCATATCCTTTTGTAATTGCTAGATCATCTATGGTAGCAGTAGTTCCACTGGGACCGTGAACAGCATTAAACAGTGCCACAGCAGTGGGGCTAGGCTCTGCTATTTTACCAATAGGAAATGTTCCCGCACCATTTAATGGACCACTTAGATCTGGACTAAAGTCTGTACTTAAACTACCGCCTGTGGCAGAAATAGTAATAGCTGAAGGATCGCTGACATCGATGTTAATTCCAGCACCAGCACTAAGGGTCCTAGCCAGCACATCTGTTCCGCTGTCGCTAGATGTAATAATCTTATTCGATCCCAAATTATCTGGAACATTGTCCAAATCTTGGAAACTAATACGTCCCTCGCCACTAAAAACTGCATATAGTTCATTGAAGTTTTCGTTAACTTTACGGAACGATTCGCGGATACTGTCACCAGTACCGTCGTTACCCTGTACGCCTATATCAATTATCTGCTTGGCCATTTAATTCATCCCATCATATAGTTCATCTGCGACTGCAAAACTAGATCCGCAACCACAAGTTGTCTGAGCATTAGGGTTTTTGATATTAAAATTTGCACCCATAATGTCTTCTTTATAATCAATCTCAGCACCCTGCAGGTACTGCATACTCATAGCATCTATTAAAATTTTATATTTTTCCAGTTCGATTTCAAAATCGTCATCGTTCTGTACATCGTCAAAGGTAAAGCCATATTGCATTCCACTGCACCCACCGCCTTGAACAAACGTTCTAAGAGAAAGACCGGGAGTGTTTTCTTCGTTGAGAAGGTCAATAATTTTGGCTTTTGCTGAGTCGGTAATTGTTATCATAATGATATTTATCGAAAGATTTTATAACCTTAATGTAAATAATTGATGTTCCTGAAAGAAGAAATAGAAACATACCACTACTGCCGCGTTAGCAAATTAGGCAACACCCACAGTTATGTTAGAGAAAAGACTGTGGCTGTGTTTCGTTGCGATAATTGCGGAGAAATTTTTAGAAGGGACAGGGCTAAGATGAGTCCTAAAAGATTAAGCAACAATTATTTTCACGTTTGCCCTAACTGTAATGCTAAGAGATTTGCTCAGAGAAAGGGTGTTGAAAAAAAGCATATATGGGATATGCCTGCTAGTAGCTTAAATGATGTATCTAAACTCTAATGTTGCCCACTAGTTTTATAAACCAGTAACAGTAATCACGATCCTGAAACTTGACGTTAGATGGATAGATGTGATGATTTTTATGTGACTCTTCGCCCCAAAGCAGTCCTAAAAATTTGATATTTTTAGCGTAAGTATCTTGATCTTTGTCTAAATCACTATGGCCCCAAGTATTAACAATGCCTAAAAATAAAGCACAGACAGTGACACTGAGTCCAGCAAAGTAAAGTAACCACAGTGGATTTATTAAAAACAACACTAGAGAATAAACAGCAAATAACTTATTATAATGATTGTGTAAAAACATTAAATTTTTATCTCTAAGAACATCGATAACTAATTTAGGATTTACATTATCAATTTTGTACCAACTTATCAAAGTTTTAAATTTTCCCACACTAAACGGACTCTGCGGATCTTCTGCGGTGTCAGTTTTAGAATGATGTGTTCTATGAATAATGGCCCAGCCTAACGGTGTTCCCTGCCCGCTCATAATCATTAATAGATAACAAACGTATTCAGAAAATTTGTTTTTATATTCAAATGCTCTGTGACTAATTTTTCTATGATATAATGCGCTGACAGCAATGCCAGATAGCACCCAACCTAAAAAGATTCCTGATAGAAATAAAATAGGATCAAAGTACCAAAAACAAACTAGAGTTAAAAGGAAGGTTGCTACTTTGAGCTGTTGCGTCGACGTCATAGTCAACTATTTAAATTTTAGTTGCTAGGCCTAGCACTGAACTGATTTTGTCCCAGTTCATTATTTTCCATTGATTTTCGAGATATTTTTTCTTATCGCTTTGGTAGTCCAAAGCCCAAGCATGTTCCCACCAATCTACTAGTAAAACAATATCATTTTTGATTTCGTGATTGATGATAGTCTTTATCTTGCCATCCCTAGCCAAGTAAACCCAACCACTGCCCTGTATGCCCATGGCAGTTTTGCTAAATTCTTCTTTGAACTTGTCAAAACTTTTGTAGTGTTTGATTATAAAATCACTGACAGCACCTCTGGGCTCATTTTTACTGTTAGGCTGCTGATACTGTGAAAACAATATGTTGTGTAAGAATGCACCTGCTTTGTTAAATTTTGGATCGCCCTCCCCTTTGTTAAATCTTTCAACATAAGAGTTGGCTAGTTTGCCATAATGATAATCTAACGTTTCTTTACTAATTGAAGGTGCGAGATCTTCACGTGAATAAGATAGCTTATTCAGTTCTAATTTTTCTCGTTTTCCCTCTAAAATCAGTAGATATTGTTGAATTTCTTGTAGCATAAGGTATTTATTAATAAATAATCCACAAGGAGATTATACTATGGAAATAGTAATCATTGCAGTCGTAGCAGTAGCACTAGGTGCTTTTTGGTATTACAATAGAAGCTCTAAGAGTTTAGATGTAAATCAAGATGGCAAAGTAGATGCCGCTGATGCTAAAGCCGCAGTTCAAAACGTTGTAGAAGGTGTTAAAGCCACTGCTGACGTTAACAAGGACGGTAAAGTTGATTCTGCCGACGTAGCAGTTGTAAAAGAAAAAGCCAAAGCAGTTGCCAAAAAGACAACAGCTAAGGCTAAAGAAACTGTTAAAAAAGCATCAACTCGCGGTCGTAAGCCAAAATCAAAATAATATAAGGGGCATTGCCCCTTATATTTTTCCTATCAATTTCTGAATTAAAAATTCTTTTCTATCTACCCACCTAGTTTCATAAGCAGGGTCTCCGGGACCAGTCCACATAGCTACACCTTTGTATGCGTATTTGAACCAAATTCTTTTTTTGGTATAGTAACAATGTCTAGGCCATAAACTTAACTTTAATTGCCATCCGAGACAGTGGCTTTTAAAGCTGTCATCAATCCAATCAAACGAGTTGTCCAGTGGCATATTTGTATAATTCAAATGAAGCTAGATTCTTAGCTTTGCTTTCGCACATAATATCAGCCCACTCTCGATGTGTTAATGCCCAATCGTTAACAGCAGTATTCCAGTAAAAATTACTGTGTGCGCGAAGTTTTGCTTTTTTGTGTCCACTCTCCATTAGCGTATTAAGGGAGGGAACGGTGTCTGTGGAATGGTTAACAAGATGCTCTTCCCGTGATACACTATAATGTATAACAGGCCGAACACCACGCCAGCTATTAATAATCCTTTTAATACGGTCGTCATTTGCTTCAATATATTCTCCAGTCTTAACCCAATGATGATGTATGTCTAACACCAAAGCGAGATCGTTTGCCAATTCGAGACTGGCTTCGATTCCCCAGCTGATTTCGTCGTTTTCGATAGTAATACAGTTTCTCGCCTCTGGTGAGAGACGCCTAAGTGCGGCTTGTATACCGGCTGGACCGGCTCTACCGGCAATGTGGACATTGATTTTAAAGTCCTGGAACGATGTGCCATAGCCCATCCATCTAGCCATATCTGCATGATACTCAAACTCCTCTATGCTTCTATTTACTATGTCCGGATTATCACTAGCCAATACACAAAATTGGCCAGGATGGAAAGAAAGACGAACGTTCCTATCGCGAGCCAGCCTGCCCACTTCTGCAAAAGCCCGTTCTGCATATGCACGTACATCAGGTAGCTGCCAAAAATAGCGCCAAGTAGGCTCAGTATAGACAGGGAGGATATCACTGCTAAGGCGAACCATTCGAAGATCATTATCTAATTCTCCTATACGTTGTACTAAGAGTCTGGCTGCTTCGATGTTCTGTTTAACCAAGTCCCATAACTTTTGTTCAGCTACATCGCGTGTTTGGCGATTAAGCCATGCCACTGTAGTAGCACCTGTATTATATTTTTTACAATCATCTTTAGGACCAATACCATCTACTTGATGGGGAAAATCAATCCATTTGCAGGCAAAGCCGATACGTTTAGTCATAAGCACATTATAAAGTATCTATCGCCAGTTGTCAATAACTATTGGATCCTTTACTTGTTCAGGTTTTGGGTCTCCATGAAAAACCAAAATCCTAGTTTCAGTTTTAATTTTTGGCTCATGTTGTATGGTAGAAAAGTTTCTTTGACGTCCTACCCCAACGATTTCGTTTCGATTTCTAATTTCCCATTTGTAACTTTGGCACCACTCATCTGGCCAAAATTGAAAGTTTTCTTTTACAGTTTCAAAAATCCAATCTTGATCTCCGTGCAATCGTTTAGTTATGGATATATCTCTAATTAAGTTGTCCCATACATGCGGCAACGTTCCAGAATCCAATCTGAAAACACTGCTGTTATATCTGTTCCAAGCTGAATTCATAGCTCTAGTAAAGTCCCTAATGATACAAAATTTGCTTGGAGAATATTCAAAAAAACAGTCAATGTTTTTGATGATGACTACATCAAGATCTAAAAACAATATTTTTCCGTTTATAGGTAAGTCTTTACTGAATACAAATGGCTTATACCACCAACCTTGTAGACCTTTTACTTCTGGGATTTGTATAATTTTAATATCAGGATCTAGACCTACGGGATTTTCAGTTATACAAAAGAATCCAATGTCTCCGGTTGTGTGTCTTTTCACCATGTTAAACAACCTGTTTACATAGAGGCTACTGTATTTGTCTCCGTATTTTAAACAAACTACATTGCGATCTTTACTGTCTATTGTTTGATCTTTTATTTTTGACAGTGCTTTTTGTAGTTTGAGTTGAGCTTTTAGAGATTTGCGTTCAGCTTTAGTTAAATCTTCTGACATTGTCGTGCAAAAATTTTAGTTGTCCAATTAGTTTCCTTATCTCAGACAGAGGAACCATATTAGGTCCGTCGCTTGGTGCACGATCTGGATCTTCGTGTGTTTCAATAAAGACTACATTTACTGAACCTGTGGCTACAGCAGCCCGCGCCAAGTAGGGCACCATGGTCCTATCTCCGCCTGACTTCGTTCCCATGCCTCCAGGCTGTTGTACAGAATGTGTTGCATCGAAAACCACGGGATAACCAAAACGTTCCATAATAGGTAAACTGCGCATGTCCACCACAAGATTATTGTATCCATGAGTGTATCCTCTTTCACATAACATGATGCGATGATTGCCTGTACTGGCAATTTTTTCTGCTACATTTTTCATATCATGTGGTGCTAGAAACTGACCTTTTTTGACATTAATTGCACAGCCTGTTTCACCAGCCGCTAATAATAAATCAGTTTGTCTGCATAGAAACGCAGGTATTTGTATTATATCAACACCTGCATCTGCAACTTCTTTTGCTTGATATGTTTCGTGAATATCTGTTAATACAGGCACACCAAATTCATGTTTAACAGCCATTAAGACTTCTAAACCTTGATTGATTCCTATACCACGTGTTGTGTTGATACTGGATCTATTAGCTTTATCAAAGCTACTTTTATAGACAAAGCCAACACCTAAATCATCAGTAATCTGTTTTAGATTACCTGCCATATCTTCGGCATGACTTTGACTCTCTATTTGGCAGGGACCTGCTATTATGACCAGCGGATTGTCACCACCTATACCAAGTTTGTTTATGTTAAATGTACGCATATAATTATTTATATATGCGCACACCGAATCAGCCTTCGTATATTGCAGAATTGCCTGCGTGTTCAAACACTTCAGCAGATTTCAGCCTAACACCTTGACCTACAGGATAACGTGCTTCAAATACACGACCATCTGGGTGTGACCATCCTCGACCTTCTTGATAAGCGCATAGGATTTCATTCATAGTATCATAAACTAATTTTGCAAACATTTCGCAGCCTACACCATCTACAATACGTAGATCGATAAGACCCATGTTTTTAAAACCACCTTGGATTTTGTTTAGTTCTATAAATGTTCCACGCTCGGGATCATCTTTAGCTATAACCATTGTGTGGTCAAATTGCCATTCACTCCATTCTTTAAATGCTTTAAGGCCACCAAAATCCATAACCCAGTTACGATCATCTAGTGTTTCGCTTTCAAAGATTAATTTGATACCAAT
>JACCDJ010264643.1_pt1 | contig 11033 bp, 10 predicted proteins | sample 7444481 | NCBI WGS metagenome assembly JACCDJ01 (sample SAMN15323435, study PRJNA562643) | freshwater metagenome | isolation source: river surface water | place: USA:Blue River Watershed | collected 2017-08-15 | reverse complement strand
GGGCTGGAAGTTTTGCCCAACCTTTTTGCGCTTTTTTTGCAGTGCGAAGTACCGAAAGAATTTCATCTGCTGTGGCCTCTGGAACTGTTGCAATAACTTCATTGATATCTGAAGGATTAGTGGAAGTGAACATAGGGGCATTCTCTCCTAGATAAGCAAAATTGGAAAATGCCGATATTGTTTGAACATGGAAGGCTCAACTCGAACCGTTGCCGCAGTAATTTTAGATTTATTGGCAAATGAGGGCGTCAAAAAAGCTTTTGGGATACCAGGTGTCCACAACTTAGGTTTTTGGAATGCACTATCAAAAGAGCGCCCAGAAATTGTCAGCGTTAGGCATGAGCAGAGTTGTGTATATGCTGCCGATGGTTTATCTCGAGCAACCGGTAAGTTGGCAGTTGCCATCACAACAACCGGACCGGGTGCAGCCAATACCTTGGGCGCTTTTGGTGAAGCTGCCATCTCTGGTTCACATCTTTTATTGATTTCGTCAGAGGCACCAATTAAAAATCGATCTTCCGAAGGTGCTCGAGGTATTTTGCATGAAATGGATGATCAAAGTGCTTTATTTGCACCACTTGCCAAGCGGGTAATGATTGAAAGTAAGGAGTTAGTTTTGGCAAAGAGTTGCAAATCAGCTTCTGAAGCCATTGCCACTGTGGTTGATTTTTTAAAGTACCTATCAACTGCACCAGTGGGAGCTGGGTATATAGGTGTCCCAGCCGATGTGCTGAATCAAGAATTTACGGGGTCTATCCCACAACCGAGTGAAAAAGCATCTGCATTTGTTAATCAATCCATGAGAGAGACTTTTGATCTCAATCCAATAAAAGATCTTCTTTCAGGATCTAACAAAATTGGAATTTGGGCAGGGGGCGGTGCCACTGCGGTAACAAGTCAGATTGCAGCACTTTCAAATCACCTAAGCGCTCCGATATTTACCTCCTTTGCAGGTCGCGGTGTCGGAAGTTCTAGTAAAAACTATTTGAATATTCCAATACATGAAATTGAAGCGGAAGAACTCTTATCTGAGTGTGAGGTTTTATTGGTATTTGGATCCCAATTAGATGGAATGAATACTAAGAATTGGAGCATCAACTTTCCCAAAAAAGTAGCTTTGATTGATGCTAATCCTAAAATTGCTCTTCGAAATATCTCAGCAGAAGTGGTTATCCAAAGCTCAGATTTGTCTGGGATAATTGATCAGTTATTGGATGTAGATGGCAGAGCTAGTTGGGTTAATGTGGCACAAATTTCAACTGATGCCCGTAAAAGAATTGCAGCTAGTGATAAGGGCAAAGCTGGGATGGCCTTGGTTGAAGCCATCGAAAAAAGTTGGCCTAGTGAAAATAACATCATATGCGACATGGCAATTTCTGGTTATTGGACTGGTGTTTATTTGCAAGCAAGGCGGCCTAGACAAATTGCATATCCCGTTGGCTGGGGGACATTAGGTTTTGGTTTGCCAGCTAGTTTGGGTCCATCCTCTGCCGGAGTTGCCACACTACTTGTCTGCGGTGATGGTGGAATTGCCTTTGGTCTTGGGGAGTTGGCAACAGTTGCTCAAGAGCAATTGCCACTAACTATTTTGCTCCATGATGATGGTGGTTATGGAATGTTGCGTTTTGATCAAAAAGTTATGAGTCATCCAGAACGAGGGGTTAATTTATTTAATCCCGACTGGAAAGTATTAGCTCAATCCTTTGGAATAGATTTTATTGAAAGTACTTTGGATCAACTCTCTGCAGTTCTGGCTAAAAGATCTGTGAGCAGCACTCCAGGTATAGTTTTAATTACCGAATCTATATATCCACCAAAAAGTACTAGCCCAAGGTGGCAAGAGAAGTAGGCAGCTACCTAGTTAAACCAGCGTTGATAATAAAATAGTAAATTGTAAAAATCACAGAGGCCCAGAGAAATCCTGTCCACCAACTCATGCTCAGTTTTACCTTGTAAGTATCCCAATTAACCTTTGCTAAGTTTTTATCTGCCTTTACCTTATTTCGATAAGAGATGATCATGTAAGCAGACACGATTATCGCCCAAAGAAACATAAAGCCAGATCTCATGAGTGCAGTTTATCCCCTTTTTAATCTAGTAGCTTGTAGAAAAACCATGTTGAGACAAGTGAACCATCGGGATTTTGAGCAAACTTTGGAATCTGTCCACTTTTTTTCCAACCCCACTTTTCATAAACACCTTCCACAAGAAAGGTAGTGGCAGAGTCCAAATACAAAAGCTTCAATCCATTTTCAGAGGCATAATTTGTCGCAGCTTTTTCAAGTGCTGCTCCAACACCCATTTTTTGAACTGTTGAATGCACTAGTAATTTACGAAATTCTGCACGATGTTTTCCGTTAGCACGTAATTCCCTAGTTACTATCACACAACCCACTACCGTCTTGTCTACCGAGGCGACAAATAATCCATTTTCCGATTCGCACAAAGAAATTTCATCAATCCAGAATTTTTCAAAATCTGCCTCAGTTGAATCATTCATGAAACCGACGGAGTAGTTCTTAGCTACCGCATCTTTGAGTAGTTGAACTAAGGATTTCATCACTTCGGAATCAACCTCGGATGCAGACTTGATCTGCCTTATCTGGTAATTAGAGGATGTGATCTTTTCCATCTCGTTATTGTAGACATTCCTATCTACACTAGGGCTTATGGCTCATGTGCGGACTCCATTTATTACAGCTGAAGAGATTAACGATTTATGCACATATGAAAAGATAGTTGAAAATCAACGACAGGTATTCAAACATTTCTTTTTAGATGAAGCGGTAATGGGACCACGAGCAATTTTATCTCAAGGAGAAAATGCTCAGTTTTCTTATATTGCACGAGCATCAAGTGATGGTCCAACAATTGTTAAATTTGGGACTGTGGTGCCTAGTAATTCAGATAGAGATATTCCAGTTGTGCAAACAACAGTTTCAGTTATCGATGCAAAGACTGGAAGTATCAAGTTGTTTTTAGATGGTGAGACAGTAACTAAATGGCGAACTGTCTGTGCAAGCATGGCAGCTGCAAAGGAATTATCTAATCCAGTTAAAAAGATTGCAGTCATTGGTGTTGGTCATCAGGGTGTAGCGCACTTAAAAGCTGCAAAATACATCTTCAAACCAGAGAAAATAATTGGTATTGATAAAGACATAAAGAAAACAGATCTAGGCATTGAGATAACGCAAGATATTGACGCAGCATATGAATGCGATTTAATTTTTATCTGCACCAACTCCCAAGAACCAGTTATTAATTCTGCGTTAAATTCTGGTTCCACATGCATTTCGATCGGTTCATTTGCGCCTAATCGGCTGGAGGTATCAGTCGTGGCATTATCTAAGGCTGATAAGGTTTTTGGTGATGATGCAAAAACAATTTCTGAGCAATCAGGCTCAGTGGTGAAAACTCTTGAGAATTATGAACGCTCATGGCAATACGCACAATCAATTGGTGGGGTTTATGCTGGGAAAATCAAGGGTAGAGAAGATGCGAAACAAGTCATCTATTACTTCTCAGTTGGACTTGGTATTCAAGATGCAGCTTTGGCGGAGTTTATTCTTGCTAATGGAAAATTTTAAAATAATGAGAGGAATTTAAGTGAAGGAGATAGAGGCGAAATCCTTTCTGAAGAAAAACTGGGGAATAGAAGGCGAGTTTTCTGCCCTACCAAGTGAGCGAGACATTAATTTTAAAATTACTAGCAAAAAGAATTACGTGTTGAAGATTTATCCAAAGGTTGATGCATCGCTCAAGATTAAGTTAAACCTACAAAATCGGGTATTAAAGTTCCTGGAAGATAACAAGATCCATACCTCACCAGCGGTGATACCGACTAAGAATAAAAAGCTTTTGATCTATCCAAGTAAAAATTCAGCTATCAGGTTGCTCACCTTTCATGAAGGCTCTGCCTGGGGTATCAAAAATCAGCACACAGCCGATGAAATTGAACAATTAGGCAGATTAATTGCCACAGTCGATAAAAATTTGAGCTCCTTAAAGATCAGCAAGGAGGAGAAAAAATCCTTAGATGCTCCCTTTATTTGGAATATGTTGCAGGCGGAAAAATTGTTGGCCTGGAGTTCTAAGATTACTGACTCTAAGGTGCAGGCGATAGTTGATAAAACACTTAATAATTACAAAAAAAATATTCTGCCTAGTTTAAAGCGAATGCCGATGCAGGTAATACACAATGATGGAAATGATTACAACATCATTGAGGATAAACAGAAGTTAGCTCTAATTGATTTTGGTGACATGATTTATGCCCCAAAGGTAGTTGGAGCTGCAGTTGCAGCAGCTTATGTTGGATTAAAATCCAATGATCCCGTGAAGCAGATTGCTCAGTTTGTACGTGGCTACCACAGCGTTAATCCACTTTCTTTAGATGAGATCACAATTTTTATCGAGTTAGTAAAGGTTAGATTGGCATCAAGTATTGCTAATGCAGCACTGCAGCGATCAAATAATCCAGAGAATGATTACCTTTCGATTTCACAAAAAGAAGTGCCTGGCTGCTTGATTGCTTTGGATAACTTCGACGCTAACTTTGCGCTTTTTAGATTAAGAAATGCAATTGGGCTTGAAGCAAATCCGAATGCAAAGGCGATCCGTGATTATCTGGTTGTTACAAAGCCAGCTAATTTATTGGAGAAATCTTTCGCAGAGCTAAAACGGGTTTATATCAACTGGTCATTTGATAACCCAGAGATTGCTAGAAGCACCAAGGAGATTGAGGATTTAATGGCCAAGAGTGGGGCTGAGGTAACAATTGGTTACTACTGCGAGAATCGAAATGTTTATCAAGGCGAAGCCTTTAATCCGGCAGCAGATAGTGCCAGAACATTTCATTTGGGAGTAGATGTTGGTATGACAGCTGGCACACCAATCTATGCACCATTAGATGGTGTTATTGAAATATTTAACAACAACTCAACACATCTTGATTACGGTCCAGTTGTTATCTTGCGCCACAAGACTGACAAAGGAGTTCCATTTTGGACTCTTTATGGTCATCTTTCACTTGACTCCATGCCGGATTGGAGGATTGGAAAGGAGATTAAGGCTGGCGAATTGATTGGTCGGATGGGCAAAGAGGAAGAGAATGTTGGTTGGCCACCGCACACACATTTTCAACTACTCACTGATTTATGCGGTATGGGGATTGATATATATGGGGTTGCGCCAAGGGATGAGATCGCACTTTGGCGAGGTATTTCTCTGAACCCAAATTTAATTTTAGGTATTGAAAGCGGCACAGATGCACATGCAAAAATCTCACCTGCAAGTATTAAAAGTGAGCGTCGAGTAGTCATTTCACAAAATCTCTCACTCAACTTTAAAAATCCAGTAAATATTGTTGCCGGAAGTGGCGCATACTTATTTGATGAGAAAGGTAAGAGCTACTTAGATCTGGTCAACAATGTCGCTCATGTTGGACATGGCCATCCACGGGTGGTAGCAGCTGCTGCGGCTCAGATGTCGGTCTTAAATACCAACACTAGATACCTTCATCAAACTGTTGTTGAGTACGGCAAAGCGATTACCAGCAGTATGCCTGACCCACTTTCAGTTATATTTTTCGTCAATAGTGGCAGTGAGGCAAATGATCTAGCAATCAGATTAGCTAGGGCTCACACAAATGCAAAGGGAGTAGTTGCACTACGTCATGGCTATCACGGCCATACCCAATCAGTAGTTGAGATCAGCCCCTATAAATTCTTGGGCAAAGGTGGTGCTGGTGCGCCTAAACATGTTGCAGTAGCTGAACTACCAGATCTCTTCCGTGGCAAATTTACCGGCAAAGGAGCTACTGAAAAGTATTTAAGCAATTTGAAGAGGAGTATTACCTCATTAAAGCAACCACTCTCTGCCTTTTTTGCCGAATCGATAGTTTCTACCGCTGGACAAATTGTTTTACCTCCAGGCTACTTAGCTGAGGCCTTTAAAGTGGTTCGGTCAAATGGTGGAGTTTGTGTAAGTGATGAGGTACAGATTGGTATGGGAAGGGTGGGAGATAAGTTTTGGGGTTTTGAATTACATGGTGTGGTGCCAGATATTGTCACGCTAGGAAAACCACTAGGTAATGGCCATCCATTGGCTGCAGTGGTTACCACCCCTCAGATCGCTGCCTCATTTAACAATGGCATGGAGTACTTCAATACCTTTGGTGGAAATCCAGTAAGTGCAGCAATTGGACAAGCTGTTCTTGAAGTTATCTATGATCAAAAATTACAACTTAATGCTAAAAATGTTGGTCAATACCTCCAAGATGGTGTTCGCTCTTTAATGAGCAGTTATCCAATCATTGCTGATGTGCGGGGAAGTGGCTTGTTTATCGGCGTTGAGATGATGCTAGATGAAAACAAACCCGCGACAGATCAGGTGAGTGATTTAATGGAGTTTGCGCTATCAAAGGGAGTTTTACTCTCATCTGATGGTCCAGATAACAATGTGCTTAAGATAAAACCGCCATTAGTAATTACAAAAAGTGATGTTGATCTACTTTTAAATGTGATGGGTGATTGGCTGGCGAAGAGATGAAACCACCGTTAGCGGGAATTAAAATTGCAGATTTCTCAAGAGTTTTAGCAGGTCCATATGCAACTATGTTGCTGGCAGATTTAGGTGCGCAGGTGGTTAAGGTTGAACGGCCAGGGGTAGGAGATGACACCCGCACCTGGGGCCCACCATTTGATAAGGATGGTAACGCCACCTATTTTCTATCGGTTAATCGCAATAAGGAGGGTTTGCAACTAGATCTATCAGATCAAGCAGATCAAGTACTCGCAGTTGATTTGATTAACTCATCCGATGTTGTTGTTGAAAACTTTGGACCAGGTGGCATGGAGAAATACAACCTTGGTTACTCAAAGTTGATTGCTAATAATCCAAAGCTGATCTACTGCTCAATTACCGGATTTGGAACATCTGAAAAAGCGGCCGAACTTCCTGGTTATGATCTTTTATTGCAAGGTATGAGTGGATTAATGAGTATCACCGGCAGTGATGAAAACAATCCAACTAAGGTTGGCGTTGCACTAGTTGATGTAATCACCGGATTACATGCTGTAGTTGGCATCTTGGCAGCACTTCGGGCAAGAGATGAACAGGGAGTTGGTCAAAAGGTTGAGTTAAATCTCCTTAGCTCCACATTATCTGCATTAGTAAATCAAGCATCTGCCTATCTCTCCGCAGGTGTAATTCCAAAGGCGATGGGAAATGCTCACCCCTCAATTGCCCCCTACCAGGTGTATAAAGCTAAGGACAAGCAATTTATTGTGGCAGTTGGAAGTGATCATCAATTTACTAAGTTTGCAGCTTGCATAAAGCCAGAGTTATTAGCAGATAAGCGATTTGCAACTAATCAGCTTCGGGTTGAAAATCTTAAGCAACTAAATGATCAACTTGAGCCTATCTTTGCTCAGCAGAGTGCAGATCATTGGATCTCCACTTTAGCTAAGGTAAAGATTCCAGCGGGTGCGATAAATAACATTGAAGAGGCCTTCGCTCTTGCTCAATCATTGGGCTTGAACTCAGTAGTTGAGATTGATGGGGTTAAGTCGGTTGCAAACCCAATCTCATTTAGTAAAACTCCAGTTGAATATCGATTATCACCGCCTAATCTAAAAGGGTAGTTGCGCTAGCCTTATCAAATGAGGGCTGAGATCTCTACCAAATTTACACTTCTAGCTTTAATCTGGGGCTTTTCATTTTTAGTACTACTTAGAGTGGTCGAAGCATTTGATTGGGCAGCAGCGATATCAGTTAGAGCATTTATTGCAAGCGGTTGCCTGTATCTACTAGCCCTTTTGTTGCGAAGAAAGTTAGATTTTTCAATTGGTATCAAACACTTTGCCATTCTTGGCACAGCAACTGTTTCTATTCAATTAATCGGACTCTCTCTAGCGGTTCCAAGAATCGGAACCGCCTTAACTGCAATCTTGGTGGGTGCAATTCCCTTATTCTCAGCTGTGATTGGCCGGCTTATGAAGATTGAGCAGATCGATCGAAAAGGTTTTTACGGATTAATTTTGGGATTTATTGGAATTGTCTTTCTAGTGGGTTTTCCAAGTGAGCAACTAAGTGATCAATTTGTTTTGGGATTTGGTGTATGCCTCTTCGGCTGCATAAGCGCTGCATTTGGAAGCAATTACTCAAAGCTGAAAATGTCAGAGGCTGGTAATTGGGAGCAGGTAATTGGCGCCTTCTTCTTCGGAGGTCTATTTACCTCACCAATTTTGTTTTTTGTGCCAATAAAAACTGGCCTTAATTCAATAGATTGGCTATACATGATCTCGCTAGCAGTTTTTTGTAGTGCATTTTGTTATGTAATTTACTTCTCTCTTGTAGCAAAAATCGGGGCAACTAGATCAATCTCTGTTGAGTTTTTAGTAACAGTGGTGGCGGTTTTGGTTGGTGCCTTTTACCTAAATGAGGCTATCTCCTTGATACAGCTCTTTGGCGCACTTTTAGTAATAATTGGCTCTGTGTTAATTCTAGATCTGCTATCTCCAAAAAAGCTGGGCAAGGTATGACCAATACGCCACAGGGCAGTTATTTAGATCTACCCGAGAATCTACCTGTTCCACAAGATGATGGCGCAGCAGATCACTTAGATGGAGTTAAATTAAATCAAGTATTACTTAAGGCAACCAATGAAGAGGTGATTGATTTATCCAGATTAAAGGGCACAACTGTGGTTTTTATCTATCCCATGACTGGTGTGCCTGGAGTGGCACTTCCCGATGGTTGGGATGATATTCCTGGCGCCCGTGGCTGCACCCCACAAGCTTGTTCCTATCGAGATAATTACCCAAAGTTAAAAAAACATTTAGATCACCTCTTTGGATTAAGTGTGCAAAGTAGTGAGTATCAAAGAGAGTTACGGGATCGAGTTGAACTTCCCTATGAAATTTTATCTGACTCAGATTTTAAGTTTGCCAACTCCATTAAATTACCTACTTTTCAGGCTCACTCGATGAAGCTTCTCAAACGATTAACCTTGATAATCAAAGATGGCGTTATCACAAGCCATCATTACCCGGTTTTTCCAAGCAATAAGGATGTTGATTGGGTATTAGATCAGTTAACTTGATCTCTTTGGCTTTATGATTAATTCATCCAATCCAATTCGATGTGCTTGAAACTTATTAACTGGCGTATCGGCAGGGTAGCCAATTGCAAGTCCACACAAGAGACGATAATCCTTGGAGATATCAAACTCTTTTCTAATCACATCATCCCAAATGTTGACCGCCCCTTGAGCACAGGTGCCAAGACCATGGGCATGGGCTGAGAGCATTAAGTTTTGCATCATCAATCCAGCATCAGATGCGGCGTAAATATGAAGACTCTTATGGATATATATAAAAAGCTCAACTGGAGCGCCAAAGAAGGAGTAATTCTTTCCCCACTGCGCATCTCTTGCAGTGCGATCACCACGTTTGACGCCAAATAATTCATAAAGCTCTTTGCCAACTCGTTGAGCTCTTGGCCTTAACTCCTTTACATATGGCTTAACAATTGAGCGATTGCTAGTTGGTAGCCCATACCGAGAGTAGATGAGTCGTAACTTATTTCGCAGCCCTTTGCGCATGATTTGTGACAAGACCGACCATCGGGAGAGAAACTCACTACTTATCCGATCCCTAACTTCACCAGTTGCAACTGCGACCTTAAATGGCCTGGTATTTGACCAGCTTGGAGCGGTTAAAGAGTCGGTCAATATTTGATCGATAATCTCCTGAGGTACTGGTGTTGGTAAAAAATCTCGGGTGGTGCGACGTGAGGCTAAAAATTCTGAGATCTGGCTGGGGAAATTCTTATCCTGATTGGTGGCCATTATCTGATCCTACATAAGTTTCAAGCAATAAAAAGCGGGTATTTTTTTGCTGACTAGGTGTGATTTCTCAGGGTTGCAAGGGTTGGCTTACCTGCAAAATACTAAATCTCTCAAGCCCCAAATCAAATCGGATAAATCTCCCTTTGATACTGTTGTGCTATGGATATTGGATTAATTCTCATTTTGTTAGCACTCCTTCTTGTTGTCTACACAATCATTCAATACAACCGTTTGGTGAGATTAAATGTGCAAGTTGATGAAGCATTCTCACAAATTGAGGTTCAGTTAAAGCGCCGGGCTGATTTGATTCCAAATTTAGTTGAAACTGTAAAAGGGTATGCATCCCACGAACGAGAGGCGCTAGAAAATGTTGTACAGGCAAGAGCTGCATCGACAACTGCCTCCACACTGCCAGCGATTGCTGCTGCAGATGGTGCTTTGACCAATGCGCTACGTGGATTACTTGCCGTAGCTGAGGCTTATCCAGATCTGAAGGCATCAAGTAATTTCTTACAACTTCAGGAAGAGCTTGCTACCACCGAGAATAAGGTTTCCTTCTCTCGCCAGTTTTATAATGAGACAGTGCGCAGTTTAAATACTGCGGTAAAGACAATTCCTACTAGTTTCTTTGTTGGTCTAGCTAAGGTGGGGGAGCGGGAGTTTTACGAAGTGGATGATCCATCTGCTCGTAATGTTCCAAATGTGAAGTTTTAAGTATGGCTAATTTTCGCGCATTACAAAGTGTTAACCGCAGAAAAACCTTTTTCCTACTCTTTTTTATGGGTTTACTTGTTTGGTTTATTGCCTATATTGCGATTGCAAGTTTTGGTGGCTCAGGGGCAGGAGTAATTCCATTAGCGGTTGCAATCTCTTTGATCTCAGTCTGGGGCTCCTACTACGCCTCAGATAAATTGGTATTAAAGATGACTAGGGCCCAAGTGATTCAACAATCTGATCACCCACAACTGTTTAATCTAGTAAATGAGGTTTGCATTGCATCTGGCCTACCGATGCCCAAGGTCGCTCTCGTTGATGACCCAGCACCAAATGCTTTTGCTACTGGTAGAGATCCAAACCACGCCTTGATTGCGTTCACAACTGGCTTGCTAAATTCAATGGATCGTGATGAATTGCAGGGCGTTGTTGCGCATGAGATGGCGCATGTAGCAAACCGAGACACCTT
>JACCDJ010391313.1_pt1 | contig 11034 bp, 10 predicted proteins | sample 7444481 | NCBI WGS metagenome assembly JACCDJ01 (sample SAMN15323435, study PRJNA562643) | freshwater metagenome | isolation source: river surface water | place: USA:Blue River Watershed | collected 2017-08-15 | reverse complement strand
TCTGTCATTTCTCTCCCAAATAGCCAATGTAGTGGCGAAGCAGAAATTTTCAGGTTCTTCTAAAACAACCCGGGGCGTGGTCTTGCACCAAGCCCGATGATTGCATCAGGGCATACATGGTGGTTGGCCCCACAAAGCTAAAGCCAAGTTTGCGCAGCGTCTTGCTCAAAGCCTCCGACTCATCACTGGTTGCTCGCCAGGTGAAATTCTCGGCTGGGGTTTGCCTTACAGCTGGCGCATGTGACCAAATCAATTGCGTGAGGTCAAGTTCTTTATCTAAAACTATGTTGGCATTGTTTATGGCGGAGATGATCTTGGCTCTATTGCGGATGATTCCGGGATTCAACATCAGGTCTTCAATCTTGTTGGCATCGAAGCCGGCTACCTTCTCGATCTCAAAGTTCTCAAATGCCTGGCGAAAGCCCTCTCGACGTTTGAGGATCGTTATCCAACTAAGTCCAGCCTGAAATCCCTCAAGGCAAATGGCCTCAAACAACTCACGCTGACCTCGACCTTCAGACCCCCACTCTTGATCGTGGTATCGAATGTAGATTTCATCATCGTTGACCCACGAGCAACGGGTAACGCCGTCCGGGTGCAATCTGGTGTGGGTCACTCCACGTACTCGATCTTCTCGAGCGCCAAAAGCTTTCTCTTGGTTGGGATGCCATCGCCTCCGGAATAGCCAGTTATCTTGCCGCTGGCCCCCATTACACGGTGGCAGGGAACAATTAGTGGAATTGGGTTAGCCCCAACCGCAGCCCCGACGGCTCTGGAAGCTTTCGGCTTTCCGATCCGGTGAGCAATTTCGCCGTAGCTCAGGGTTTGGCCATGTTTGATGCTGGAAATCTCGCGCCAGACCGCCTTCTGAAAATCAGTTCCAGAAAGATCCAGCGGGCCTTGATAGTCAGCCTTGTCCCCCGAAAAGTAGTTGCGAACCCAATCGGCTGCCTTAGCGACTTGGGCGACGGCCAGCTCGCTTGTTTCAAAATCCAACCGCTTTGCATTTCCGGTGAGGAACGTTAGCTCAACCAGAGCCTCGTCACTCGCGGAGATGGCAATGCGACCGAGTGGGGTGTCTATGACTTTTGTGCAACCAATTTCGATGACCATGACTTAAGTATCCCGAATTCAAAGCTGCTAAATCACGATTGAGTGCGACTGTGGAAAAGAGTTATCCACAGAAAAGAAATTGCACGCATCTGCCGATTCCACAGGGTGCAGATTTGGCTAATGCAGAAAATGAATTCCAACTGGTTTCGCTCACTTCTGGGCTCAAAAGATAAAACCCCTGCTCAAGTCAACGGGGTGATTCCACTACCGCAACAGGTGAGTGACCTTGCAAGTTCACTGGGAGTTGAGCCAAACGGCCAAGTAGTTGAGAATCCACTCTCGGCTGGAGGTCGGCACTGCCTGGTGCTGGGCGCAACCGGCACGGGCAAGACGACTTTGGCAAGGGAGCTGGTGCGAAACACCAGCTTTCGTCTGATCTGGGTTGGGGGAGCAAATGCTGACCTTGATGCTCTAAAGCAAGTTATTGCCAATCAAGAGCGTTTTGACCACCCAGTGCTGGTGGTGGTTGACGATGCTCACATCCACACCGAGCAGCTTGAACTGATTGAGTTGATTGCACGAGACGGTTTGAAGTCGAACGTTCTGCTTCTGATAACTGCTCAGTTGATCTCAGATCTTCCGCAGGCTGTTTGGCGAAACTGCCAAATCAAGTTTGCCCTGGGTGAAGACGCAAGAAAGCAGCTGCAGATCTCAGGTGAGCCTTTGGCCGAGTTCGAAGCAGCGTTTGACTGGCCGGGTCGGCAAGGACGTTTTCAAATGCGAGTGCCAAACCAATTTCAAATTGCAGATCAGGAAATGATTGGCAATCCGCTTATTAGACGCGCTTCCACGCCTCAGTTAGCACCTTACGAAGAATCTGCTCTAGCTCGTCAAATTCCTTCGGCCCAATGGTCAAAGGAGGAGCCAGCTGAACTACCGGATCTCCTCGGTCATCAGCGCGGCAGTAGAGACCAGCCTCATAGAACGCGCTATTCAAGAACCCTCTGAGTAGTTTCTCGGACTCTTCCTTGTTGAAGGTTTCGCGGGTTTCCTGGTTCTTCACAAGCTCGATAGCGAAGAAGTAACCGTCACCGCGAACATCGCCAACGATAGGAAGGTCGTAGAGCTTTTCCAGGGTCTTGCGGAAGATGGGGGAGTTGGTGCGGACGTTGTCCACCAACTTCTCGCGGTCATAGATGTCTAGGTTGGCAAGAGCCACCGCGCAGGCCACCGGGTGGGCTGCGAAGGTGTATCCGTGCGGGAAGATTGTGGTTCCCTCGGTGAATGGCTCGAAGTACTTTTCCTTTAGGAAGAGTGCACCCAGCGGCTGAGTGCCGGAGGTGATTGCCTTCGCGGTGATCATCATGTCTGGCTCGATGCCGTAACGCTCGCAGGCAAACATCTCACCGGAGCGGCCATAACCGGTAATGGTCTCGTCGGCCACAAAGATGACGTCGTACTTGTCGCAGATTTCGCGGACCCGCTTGAAGTAGCTCGGGTGCGCAGTGAAGCAACCACCGGAGTTCTGAATCGGCTCAACGTAGAACGCAGCAACCGTGTCAGGACCCTCCATCAGGATCGCCTCTTCGATGCGGTTTGCAGCCCAAAGACCAAACTCCTCTTCGGTCTTGAAAAGGTGCTTGGACCGATACCAGTTGGTGTTTGGCACGCGAATCGTTGATGGAACCAGCGGCTCAAACATTGCCTTCATGGCAGCGATACCGGTAATCGATAGCGCGCCGTGGCTGGTGCCGTGGTAGGCGGTCATGCGTGAGATGACCTTGGTCTTGGTTGGCTTGCCCTTTAGCTTGTAGTACTGCTTGGCAATCTTCCAAGCGGTTTCCACAGCCTCGCCACCGCCGGTGGTGAAGAAGATGCGGTTTAGGTCTTTTGGCGCATAGCTCAGCAGTCGCTCTGCGAGCTCAATCGCGCGTGGGTGGGCGTATGCCCACAACGGCATGAAGTCCAGCTCCATCATCTGCTTCGAGGCAGCATCGGCAAGTTCCTGGTGGCCGTGACCGGCATTGACCGCGAACAGACCGCTAAGGCCATCAATGACCTTGTTGCCCTTGGAGTCCCAGAGGTAGTGACCCTCACCCCTGGTGATGATTGTCATGTCTTTGGTCTGGTAGGGGGAGTGCCGGGTGAAGTGCATCCAGAGGTGATCCTTGGCACTGCGCTGCAGTTCTTTATCGCCGTAGGCCTCGCCGGCCTGCATCGCCTCGAAAAGCTTGAGGTCTTTGCGCGCGCCAGAATCTGACTTCTTAGATTTCTTTTTTCCGATTAGGCCAAGCAGGCCTTTTGACTTCTTCGGTGCCATTGCTATCACTCTTAACTTCGTCGTTAGTTGGCTAAATAGATGTTATCTGGTTCCCCAGCTGTAGAACTGCTTGTGAAGCTTGAGGTAGACAAATGTCTCAGACGAAATCACTCCCGGCAGAGCGCGGATTTTGTCGTTCAGCAGTTGGATTAGATCTTCATCGTCCTCACAAACCACCTCGGCCAAAACGTCAAAACTGCCCGCGGTGAGAACCACGTAATCCACCGAATCAAATTCCGTGAGCTGCTTAGCGACCTCGGACGCGTTACCCATGCACTTGATGCCGATCATTGCCTGGCGGCTGAACCCAAGTTTCATCGGGTCAGTGACCGCAACCACCTGCATGACTCCAGATTCAGTCAGCTTCTGAACTCGCTGTCGCACGGCAGCCTCGGATAGCCCAACCACCTTGCCGATCTCGGAGTAAGACTTGCGACCGTCTATCTGCAATTGCTCGATTATCTTCTTGGATACTTCGTCTAATTGAGAGCGCGCAGCTCTTTCCATTCTTGCCATGCTTGAAGTATTGCTCACTTGCAGCATTCAGCGATGGAATTCGCAAGTAATAAGCGAAAAAGTTACGATTTCAGTCGAGTTTTAGAATTTGGCTGTCGAAATGCCCCCTGCGGGTTTAGAGTCGAAGCATTACTAGCTCAATGAGGAGTTTCGCGTGTCAACTAAGCAATTGAAGAACTTTGTCGGTGGCAAGCAGGTTGCTGCATCTTCTGGTGAAGTAAGCGATGTAATCAATCCATCCACCGGGCAGGTTTATGCCCACGCTCCAGTGTCTAACGAGCAAGATGTGGCTGCAGCCTACGAGGTTGCCCAGAAAGCTTTCGAAGAGTGGGGTCAAACCACTCCTTCCGAGCGCCAGCTAGCGCTATTCAGAATCGCAGATGCCCTTGAGGCTCGCGCCAAAGAGGCTGCTGAAGTCGAGTCCGAGAACACCGGCAAGCCGCTATCCACCCTGGTCGACTACGAGATCATGCCTTCTGTGGACCAGATTCGCTTCTTCGCGGGAGCCGCTAGAAACCTCGAGGGCCGTTCAGCAGGCGAATACCTGCGCGATCACACCTCGATGATTCGTCGCGAGCCAATCGGTGTAATCGGTCAGGTGACTCCTTGGAACTATCCGCTGAACATGGCGACCTGGAAGTTTGCTCCTGCCATCGCAGCCGGTAACACCATCGTGCTAAAGCCATCTGACACCACCCCGGCATCAACCCTGCTTTTGGCAGAGATTGCCGCAGAGTTCCTACCTGCCGGTGTGTTCAACGTGGTAACCGGAAACCGTGACACCGGTCGAGCGATGATCGAGAACCGCATTCCGCAGATGGTGTCGATTACCGGCAGCGTTCGCGCTGGTATGGAGGTTGCCAAGAGTGCCTCGGCAGACCTCAAGCGAGTTCACCTAGAGCTCGGCGGCAAAGCACCGGTAATCGTGTTTGCAGATGCAGACTTCGCCAAGACCGCAGCCGGCATTGTGGCAGCCGGATTCTTCAACGCTGGTCAGGACTGCACCGCAGCCACCCGGTTGTTGGTTCAGGAGTCGGCATACGACGAGTTCATGCCATACCTTTTGGCTGAGGTAAAGGCCAGCGCCAAGGTTGGTAAGCCTTCCGAGGAAGACATTCTGTTTGGACCGGTCAACAACGCGAACCAGCTGGCTCGCGTGAAGGGCTTCATCGATCGTCTACCAGACCACGCCAGAATCGAAGCAGGTGGAAACCAGATTGGTTCCGAGGGTTACTTCTTCGAGCCAACCGTCCTTTCCGGCTTCAAGCAAACTGACGAGCACATCCAGGAGGAGATCTTCGGACCGGTCATCACCGTTCAAAAGTTCTCTGACGATGCTCAGGCATTGAAGTGGGCAAATGACGTGCAGTACGGTCTAGCAGCCTCGGTTTGGACCACCAACCACTCCCGTGCGATGCGCTTTGCAAAGCACCTGGACTTTGGTGCGGTTTGGATCAACACCCACATTCCACTGGTTGCAGAAATGCCTCACGGTGGCTTCAAGCACTCGGGTTACGGCAAGGATCTTTCTCACTACGGCTTCGAGGACTACACCCGCATCAAGCACGTCATGAGCTACATCGGAGACTGAGACTAAAAATTCACAATCGCGGTCCAAAAACCAAAGTTTTGTGAGAAACTTGGGATGCTTCGGAATCCCGTTAGCAATGTTCACGTTGGTCAACACAAACCACTGGATTGAAATCCATGGAACTTAGGAGATTGCAATGAAGGAAGGCCTTCCACAGGACCCAATGATGCGTCAGCTCGTGCAGATGGCACGCGGCAAGATGCTATCTCGTCGCGCTACCCTTTTGGGACTAGGTGGCACCGCTGCAGTTATGTCACTGGCTTCTTGCGCCGCTGACACCCAGGGAGCTTTGACTCCAGCAGAGGACCTTTCCGACAGCGAAAAAGTTTTGGTTTGGCACAACTGGCCGCTCTACATGGACGGTGAGGATGACGCTTCTTACCCAACCCTGAACCGCTTCATGGAACAGAGCGGCATCACCGTTGAGTACATGATGGAAATTGACGACAACGACACCTGGTACGCGAAGGTCAAGGACCAGCTTGCCTTGGGAACTGACCCAGGATTCGACGTTGCCTGCCCTACCAACTGGTTGGTAAACCGCATGATCGGTCTTGGCTACCTGCAGACCCTAGACAACGCAAACATGCCTAACAAGGTTGCAAACCTTGCTCCTGCCTACCTGGGCGATGCAAATGACCCAGAGCGCACCCTTTCGGTGCCTTACCAGGGCATCATCGGCGGCATTGTCTACAACAAGAAGATGTACAAGGAAGCAACCGGCAAGGACGCTCCTACCTCGCTAGCAGACGTTTGGGCACCAGAGCTAAAGGGCCGTGTCGGTCTTATCTCTGAGATGCGTGACTCTGTTGGTCTGACTCTGCTAAGCCAGGGCATCGACATCACCAGCGACGAGTCGCTGACCGAGGATGCATTCAACGCAGCCGTTGAGTTCATTGCCGCACAGGTTTCCTCAGGTCAGATCTTCAACATCAAGGGCAACTCCTACGGTGAAGACCTAACCAACGGCAACATCATCGTGGCCCTTGCCTGGTCTGGTGACACCACCATCCTGAACGCTGAGGTTGGCGAAGACCGCTTTGGTTTTGTGGTTCCTGACACTGGTTCAACCATCTCCTCTGACTCCTTCGTTGTTCCTATGGGCTCTGCTCACAAGAAGAACGCTGAAGCGCTAATCAACTACTACTACGACCCAGTGAACGCTGCTGAGTTGGCTGCTTACGTGAACTACGTAACCCCAGTGGTTGGCGCCAAGGAAGAGATGCTAAAGACCGACCCTGCGTTGGCCGAGAACCCGCTGATCTTCCCATCCGAGGAATTCCTATCCAACGTGTTCGCTTTCCGTGCCCTAACCGGTCAGGAAGAACAGCGCTTCGCAACCGCGTGGCAAAACGTTCTGCTGGGCGCCTAGGTGGCAACTGACTTCGTAGCTAGGGGTCAGGACCTAGAGCTAGTTGGAATCCGCAAGGAGTTCCCTGGGTTTACTGCAATTGAGAACCTTGATCTGAAGATTCCAGCGGGTGAGTTTTTCGCCCTGCTGGGTCCTTCGGGTTGCGGAAAGACCACGACTTTGCGAATCGTTGCGGGTCTGGATGAGGCAACCTCGGGCAAGGTGCTCATTGGCGGCAAGGATGTAACTGCCACCAAACCGCACGATCGTCCAGTGAACACAGTTTTCCAAAGCTACGCGCTTTTCCCGCACATGACAGTGTTAGAGAACGTCGCATTCGGTCTGCGTCAGCGCAAGGTTGCCGACCCACTTGCTAAGGCCACTGAGGCCCTGCAGCTGGTGGAGTTGGAGCACCTAGCCCTTCGTAAGCCACAGCAACTTTCCGGTGGACAGCAGCAGCGTGTAGCGCTAGCTCGTGCACTGGTAAACCGCCCAGCGCTATTGCTATTGGATGAGCCACTTGGTGCCCTGGACCTAAAGCTTCGTCGCCAGATGCAGGTTGAGCTCAAGGCGATCCAGATGGAAGTCGGACTCACCTTCCTGCACGTAACCCACGACCAGGAAGAGGCCATGGACATGGCTGACACCGTCGCGGTTATGAACAAGGGTCAAATCGAGCAGATGGGTGCTCCTGAAGCGCTCTACGATCGCCCAAAGACCGCATTCGTGGCACGTTTCCTTGGTCAGTCCAACATCTTCGTTGGCGACGTGGTTGAAGAGAACGCCAACAGCATCTCCATCAGCTGCAACGGCCAGAAGATTGCCGCTCCAAAGTCTCGCTCCGAGAAGCACACCGGCAAGGTGGCACTCGGTGTTAGACCTGAGAAGGCGACCTTCCACGAGGACAAGCCAGACCTTGATTCCAACCACAACCTGGTTGGACCGGGCGAGATCATCGACATCCGCTTCACCGGTGTTTCTAACCAGTACCTAATCGACGTTCCTGGCTTTGGTGACATCACCGTGTTTGCTCAGAACGTTGGCAAGTCTCCGGTGGTGGAACTGGGTGCTCAGGTTTGGGTGAGCTGGAAGGTCGAGCACGCGTTTGGTCTAAGCGATCTGCCACTCAAGGCAGATAACGACGAGGCGTAAATCTCGTGGCATTCGTAGCGCTCGGGCAGGGTTCATCGGGTAAAACAGCCGCCCCAACCAAGGCTTCCAAGGTTGCCTTCATTTTGTTGGCACCGGGCATGATTTACCTGGGGTTGTTCTTTCTAACCCCGCTGGTTTCGCTGGTTATCACATCGCTAAAGACCGCCTCTTTCACTGGCGAAATAGGTATGTATGACTACGCATTCCAGGTTTCGAACTATGGCTACGCGCTAGAGCAGTACTTCCCGCAAATCGCCAGAAGCTTTGTATACGCGATTATTGCGACCCTGGCGGCCTTGCTGATTAGCTACCCAATCGCCTACTTCATCGGCGTCAAGGCAAGAAGCAAGCCAATGCTGCAGGCGTTCTTGCTGACGCTGGTGATTGCTCCGTTCTTCATTAGCTTTTTGCTTCGCACCTTCGCTTGGAAGCAGATCTTTTCGAATGAGTCGCCCGCGACTCAGTTCCTCCAGTCAATCGGTGTGTTAGCTCCTGACCAGTATGTAATCGGAAGCAGCTTTGCGGTTATTGCTGGTTTGACCTACAACTTCATCCCGTTCATGACCTTGCCGATCTATACCTCGCTTGAGCGTTTGGACACTCGCCTGGTTGAGGCTGGCTCTGACCTATATGCAACGCCGGCCCAGACCTTCTGGAAGGTGACCTTCCCGCTTTCTCTACCGGGCGTTATCTCCGGCACTTTGCTCACCTTCATTCCGATCTCCGGTGACTACATTTCGGCTTCTCGCGACTTCCTCGGTGGTTCTGATACCGCCATGATCGGAAACGTCGTGGAGGCCAACTTCTTCAGAATTCAGGACTACCCAACTGCCTCCGCACTCTCGGTAATGCTGATGGCAGCAATCGTGGTTCTAGTCTCCGTCTACGTTCGCAAGAGTGGAACGGAGGAGCTACTGTGAAATTTTCGCTAGGTAAGTGGCTGCTTCCGACCTATGTGGCCTTGGCATTCATCTTCATGATGATTCCAATTGGCTACACCTTCGTGTTCTCCTTCAACAAGGTGGAAAAGTCCAACATCGCTTGGAAAGAGTTCACCTTTGACAACTGGCTAAACATGTGTGAACAGCCGGTGGTCTGTGAGGCATTTGGTAATTCACTAGCAATTGCCGTGATCTCAACCCTGATCTCAACCGCTCTCGGCACCGCAATTGCTATCGCACTTGGTCGCTACAAGTTCAAGGGTCGCTCAGTAACCAACCTGCTTTTGTTCTTGCCAATGGCAACCCCTGAGGTTGTTATGGGTGCAGGTCTGGCAGCGCAGTTCCTAAATGTTGGAATCTCCAAGGGCTTCTGGACCATCGTGGTGGCCCACGTTATGTTCACCTTGAGCTTCGTGGTGGTTACCGTCAAGGCACGCGTTGCCACCTTGGATCCAAGGCTTGAGGAAGCTGGGCGTGACCTCTACGCCAATGCGACTTCGGTATTCTGGCGCATCACTTTCCCACTACTTTTGCCAGGCATCATGGCCGCGGCCATGCTTTCGTTTGCATTGAGTTTCGATGACTTCATCATCACGCAGTTCAACTCCGGGCCTGAGACTACGTTCCCGAAGTTCGTCTACACCGCTGCTGCTCGAGGCATCCCGCCAGAGGCGAACGTTATTGGATCGCTGGTATTCATCGTGGCAATTGCCATCGTGATGGTGGTTCAGGTTCGCGCTTCTAGAAAAGCTAAGAAGCTTCGTTCCTAAGCGTAAAGCGACTCAACAGCCTCACGGAAGTGGTCGTTGTGGTGCGCAACGTCAGCTTCGGTGGAGGCCGGGGACATCAACACCATGTTGTGGAATGGCGTCATCAAAATGCCTCGGTTGATTGCGTGCAGCTGAAGGTACTGCTGTAGCTCAAAATCATCAGCATCCGCTGCCTGACGCCCGTTTAGCGGAGCTTCAGACCTAAAGCTGTATTCGCCTCGGCAACCAATTCGAGATACCTGCCATGGCAGGTCGTACTCGTCGATGACCGACTGAATGTTTGCAGTCCAAATCTTGGCTAGCTCTTCCATGCGGACAAATGCCTCAGGGGTTAGCACCTCGCTCAAGGTGGCGCGAACTGCCGCCATAGAAAGGGCATTTCCAGCCAGGGTGCCGCCGACGCCACCGACGTCGATTGACTCCAGGTTGGTGGAGGTGGCAATGCGCTTCGCTAGTTTCTCGGTGAGGCCAAATGCGCCCACCGGAACTCCACCACCGATGGTCTTACCCAGCACAACTGCATCTGGCTGTAGGTCGTACTCCCTGGTCATTCCGCCGACACCAGCGGAGATGGTGTGGGTCTCATCCAAAATCAACAGCACGTCATACTTCTGGCACAGTGCCTGCATTCCCTCGAGGTAGCCAGGCTCAGGAAGCACGATGCCGATGTTGGTAAGTGCCGGTTCCATCAGCATCGCAGCGACTTCACCCCTCGCAAAAGCTCGCTCGGCGGCTTCTAGATCGTTGAATGGGATGACGACTGTGGTCTGGTTTGGGTGAACCGGCATACCGATGTTGTCATGACGGGGAACGGTGTTGCCGTTATCGTCTAAGACCGCAAAGGTCTCGTCCACGGTGCCGTGGTAGCAGTAGTCATGAACCGCAATCTTCTGTCGGCCGGTCACGTGACGGGCGTAGCGCAGGATGTGACGGTTGGCATCTGTTGCGGTCAAAGTGAATTGCCACTTTGGCAGGCCAAAGCGATCTGCCAAAAGGTTTGCCGATGCGATCGCATTCTCGGTTGGCAACATGTAGGTCGAACCCTTGGCAATCTGAGCCTGAACAGCTTTTACTGTCGCATCTGGAGCGTGACCACACATCGCACCGGTGTCACCCAGGCAGAAATCCGTGTAGTCATTGCCATCGACATCGGTGAAGTGCGAGCCCTTGGCGTGATCAACGTAGATTGGAAAAGGGCCAGGCCACTTAGACATCCAGATCATTGGCACACCTTGGACCATCGGCCCCAAGGCCCTCTGGTGTTTTTCACTTGATACCGGGTGAGACTGGATAAAGCGGCTAATTTCAGCCTGGAAGAGGTTGTCTAGGCGCGCTCTGTC
>JACCDJ010162823.1_pt1 | contig 11034 bp, 8 predicted proteins | sample 7444481 | NCBI WGS metagenome assembly JACCDJ01 (sample SAMN15323435, study PRJNA562643) | freshwater metagenome | isolation source: river surface water | place: USA:Blue River Watershed | collected 2017-08-15 | reverse complement strand
GGGCGCGGCGGACCACGAGGCCCGGACGGCGCTTGGCCGTCTTGAACACCTCCCCCTCCTCACCCGGGGCGATGGCCGTCTACACCCTCGCTGGGAAGTCACCGCGTCCACGGGGCGGATCGCGGCGGTCAAGCCCCCCGTTCAGCTCATCCCGAAGGGCCCGCTTCGGGCGGCGATCGGCGACGGGCGGCGGATCGCGCTGTGCCTTGACTGGTCAAGCTCTCACCCGGCGATCTTGGCGGCCCTCTCCGACGACGCGGCCCTTAGCGCCGACTGCGCAGCGGGCACGCTCTACCAGCGCGCCGCAGAGCAGGCGGGGTGTGAGGTCGCAGAGGCGAAGCTCTCGATCTTGAGGATGATGAACGGCGGCGCCCCGACGGTTAACGCGGTGCGCGGTGTCTTCGGTGACCACGGCCTCTATCCCCGCGCCGGGGCTTGGATGCGTGAGACGGTGGACCGGGCCCGCAAGACTGGCAAGGTGAGCGTAGGGGGGCGCATGTTCCCCCTCGCTGAGTCAGGCAAGGCTCACACGGCTATCGCGGCGGTGCTCCAGCGCATCGAGGCCCAGGCCGTGATCAGCGCAGCGCACGATCTGCTCAGCTACGACGGCGCAGAGTTGATCATGGTTGTGCATGATGAGCTGGTCATGCTCTGCGAGCCCGAAGAGGCGAAGATCAACGCGGCGCGCCGCCGCGGTGTCGAGGCCATGAACGCCGGGATGCGCGGCGCTGGCATCAAGGCGCCCCCGCAAGTCTCCGGGCGTCTGGGCTGGTCATGGGGTGAGGCCGCAGACCCGACGACGACGGCCCCGGCCCGCGTGCCTACCGTGGCCCCGTCGCTCCCCCGCGCCGCCTGGGCTGCCCGTGGCCTTGACGCGGTGAGGGCTGGCGAGCTTGCGACGCAGGGCGATGTTTACGGCCTGATGGTGGCCTCGGTTGACCGGCCCGCCGATCTGCGCGTGGCGCTGGCGAACTCCGGCGGCGGCGCAGAGTTTCGGCGCGTCGTCGGGGCCTACGTCAAGCTGGCCCAAGAGCGCAGCAAGGGGATCTCTGAGAGCGCCGACGTGGCGCCGCCCCGCTTCGCCCGGGGCTCTCAAGTCGAGTTAGCCCAGGCGCTCCAAGAGCACTTGACCACCAGTGACGCCGACGGCGGCCAAGTCGTCTACGACGGCGCAGGGGTCTACCGGAGCACGGGCGGCCTCTGGCAAGAGGTGAGCGACGCTGAGCAGTCGCGGATCGTGCAAGGCTACGACGGTGCGACCGTCGGTGACGACGACGACGACAAGCCCCGCGCGCTCAAGGTCGGGGCCCATGACGTGAAGGGCGCGCTCACCTTGTTCAAGGATCGGGTGAGCGCCCCGGCGTTCTTTGATGAGCAGACCGGCGGCGTTCTGTTTCGGGATCGGGTGCTCTTGGAGTCGGGGGAGGTCCGCCCCGTCTTCACCGACGATCGCCTCCGCGCGCATGAGGCGCTTGATCTCGACTATGACCCAGGGGCCACTTGCCCCCGCTGGCTTCAATTCCTGCGCGAAGTGTGGCGCGACAACGCCGACGTTGAGGACCGGATCCTCTACTTTCAGGAATGGTTAGGGGCCGCTCTTTGGGGCCAAGCCACCCGCTATCGCGGCCTGCCCGTGCTCACCGGCGACGGCGAGAACGGTAAGTCTGTCTGCGTTCAGGCCGTTCAGTCTCTCTTCACCGCGGGGGCGCAGTCCACGGTTGATCTCTCCAAGCTCGGCGGCCCGAAGTCGGAATATTACGCTATGGCGCTAAACCGTATGCGCCTGAACTCGGTGAGCGATCTCCCCCGAACCCACGTTGAAGACACGGGCACGTTTAAGGCGGCGGTCATGGGCGAGCCGATCACCGGGCGCGATCCCGCCGGGCGCCCCCTCACCTTCACCCCCCGGGCGGCGTGGATTCTCGCCTTGAACACGGCCCCGGCGGTTAGCGACGGCTCAAACGGGTTTTGGTCGCGCGTCAAGGTGCTCAGCTTTGACCGCACCTTCATCAAGGGCGTTGATATGGACCCCGGCCTCAAGGACACCCTCCGCGCTGAGCGCGCCGGGATGATCCTCTGGGCGCTCCAAGGTCTGCGCCGCCTTCGGGCCCAGGGCGGCTACACGAACCCGGAGAGCAGCGTTGAGCACGTCGCCGAATGGCGCCAAGGGTCCGACACGGTGGCGGCCTACGTCGCCGCATTCGTCACCGTTCAGGATGCGCGCCGGGTGCGGGTGCCCTCTGCGACGCTCTATCAGCACTATCAGGGCTGGTGTGAAGACAACGGGATCAAGAGCCCGGTCACCGCGATCACCTTCGGTAAGCGGCTCAAGGTGGTCTGCGGCTGGCAGACCACGACGATCACCGATCCGGTCACGAAGAAGGCCGTAGCGGCGGGGTTCATCATGCACTCTGATGTTGGATACGACGCTTAAACACTTGCGCACGCAAAAGAGCGGGTTAAGTTGTGTGAACCCCGGCGCTCTTGCCGGGGTTCACCCGACCCCGGAGAAACCCGTGTCTACCCTCGCCCCAGCCCCTATCCAATTCGTCACCGTCGCCCGCGCAAAAGAGACCGGGCTCATTCTGCCCGCGCGCCCGTTCAGCGTCGCGGAGATCGTCAACACCATTGACGTGAGGGTCGGCGGGATCGCTCTCTTCGCTGTCGAGGGCGGGAACGTCGCGATCCGCGTTGGTCGTGAGGATACCGGGATCGTGGGCTACGCCAGCGCGGAGCACGGGATCGCCTTCGTGAACGCCGTGATCGCCGCGCTCACCGACGAGGCCCGCGCCAAGGGGATCGCCAAGCGCGAAGCGCAGCGGATCCGCGAAGAGAAGACCGGCGGCTCATTCGTCGTCGGGCGCGCGGCGGACGGATCCGTTGTGCGTCTTCGCGGCGACGGCGGCCCGGCGATGGACGGGGATAACTGGTGAGCCGCTCAGGGTCAGTCACGCGCTTAGCGGCGCGTGCGGCGTTCAAGCGGCGCACCCGGCGGGCTGCCTTCACCGTGGCCCACGCGGGCGCCGTGTGGCGCTTGGTGCGGGCGCAGCTTGACGCGGGCGGCTTCGGGCGCAGCGGCTACCAGAATGAGCCCGTGCGCGGATCTCTTGAATGGGCCTACGACGTGATCGACGGGTTCACCCCGGCGGCTCACCCCGACGACGTAGACGCGGCCCTTGAGATCGCGCTCTTGGCGACCCCGACGGGGCGCGCGTCGGATCTCACCTCGCCCGTTCTGGAGCTTCCCCAGGCCCCGGCGCAGTCGAGCCCCTCGCCCGGAAGTGAGGAGGGCCAGCGCCTCACCCGGCGGCGGATCACCGCGATCCTGCGCCGCGACGGGCGCCGGTTGAACGCCGACACGATCACGGCCTCGCGCGGGGGCCTCTTCACCGTCCCCGCGCCGGGCTCGGTTGAATGGGCCCACGATGTAGCCGACGGCTTCACCCCAGCGACGGCGCGTGATCGGCGCTGGGCTCTCTCAATCCTCACCACCCCCAACGCGGCCCGCGCCGCCTAAGAGGCTCCCCTCATGTTCTGCGCCCCCCTCGCCCTCGCCCTCGTCTACTTCACCGGCCACCCCGTCGTCGCGGCTGTCGCCGTCGTCGCGGCTGCGATGATCATTGATGCGGTGATCGCCAAAGACAGCCCCAGCGCCGTCTACAGCGCCCCGGCGCCCTCGCCCGTCGCCGTAGCCGTCTACAGCGCCCCGGCGCAGCCTGAGCGCCCCCAGGCCCCCGCGTGGCCGTCCACGCTGCAACGTCAGCGCGTGCGGGCCCGCGTCGCGTCGCTGAATTGCTGGCGCGCCTGGGTAGGCCGTCGCCCTTGGAGCGCCACCCCGGTCTATCGCCCCGGCGGGGTTGTCCGCCAGCGCAAGGCGGCCTGAGTTACCCTTCACCGGGCGCCTGAGTCGAGGCGCCCACCTCTCACCCTCTGGAGATCCTCATGCTCACCCGTCACCCGTCCCCCTACCCCACGGTCACCTTGGCGATCTTCGCCGCGCTGGCCTTGCTGCTCCTCTTCACCGGCTGCGGCCCCGTCGCGGGCCCCTACCTTCACACGGGCCTGGACAGCGCCTCCCACGATGACACGGGGGAGGGCGAGATCGTAGACAACGCCTTCACCTTCGTTGAAGGTCTGCCCGTCGAATGCCCCAGCGTCCGCCCCTACGTCAAGCTCCCCCAGGATGAGAACGGAGAGGCGATCACCAGCTTCTCTGAGGCAGAGGTTGATCTCGCCGTCCGCGGTGACGCCGACTACTCCGGGCCCCCGGTCACCCTTTACCCCGTGGTCTACGCCGACCCCGATGGTTTAGGCGGCGAGGGTGATCACTGGCTTGTGTCGGGATGGTGGACCTACGACACGAGCGGCACCAACGGGGGCGGCGTCTACCTGATCCGCCACGGCGAGGCAGGGGGGAGCTACGGCGACGACGGCGGCCCGTTGGAGCCCTTCACTCTGGCTTGCGGGTGACGCCCAGGTAGACCCCGACGACGCAGCGCCCAGCCTCACCCGCTGGGCGTTGTTGCGTCTGGGCTCAGGCGAAGGCCAGCGCGCGGCGCTCATGCCGCCCCAGGGCCTTGCACAGCGAGTCGAGGCCCCGCCACAAGGGGTCACGCTTCACCGCTGGCAGGGCGGCGCCCAGGCGCTCGGCGGTCTGCGCGTCGTCGTCGGCGGCGGCCTGTAGATCGTCGTCGGTGATCTCTTCTGTCACGTCCTCATCAAGCTCGGCGGCGGGCGGCCTCACCGGGCAACCATCCTCGCACAGCTCCAGAGCAAAGACCGGCGAGAGGTCAAGCGGAGCAGCGGGCGAGGCGCTCATCCTTGCCCCCGGGGGCCGATCCTGGCCCGGGTGAGGGTAGACCCGGCGTTCTCAAGGATCACCGTAGGCACGCTGTCCGCTGTGCCTGGCAGCTTGATCCCAAGCCACCCGGCGAGGGCGATCAAGAGGCCCACGGCGACGGTAGCGGCGAAGGGGTGCGCGAACACAGCGCGGACGGGCGCGAAGAGATCCGCGAAGAGATCCGCCCAGGCCCCGCGCCGCGCCTGCTCCTCTTGGTGGATCTGCGCCCTCGCCTTGACTACGGCCTCTTGGTGGCGGTAGTGCGAGGCCACGGGGTCAATCTCCAGAGCGAGCCTGTCGAGGCGCCCCCGGATCTCCGCCAGCTCCTTGAGGGCTTCGCGCTGCGACCCTTCCCCGATGATCTGGCGTTCAGTGAGGGCGCGGATCGCCTCTGCGAGCTGAGAGAGCGCGGCGATGATCTGCGGGTTGGTCATTCAACACCAGGGGTAAGGATCAGGATCTCAGCGGTGATCCCTACCTCAGAGAGAGTGAGCTTGTCTACCACCCCGATCCCGCCGACGTCAATGTCGGCGTCGGTGAGGGTGACGATCTGGCGCGGCCTAAGCCAGCCGTAAGACGTGGCGAGGTCGTAAGAGACGCGGGGGCGCGGCTCAGCGAGGGCCAGCAAGCGCGCAGCGACGGCGCGCGACGCAGACCCCGACGCCTCTATCACGGGGGTCTGTAGGCTCACGGCGCGGACCCCATAGCGGGCCTGAGAGTTGATGCAGGCGCCCAGGGGCGAGCCCGTGCCTACGCCCCCGGCGGTGAGGGTGCGCGTATCCGAGTTGGTGGCGAAGTCGTAGCCGTATCCAAGCGTGATCTCATTCACTACGTCGGCGTCGTCGATGATCAGCTCAGAGGAGCGCACGGCGTCCCCACGGGCGGGGTCAATGTCGGCGACGGCCTCGGATCGGCGCGGCGCCAGCGGCCACGGCCACGGCCAAAAACCCTCCGGCCCGGCGGTGAGGGTGAAGGGGAGCACCGACGCCAGCGCGTCACCGATGTAGGCAAGCGCCCCCACGGGCTCGTCAATCATCCCGGCGACGCTGAAAGCATCTAAGACCGTCCGCGCGGCGGCGAGGCGGGCGGCGTCAACGGGGATCTGAGCAGACCGCAAGAGGTAGCTGATCAGGTGCCCGGCGCCCCTCACGACGCGGCCGTCATCAAGCAAGCCGCCCCCGTCGCCGATCCATTTGACAGAGTAGGCCGTCCCCTCCGCTACGTTCAGCGCAGACCCCACGAGGTTCACGCTTGCCACGTCGCGCCCGGTGGCGTCTTGGCGGTATTCGATCGTGCGCGTGTCGGATCCGCCGTCGGCGTCCACGATCGTCACCTCAGTAGCCTCCACCCGATGCCCGGCGATGGCGACGCGCACCACCTCCGCCGTTGACGTGTTCTGCGCGTAGGGGATCCCCTCGGATCGGCGCACCCGGTAGCCCCGGATCGCGCTCCCATCCTCTCCGGGGCCGAAAACGAGCGGGTAAGCCTTGCCGATGTTGTCCTCTACGGGGTCGATGATGCTGATCAAGCCGAAGCTGGTATCAATGGCCCCGAGCACGATCGGGCGCGCGGCGCTGTCTCCGGCGTCTTGGCGCACGTTGAACACGACGGCCTCACCGTCGGCGCCCCATTGCACAAGGCGCGCGGCCCCGGTCACCAGCACTTCGCGCGCCGTGTAGTCGGTGCCCTCCGCCCAGAGGAACACCTCGCAGCGGACCCCGGACCCCAGCGACCCGGCGCGGCGAAGCTCCACAAGGCGCCCAGCGATCGGGATCTCAATCACAGCCTCACCCGGGGCGTTCTCAGGCTTGCCCCATCCCGCATCAAGGGTCACGTCAATGGGGCGGCTCAAGTAGTGTGAGGCGCATAGGGTGCGCCCCGCGGCGGCCCAGGGGATCGCAAGCTCGGCGGTAGCGGCGAGGATCTGCGCGCCCCCGATGGTGAGATCGGCCACGATGAAGTAGCGGACCCCGGAGAGTTGACCGGGGGTCACGTTGCCAGAGCTAAGGGCGGCGGCGCGCATCAAAGCTCCTCCTCAATCGTGATCCCGGCGATCCTGACCACCTCATCCTCCTCCTCATCCCCCTGCACGGCCTCAATCACCAGCGGGTCGAGCACGCGCCCCCGAAGAAACGAGTAGGGCGGCACCATAGATGGCTGATCCGGCGTGAGCTTGGAAATGTAGACGAGGGGAGCGCCGTCAAGCTGGCCCAAGAGCCCCCGGATCTGGTCGGCGGTCGCGGCGGGGTAAGCAGCGGGCGGCGCCCCGGCGGCGGCGCGGACATAGGACGCGGACCCCGGATCCGAGTAGACCCCGGCGGTGTCGATGGCGTTCTCTTGCCAGCTAAACGTCAGCAAGGATCGCTGCGGCGCCAGGGTGCGGGTGCGCCGGGCGCCGTTCGCTGCGGTGAAGGTGTCCACGCTGGGCACGATCTCCAGGGAGCGGCCTCGCCCGTATTGCTTGCCCAGGATCTCCACACGGCCCAAGACGAGGGCGCCAAGCTCAATCACACCCGACGGCGTAGACTGCGCCGGGATCCGAACGCGCAGATATCGCACGTCCAACACGCCATAGAGCAGGCACACACCCGAGCTATGGACGATCACCCCGGCGGTGCCGCTGGCGTCGGCGGACGGCCCGTCAAGGGTGAGGCGAGGGCGCTTCACGCTCGCCCCGTTCTGCCACACCCCGCCCGTGTTGCGCAGGATGCGGACGGCCTCTCCGGTCTTGTAGATGAAGCTCCCCCCGGCGAGGGCGTTCTCTGGCAGGTAGTGCGGCCCCGTGTCGGGGGTCGATGCGGGCGCGGCCACGGTGTAGCCCTTGCGCTCCCAGGCGAGCCCGGAGAGGCCACACGAGAGATCCGCCGTGGCGATCGTCGTCCACGGCCCGCCGCTTGACGTGGCCGTGGCGATCTCAGCGGTGCGGAAGTTGGCCCCAAAGAAGCCCACCCCGATCACCGGAGCGCCCAGGCGCACCTCTTGCCCGTCGTCGGTGAGGTTGAACACGAGCGACGTTGACGTGGCGCTGGCGCTGGCTGTCGTCTTGAACTTGGCGCGGGGGCTGGGTTCGATCTCCTGAAAGATCCGGCGGACCCCGAAGTCATACCAGGGCGCGATCGTCCACGAGTCGCCCCCGACGACGGGCCCGGCGGTGAGCGCGACGTTGACCCCGTGGTAGACCGGCGCCGGGGTGACGCTGAACGGGCGCGGGGTGAGGGTGTCTTCTGCCATACCCGCCCCCTGATCCCCGGCGGCGAAGGCGAGGTGATAGAACACCCCGATCCCGGCGTTGTTCACGTCCAGGCGGAATCGGTCACCAGCGGACGCGGCGGCGCTCAGCGTCCCGTCGTAGGCATCCCAGGCGCGGACGGTCGCGCCAGAGGTCCACGGGGTCACCTCCACCCGCCAATAGACGGTGCTGGACAGCCCTTGGTGCCAGCTAACCCGGACGATATGCGCCCCCGCGCTGGGAAGGGTGATCGTCTCAAGGTCGGCGGCGGCGGTCATGTTCCGCACCACGATCTGAGAGGCGCTGATCCGAAGGCGGACGTTGAACACGGCGGCGCTCTTGACGGTTACGTCGGCAGTCCCGGCGGTAACCTGCCCGATGATCTGCGCGTGGCCTTGAAGCGCCCCCGCGTTCGTCGGGGTGTAAGTCGCCCGGTAAGTGTCGAGGACGGACCCGGAGCAGTCCACCGCGAACCCCAACGCCGTGCTCAGGCTCAGCGCGGGCGTACCCGACGACGACGCGGCCCAGGGGGTGAAGTCACCGAAGGCGGCGATCCCGTACCAGTCCACCTCATAGGGGGCGTTGTAGTCGCCCAGCGCGGCCCCGAAGGCCACCGGACGGCGCGTGGCCCCGGTGTAGCCCCCCAGGGTGAAGGCGATCAACGCGCCGACGTAGGCCGAAGAGGTCGCAGACTGGAGCCGCCCGATCAAGACGACGCCCCCGGCGCTGAACGTCGCGGCGATCTCTTCTAAGCCCTCGGCGGCGGTGAGCGGCCCGAAGGCCCACGGGGTCGTCAACCCGGCCACGTCGCCGATCGTGCGGCCCGTCCCCCCGGCGCTGATCTGGAGCACGACGACGCGCTGAGAGAGGGCGGTCGAGGGGCTGCAATAAGCCCACACGGCCCCGATCGGGTCAACGGCGACGGCGACGGCGACGGGGGCTAAGACCTTAGCGGAGATCGAAGAGATCGGGGATCCGAGGTCAGCGACGGCGGCCCCGGACACCGCAGACCACGGGGTATAGGGGGCGCCCAGATCGGCGCCCCAGATCGTGCCTACGTCGGCGGACGTGGCCGAAGACCACACGGCCCGGAAGCCCAGCGAGCCCCCGGGGTCGGCGTAGACGATGAAGCTCACCCCGCCCGAAGAGTCGTTAGTCGAGATCGGCGCGTAAGCCTCCACCAGATCGAAGGTGAAGCCCCCGTCTCCGCTGGCGTACTGAATGACCGTTGACAGCAGGTCAAGGGCTGAATCGTTGCTCGTCACGCTGATCAGGAGCGAGCCCAGCGCGCCCCCGGCGAGGGCCAGAGAGATCCCGGTCACCGTGTAGCCCGTCGTCGCGGCGCTCCAGTCCATCGGGGTCGTGATGCAGTCCTCTTGAGTCAAGGCCCAGGACACGCCCCCGTCATCCGACGTGTAGAGGCTCAGGCGGCCTCGCTCTTGGCCGCTCACGGTCACGTCACGCCACAGGACATAGAGCCGCGCCTCTTGGCGGGAGTCATCCCAGGCGAGGGCGCAGCGGTTGCGGTTAGCCCTCGTCGTCTCCGAAGTGAGGCCCACGTCTACGGCTGCCAGGAACGTCCCGTCAGGGAGTCGGGTCCGCGTGCTCGTCTTGTCGAGGGTTGAGGAGCTTTGACGGTTGAACGCGGTGATCACCCGTCCATCGGGCAAGGCCAGCACAGCGGGCGCCGTGGTGAGGTTGCGCGCATAGGTCGGGGTGCCGATCACCACGGGCGCCAGATCGTTGATCGCCGTGGGGGTCTCCCACCCGATCTCGCCGGTTACCACGGTGCTTTCCCAAGTGAAGGCGGCGCCGTTGATCTCGCGCGCGAACCCGCCCCGCGTGGCCGTGATCGTGATGGTCTCGGCGTCTTGCTCCCCCGTGGCCTCCAACACGCCCCGGGTTGACCGGACGGGCTCAGGCACCCCGGCGCGGGCGCCCTCTTGCGTCACCGTGGACGCGCTCAAGTCGAGGGCCTCATAGGTGAAGCGGGGATCGGGGATCAGGAGCGCCCGATAGGCGCCGTCGGTGAGAGTCAGATCGGCCATGAATGGGCCTCCAGTCCGCCTATGGTACGCGATTCACGCCCCGGCGGCAAGTCTCACCGGGCCCGATGCCCCGGGCGCGTCGTCGCCAGCGAGCGGCGCAGGGCTGAACTGGTCTTGATCTGGTCTTGGACCGCTTGCCCGATGATCTGCCCGTTGTAAGTCTGCGTCACGTTGACCACGGGGGCGGCGGCCTCGCCCCGATTCGCCCGGCGGATCGTGTCGTCGCCCAGGGCAGACCGGCCCACACGGGAGAGCACGGCCTCACCAGTCTGGAGCCGCGCGCTCACCTCGTCAGGGGCATAGGAGCGCCCAGGGGCGGCCCAGGCGGCTACGGCGTCCACGAACCCGCCGCTATGGAATGTCGGCTGCTCAGCGGCGATAGAGGCCACGGCGGCGCCCGTCGTCGCGCCGATCGCGATCCCGGCGGCGGCCCCGGCGATAGGGCCAAGCTGGGCGAGGGCCTGCACTACGGCCAGCGCCCCGGCGATGATCGTTGACGAGATCGAGGCGGCCTTGTTCATGTTGAACGCCTTCATAGCGGCCTCACGCTGGGCGGCCTCCACTTGCTTGAGGCGAGCCTCTTCGGCTTGAAGGTTGCCCTCAAGCTGCTCCTTTTGGGCCTCGCTCAGCTCGTCTGCGCCCACCTCACCCTCAAGGTAAGCGCGGGTGAGCGCGGCCCCGGTGAGCGCCCCGGCGTTCACACCCTCGTCTCCAAGCTCTGCGAGCCCTTCCGACACGGCGCCGAGCTTCTCTTGCGTCGCCGAAAGGGCCTCAGTCCACCCGTCAAGGATGGCCCCAGACACCGCAGAGAACGCCTCGCTCACCTGAGCGGCCACGTCAAGCGCGGTCCCCACGGTAGCGAGGGCTTCGGCTTCGCGGGCTGCTTTGGCGTCTTTGGCGGCCTTGTCGGCGGCGGC
>JACCDJ011550869.1_pt1 | contig 11036 bp, 7 predicted proteins | sample 7444481 | NCBI WGS metagenome assembly JACCDJ01 (sample SAMN15323435, study PRJNA562643) | freshwater metagenome | isolation source: river surface water | place: USA:Blue River Watershed | collected 2017-08-15 | reverse complement strand
CCAGTACTTTCGACTTCCTGGAGAAAAAGAAGAGCGTTGCCGAAAAGGATTTATGGCCCAGATCAAAGCCACTCCTTGGGAGGAGAAAATGATCTTGAGACATGAGAATACCATCGTATCCGCAGTACACGATCGGGTAGATTTACTTCGTGCCACCGAGATTCAGGCCAGTCCAACTCATGGATTGTATGAGGATGTAAACCAAGAACTTGAACCCTGGATGGATCAAGCCATGGAACAACCTTTGTATGAATTAGAGGATTACCAAGGTGTTCGAGAAGTGCTCGCCCGAATTACAGATCCAAAGGTCATTTCTAAATTTTTAAAGACCTTGGCAACAAAAAAAGTAATTCTGGCAGATGGACATCATCGCCTAGAGGCGGCCATTGACTACCGTAAAGAGAATAAAGACACGCATGTTTCTTCCCCATGGAAGGCTTCAGAATATCATTTGATGTATTTGACCAATGTGGTAGGCAATCACTTGGAAATTCTTCCTACACACCGACTCTATTACGGAAAAGGAATTGAAAAAGAAGCGTTTTTTAATGCTTTGGAAACCTGGTTTGAGCTTCGGCCGATGGGGGATGCCGCCGAACTGGCTACTTATTCCTTCCAGCGAAAGCATTCTTTCGGCTTGGTTTGGGAGGATGCTGCTTATGTAATCAAGTTTCGGCAAGAAAAAATGGATCAAGTAGCTTCGGCCTTGCCCGAAGTACTACGTCAACTGGATTTAGTCTTGTTGCATGATGTGGTTTTTGATAAAATCCTTGGGCTATCACCTACCGAACAGCGCACTTCGCCAGCCTTGGCTTTTGAACGAAATTTTTCCAGATGCGTACAGGAAGTGCAATCAAAAAACGCCAAGTTTGCGGTCATCACCCGTGAGCTTGAGCTGAGTCAGGTAATTGAGGTATGTAACTCTGGGCAGGTAATGCCTCAAAAATCTACCTATTTCTATCCTAAAGCCCTGGGAGGAATGCTATTTGCCACCGTTAACCAAGAAGAATTTGAATTCGACTATGCCCAGTTTTTTAACTAACCTCGCCTCAAAAAAGATCCTATTGGGATCAAACTCCCCGAGGAGACAGGAACTCCTTCGGGGATTGGAACTTGATTTTGAAGTTCGTGTACATCCGATTGAAGAACATATTCCAGCCGATCTTCCTGCGCAGTATGCGGCTGCTTACCTTTCCAAACTGAAAGCGGATGCATTTCCTGGGGAACTTCAAGAGAATGAACTGCTAATTACTGCGGATACGGTGGTGATCGATCGTGGAAAAGTATTAGGCAAACCAGCAACTGAGCAAGAAGCCTTTGAAATGTTAAAAAGTCTTTCAGGTGCTACCCATACTGTGATGACTGCGGTAACCATTAAGGATCGGAAAACCTCCGTGACTTTAGAGGATGAAGCACAGGTAACCTTTCGTTTTTTGGACGAAGAGGAAATTTTCCACTACCTGAAGAAGTATCAGCCATACGATAAGGCAGGATCTTATGGAATTCAGGAATGGATAGGGTTTGTGGGGGTGAGTAGCATCACAGGCTCTTACTTTACAGTGATGGGTTTTCCATTGCACCTTGTGTATGCCCAGCTTAAAAAATGGATTTAGGACTATTTTAATTTAGGTTTTGACCATTTTTGGGAATTTTAGAACAAAAAAATAAGGCGGGAATTCCCGCCTTTTTGTTATTTCTTTACTCGTGTTCCTGAGACTGCGAAGGAGTCCATCAGTGAACCGCTGACATTTTCATCATCTTCACGCTGAAGGGTAAAGTAGAGGTCTCCATATTCTGAGGTGAAGTTCAATGTGAGGCTATTTTCTCCTTCAGTGATGTCATTCATTTTTGTTTCCGTGCTGGATGCAGCGTCTACAAATTTTCCGACCAATTTACCGTCTACACGCTCAAGGGTAAGGAGAACAGAAATGGTTCCCATAGGAGTATCTTTAATCTGAACGTTCCATTCGCCAACAAAGTAGTCTTCCGTGGTTTGTGCCATGGAAGATGTGGAAAATAGAAGCGCTGCAAAGAAGAAAACGAGGATGCTTAATTTTTTCATGAGGTTATTTTTTTGGATGGTTAAATTAGATTAGAAATATAAGGTAAAGATGGATAATTCGAAACAGTTGAACTAGTAAGCTTTTGATTTTTGGCGATTTAACTGCTTAAACCTTTGGAGGCAGGAGTTTGTAAAGGACCGGAGTCACGATTCTAGAGAGGATGGTCGAACTGATTAATCCACCGATGAGAACAACCGCTAGGGGAGAAATGAGCGGATTGGTACTTAAGGCAACAGGAATCAAACCACCAATTGCTGTGATCGTAGTCAACACGATGGGTAAGAAACGTATTTCTCCAGATTTTTGAATGGCAGTATCTAAGTCCACGCCTTCTTTTCGCAATTGATTGGTGAAATCCACCAATAATATGGAGGTTTTTACTTCGATCCCAGCCAGGGCAATGAGTCCAATGATGGCCACAAAGGAAAGGGAATTGCCTGTGATCCAAAGTGCAATCAAGGCGCCCACCATTCCCAAGGGAATTACAGAAAGTACAATGATTGTGCTTTTGAAGGTTTTGAATAGCAGAATTAGTACTGCAATGAATAGAAATACAGTGATAATGATAATGGTATTGAACCCAGCAAAAGACTCTTGTTTGGTCTCGTATTCGCCGCCAAGGCTCAAGCGATAGCCTTGAGGAAGGGGGATTTGATCTAGTTTGGTCATTGCTTCACTCAAGACCCGATCTGTCAGGTAGTTGGCATCTACAAATGAGGATACGGATACAGACCTATTTTTATTGTAATGGTCTATGGTCAGGGTGCTACTTTCAAATTTGAGATCAGCAATTTGGGAAAGAGGAATTCCTTTTCCTTGGTTGTTGTAGATGTAAATGGGTTCGAAGGTGTCAAGGGTGGCACGATCTCCTTTCGGAGTGGTCAATAAAATCGAGCGCTCATTGCCTTTAGGGTCGGTAAATGATCCCAAATTCAATCCTGCCAAGGCGAGTCGGACGGTTTGGTCGATGTCTGCAGTAGCGATTCCCAGTTGCCGGGCTTTCTCTTTTTGGATATCCACGCGGATATCTGTTTTCAAGTTGGCCACAGGGTTGTTGACATAGATCGTTCCAGGAGTTTGCTTGAGAAGCGATTCCACTTTTGAGGCGAGATTTCGGAGTGTATCCAAATTTTCACCTACAAGTCTGATTTCGATTGGAGCCGTTACCGGAGGGCCTTGTTCAAAGTTTTTAACTTCCACTTTTGCGCCGACCACCTTGGCAAAACTCGCTTGAAGGGTTTGGATGATTTCTAATTTTCGAGGAGCAGAAGTCTCAGGTTTCAGTTGAACAAATAGTTGTCCGTAATCGCTGCGCTCGTTTTCAGGAATCTCGTTGTAGTAAATGCGGGGATTTCCTTTGCCAACGTTAGTAGCAAAATTTTTCAATTCAGGAATTTTGGCCACTTCTTGTTCCACTTGGCGTACTAGGGTATCCGTATTACTCAAATTGGATTGCAGGGGCGTGGTGATATTGACAAGAAACTGTGGTTTTTCTGAAGAAGGGAAAAGGCTAAATCCAATCACAGGGAACAGACCTAGTGAGACGAAGAATATGGTGCCTGCAAGGATTAGGGTCGCGACAGGCTTCTTTAAGGCTTTTTCTAGGAGTGGCGCATAGCTCACATGGATACCTTTCTGAAACAGGTCGTAGATTTTATTGGAATGTCCCTCTTTTTTGTTTTTAAGAAGCCAGGTGGAGAGGAATGGGATGATGGTTAGTGAAACGATCAGGGAGGCAAGCACGCTTGTGATCACAGACATGGGCAAACTCCGTACAAAATCGCCCGAACTTTCCGGTAAAAAAACCAGAGGAAGAAATGCAATAATCAGGGTAATCGTGCAGCCAATAACTGAAATAGAAATCTGTTGGGTCGCCTTCAAAGCCGCTTCTTTTTTGCTGTAGCCATCTCTGATCCATCGTTCGATGTTTTCGACCACGACGATGCTATCGTCCACCAACAATCCCAAAGCTACCACCAATCCGACAATGCTAAGTTGATTTAGCCCATAGCCCAGTGCATTCATCAAAATCAACCCAATGGCAAGCGACAAAGGAATGGAGATCATGACGATGATTGAGGCCCGGTTGCCTAAGGGAAGTAAGGTTACAAATACCAAGGCGATGGCAATCAAAAAGTCCATTCCCAATCCACCCAATCGTCGATTGACGTAGTCTGCTTGATCAAAAGCAACAATTAAATCAATGTTTTCAGGAAGTTTCTCTGTACTTGCAGCGAGTAGGGGACTGTATTTTTCTTGTACCTTGGAGATATTGGTGCCTTCTTTTAAGGCTGCAGTCACAAAGATGGAGCGGTAACCATTGAGTCGTGTGATGTGCTTGGAAGCGTCAAAGTCATCTCGAATGGTGGCCACATCTTTCAATAGGATGTTTTTTCCTTGCAGGGAATAGACTACGGTTTCGGCGATCTCTTCGGCGGAACTGTAATTTCCGCTTGTTTTTACATTGAAGGTCTTGTTACCTGCATCCACCTGACCTCCAGGAATGTTGCTCAATTCACTTTTTATGCTGCCGATAAGTGCGCCTAGTGGAATGTTTAGGGTGGCCACTTTATCAAGTTGAACTTCAATTTTTACGACTTGGGAGGGTAGACCATGGATTTTGACATTTTTCAATTCCGTAATGGTTTCCAACTCTTGCTGTAGACGATCAGCCTCTTCATTCAGGGACTCCCTGCTTGCATTTTCACTGACTAAAGCAATTTGAAGGATATTGACATCGGAGGGACGTACCTTTTTTACTTCGATGGAAAAAATCTCTTCTGGCAATTGGGGTCGAAGGGTATTTACTTCCCGCACGAGTTCTTGGTATTTTTCTTCTACATCCTCGTTGTAGTTGTATTCCACCAATAGAATTGCAGCCCCGTCTTTGATCTCAGTTTCAATGCGCTTGATGTTTTCCAGTGCATAGATGCTTTTCTCCATGGGATCTACCACCAACTCTTCCAAATCTTCGGGACTTGCTCCAGGGTAAATAACAACGATGGGGAAATTGGGGGAATTGATCACCGGGTCTTCACTCCGGGGCATGTTCAAAAAAGTAGTCAATCCCAAGACCACGGTCATGAGAAAAATGACGAGGGTAAACTGGTAGTTCTTTACCGCGAAGTCAGAGATTTTCATCAGTTTTTAACTTGAATTGTGGAACCATCCGACAAATAAGCACTCCCAGAAACAATCAGGCTCTGGTAATTTTCCAAGCCTGAAAGGATTTGGACCCCATTGGGGGTGATTTTTCCCAGTTGGACTTTTACTTTTTTTGCTTGTTGTCCAGCTACGACAAACACATAACCGCTGTCCCCATTGGCATCCAGCACAGATTCAAAAGGAATTTCCCAACCTTGAACGGTTTGGGAGGGCTGGATTCGAGCCTTTCCAAACATTCCAGAAGCCAAGGATACCTCTTTGACAGATTCCGGACTGATTTCTGCCCAATAGGTTCCTGTAACTGGGTCGGCTAATTGACTTTTTTGGGTTACTTTGGCGGGTACCCAATTGGCCGATGCTGCTACATTGATTTCTGCCTGATCTCCGATCTGGATGGAACTCCATTGTTGATCACTCAAGGTCACCTTCAGGATCCAACTCCCAGAAGCGGCACCGTTGGTTTGTAGGATAGGAGTACCAGAGGCAACCAACTGCCCTGGATTCACAAATTTTTTCAGTACAAACCCATTTTTTGTGGCTCGAATTTGGGATTGAGCCAGGTTGAAATTGGCAGTGTTTAACTGTTGTTCAGCGATATCTACTGCTGTTTTTGAGTTTTCAAACTGTTCCAAAGTAGCGACACTATCGCTATACAAGCGGGCGGCTCGCTGATGGTCTCGCAAAGCTTTTTCGTAGGCGAATTTGGATTGGCGAACACCTGCTTGAATCTCTGTTAAATCCAAACTGGCTACGATTTGACCAGTTTTTACGGCTTCGCCTTCCTCCACAAGGACTTTGGCGACAATCCCGCCTAGTTTAAACGATAGGAGTGTTTCATCCTTGGTGCTGAAGGTGCCACTAGCGGTAACTACCGAGGTCATTTCGGAAGTTTGAAGCGGGAAGAGGCTTACCGGTATGGGCTGACCTGCTTCCGGGGTGCTGGTTTCGGTAGGTGTACTGCTGCTACAACCCAAAAGAGATAGGAGGAAAATTAGTGGGAAAAGGGAATGGCGCTTTTTCATGGCTTAGTTGGTTTCAATAGTAAGTTGGCGTTCGAGCTGTGCTAATGCCATTTGTAGTTTGTATTCACTGATTGTTTTTTGCAAGGCCGCTTGCGTAAACTGGTTTCTGGCGTCTATGTATTCAAGTAAGGATTGGCTTCCTTCTTTGAAGCCTTTGTCGATGAGTTTGAGGTAAGCAGTAGCCGCTACCAGTTTCTTTTCAGCCGATTGGAGCCCAGCAAGAAGGGTTTTTACTTCATTCCGTTGGAGTTGGAGACTTAGATTTAACTTTTGGGTCACCAACTCTTTTTGCCGCTGTATGGATTCTAGGCCAAGGATGTTTCTCCGGATTTGATTTTGATTTCTTCCACCTTGAAATACCGGAACACTGAAGTTTAATCCCCACATGAGGTATCTGGATTGTGAATCAAAACTCCAATCAAAACCTTGTGAGCCAAGATCAGCATAAGTGGAAAGTTTGGGAATCCAATAGTTTTTTCCCGATTTAAGCAGGGTTTCTTGAATAGACTCCATGCTTTTCATGGCACGAAGTTCAGGATTCTCTGGATGGAGGTCTTCGAGTAGTAGTTGGTTCAGTCGATTTAAATCGAGGGGGATTTCCTCAAAAGGCACAGGTTGATCCAAGGGTCGATTGACGAGGAAGTTCACGTATTGAGCGGCATTAGTTGTTTTTAGTTCTGCCTCAGTAAGTAGGGATTTCACTTGCTCGAGTTCGCTTTCCGCCCGCAAAACAGCCGAAGGTAGTTTTTTGCCATTCGCTACGAGGGATCGGGTGTCTTTCAGGTTTTGCTCGACGAGTTGTAGCGAATTCGTTAAAATAGCAATGGAATTGTGGGCAGCGCAGAAACTGAAGTAGGCTACTCGAATGTCCTGAATGAGCGTTGCACGGTAACTTTCAACCTGGGAACTGCTCCAATTGACTTGTTCTTTTCGAATTTGGTTTTGGTACTTGATGTCCGTATTTAGAATCGGTAGGGTAGTACGGAATCGGGTATCGTAAAAGTTATTTGGAAGTAATTGCTCCGATACATTTTCGATTTGGGGAAAATTACTGGAAGCAGTGAGTTTATTCAAGGTTGCATACACCGGGTTGAGTAAGTCTCCAACTGGAAAAGCGATGGTTCGACCACCTTCAGCTAGGGTATAGTTTGCTCCAAAATCCATCGAAGGAAGAAAGAAACTTTTGGCATCTTTTAGTGCCAATAAACTTTGGTCTAGGCTTGCGTTTTTTTCTTTGAGTACCAAGTTATTGGCCAACCCTTCTTGGATGTAGGTTTCCAGGATTTGTTGCGAATGAACGGGTGTGGCATAAAGGCAAATGCAAAGAAATACCCCAGGAATTAGGGTGTGAATTGGCCATTTCGGGAGCATGCTGGCGTACTTTTGGTTCATGAGGAGGGTCTGTCGAGAATACTGAAAAATTCGTGTAAGCCGTCTTTGACGATGGTAACTTGACGCTGGGCCAAGACGACCTCGCATCTGCGGCGGATGTGTAAGGAGACCATGCCATGGACGGTAGACCAGACCAGAAAAGAGAGGGCCTCTTCATCATGTCCTTGGAAATAACCTTCTTGAACACATTCCTTGATGGTGGATCGAAGAAAATTAAAGGTTCCAAATCCTTCTTTCCATTGTTCATCGTTTGAATTGGATACGTGTTCCATGGGCGCTTCCTTGATAAACATCAAGTCGTACATGTCCGGATTTTCTAAAGCAAATTCCACGTAGATGGATCCCATCGCTTTCAGTCGTACCATGGGGTTAGGAATGGTGATGAGTACTTCCATTCGGCTCATCAACTGCTGAAAGCCTCCCTGGTGCAGGGCATGGAAGATCTCGTTCTTGTCTTTGAAGTAGTGGTAAATGCTGCCAGGACTGTATTCGATTTGGTCGGCAATGTTCCGAATAGAAGTCTTTTCTACGCCCTTTTCAAGAAAAAGGGTCTTGGCAGCAGTCAAAATCCGCTCGCGCAACTCCTCCTTTTCTCTTTCTTTTCTTTCCGCAATTCCCATGGTATAAATTAAATAGTCAAAAATAATTGAACACTGTTTAAAAACTAAAGAAAATCAAAAAAGTTTTAAAAATTTCCTTTAGAAAAAATGGATGGCAGGCTAAACCAAAACAAAAAAGCTCGATAAAATCGAGCTTTTAGAGAATGGAAGGTTTCCTATTTTGAGGATACCAAGTTTAATTTTCTTCCGTATTTGGCTTTTTCAATACCAAATAGAAGCAATACAGCGTAACGCCAGTGATTAATACTTGCGTTAAAAGCGATAGAATTAGCGCTGAGGTGTTCATAGGGTTGCTTTTTTGCGTTTAATAGTGGAATACCATACGATGGCACAAATACCTAGGAATAAGAGGAGCAATTGAAGTCTAGCCCAACCTGAATACATCATTTTTTCCTCCAAGGCGGCAGCATTCTCTGGATTGGCAAGAATCTGCGCTTCCAAGTCAGCAAAGGTAATTTTGGCAATTAAGGAACTTGGATCTAGTGCCCAACCTTCTCCAGAAAACAAGTTGCTGAAAGCAGCCACCCAATCGTTACCCGCAGGGGTAATCAAGGCACCTAAGAATACAATGCTCAACAATACAGGAGTGACATAAGTCATGATAACCTTGTAGAACGATGGAATTCTGATATCAGCACCTCGGGTGATTTCTTCCCATCCTTTTTTCATACCAAATATGTAGGTGAATAGAATGGTCTCCAACAAAGCGAAAATTACCAAGCTGACCGTACCTCCCCAATAATCGTACTCGTCAAAGTATCCGTACTGGTAGAAAAGAACGGTAGGAAGTCCCATCGCTAAGGACACTAATCCAAAAGAAACGGCACCTTTAACCTTGCCCCAACCAAACTCATCCTGCATAAAGCCCATCCAAGGGGTACCCATGGCTAGGGAAGAAGTAATACCTGCAAAGAACAAGAGCCCAAACCAACAGACGCCTGCAAAGGCACTAATCAATGGTCCCCACTGTTGAAATAAGTAGGGCATCGTCTGAAAGGCCATGCCAAATCCTGCATTTTCCAATACCCAATCCAATCCCAAAAATCCAGCTGCAATAGGGATCACAATCGCACTTCCAAGGATTACTTCCACGAACTCATTCGTAAAACCAGCAGTAACCGAGTTGAGTGCAATGTCTTCGTTTTCCTTGAGGTAGGAAGCATAGCATTGAATGGAACCCATTCCTACGGATAGGGTGAAGAAGATCTGTCCGGCAGCAGCCAGCCAAACTTTAGGATCTGCTAAGGAACTGTATTGTGGGGTCCACAAGAAGTTAATGCCATCCCAAGCATTTGCATCCGGGAATTCTTCTGAAGCAAAGGAACTGCCCATGGTCCATCCACGTATGGCCAAGATGATACCGAATAGAATTAGCAAAGGCATGCCGACTTTTGCCACTTTTTCAATTCCTCCAAGGCCTGTAGAAAGGATCCATACATTGACACCCAAGACTAAAATATAGGCTAAAAGGGGAAATAGAGGGATTCCGAAATCCGAACCAGAGAACTGTACATATTGGTCAAAAAACAAACTAACGGCCTCTTTGCTCATCCCCGTGAAGGTTCCGATGACACTATGTACCACGTACACAAAGGTCCAGGATTCAATGTAGGTGTAGTAGGCGACTACCGCGATGTTGGTGAAAATCCCAAACACCCCAATGTACTTCCAGTACCATTTCTTACTCATGGAATCTAGGATGTAAGGGGTACTGTGGTTGCCCAATTTACCGCCAAAACGTCCCATACTCCATTCAGTAAACAGCAAGGGAATACCCATCAATAGGAAGCAGATGATGTAGGGTAGGATAAAGGCTCCCCCTCCATTTTGAACTGCTTGAACTGGAAACCTGAGGAAGTTTCCAAGACCAACAGCATTTCCTGCCATGGCCAAAATAAGCCCAACTCGCGAGCCCCAAGCCTCTTTTTTCATAATTAATGTACGTTAATGATTGAAAATCTAAACTTTTAGATTTCCCAAGTTGATTTTTTTCTCCTACAAACAGGCGAATTTTGAGATTCTTGCAAAAAGAAAGACTCAGTCATGCCGTCCCGTTTATAATTCAAGAATACTACTTTTTTTTCAGAACAAACAACTTAAATTCCAGTTGCACCCGTAAAATACCGAAAGGTCTGAAGTCTATTTTTTGGATTAACCGCTTAAATACCTTTGTGTAACCTGTTGACCTCGTTGAAATTAGTGGGCAGGTTCGGGATTTCTTTTCCAAATTTGTTTACCCTTGGCGCTAGCACTAGAATTTCAAGAGTTTCTTTATTTTTTTTCCAAGGATGGTTTCAATGATTCCTGTAAATCCAATAGTTCCACTTCATCAAGTCCTTCGATGAGTTCTATTTTTTTCCAAGGCGAAGTAGGGAATAGAAGGGAGGTCAAAACCAATTCCCCATCATTCACAAATACTTCAATCGAAGAAGCATCCAAGAAGATTCGTACCGATTTTGCCTTCCAGGACATGGGGGCAGAATGTGCCGCTGCAAAATCTCGATTGAAGTTGGCCTTACCTGCCTTTCTTCGATCCACAGTGACTAATCCCATTTCTTTGTTGATCATCACCTCTTCTCCCAATTCATTGGAGAGGAGCAAGGAGAAACTATCCTCTCCACTTACTTCCGCTCTAATCTCAACTGCAGTACTCGGAAGCAAAGATTCTTTTCCCGAAACGCTGTAGGGAGTGCTTTGCATCGATTTCAATTCGTTTGCAGGAGCAGATTGCAGCAAAAGTGTTCCGTCCACATCAAAAAGACTGATTTCTCGTG
>JACCDJ010695791.1_pt1 | contig 11039 bp, 9 predicted proteins | sample 7444481 | NCBI WGS metagenome assembly JACCDJ01 (sample SAMN15323435, study PRJNA562643) | freshwater metagenome | isolation source: river surface water | place: USA:Blue River Watershed | collected 2017-08-15 | reverse complement strand
GTTCCTCGACTTCATCGCGGTCCTTGGTATAGAAAAGAATTTGAATCATTTCTCGTTTCAGTAAGGCATTACCGATATCAGCAAAGTACTTACTAGAGTTCTTGCGTGAACCCATACTGATCAACTTGATGCGCTTGCGTAACTCTTTGGATGTTGTTTCACCGTTACCTAGGATCGCATCGATCCTGGTCATCAATGGTGCTATATGAGGGCCAATCAAACCTCCTTGATCTAAAGATGCCAGAAGATGGTTCATGGTCACAAGGGCAGTAGTTTCCTCTTGAGAAAACCACATACCGTGCAGCTCAAACTTTGGGCCAGCGCCTTGCTTACCAAACCTATAACCACGCTCATAAGAATCCCACTCAATCGGGGCATTCAGATTATTTTTCATAAAAGCTAAGTCACGCTTGAACGTCGCCAAGGAAATCTCGAGCTCTTGTAAAAAAGCATCGGTACTCACAACCCCACGACTATTGAGCAGGTTGTAAATCTTGTAAACGCGTTCCATGGTGTTCATAAGCCAGCCTCATATTCAGCACTGTTGATAACTTTAGCACTTTACGAGGTTGGTGGCTCATTTGATGAGCTAGTGATGCCTCAGTTATGACTCTGGGTTTCTATTTAAACTGCTGAATTGGAGTCAAATCTTAAATATGACGCTTTATAAAAGTTAGGCACTAGTGAATTTAATGTGAGAATCAAAATAGAGGGAGGTACTAAATAATCATGTACTTGCGTAAATTTGTCAGTAGTAACTGAGAGATTTATCAACAATTTTTCTTATGTAGTCACTGTTTAACCAAAAAGCTTGCTTAACAATCTTATTGCCTAAGGAATCAGTATCAAAATCAGAGCCATTTTGAGCTTTTGGTCGCATGTGGATAAAATTTGTAAATGAGCTTGTCGGCAGGCTACTAATATTTTTTCCGCCTGACGTTTTAAATGTTTTACATGCACCACTTTGAACTTTTTGTTGATACATTTCCCATTCGGCTCTAATCATAGCCTCATCTAAGTTATCAGGAAACCATAAAAATGATTTCCCAATTTTTCTCTCGCTAACATGACTAATTTTTGAAATTGATAAAATTGGTATAAACAATATGGAATTGAGATATTTTTTTAAATGGCTTTGCTCCCAAGTTTCAAGCTCAAACTCTTTAAGTTTAATGGGGCATAAAGATACTGATTCCCAGGGCTTGTTTGTAGTTGGATTTATTCTAATGACTTTAATCTTGGTGTTAGAGTCTTTCGGTAATACATTAAGATTTATAAAAAACTTTTTGAATAATGTCGCCTGACCATTTTTTGACTTTGAAATATCAATATTCAGTTGCTTTGCCAGAGTAACCATACTTTGACCTTCAAGCATTGCCATGATATTGATTAAATCATCGCTTGAGGTAGCGCCACTTTTATTAAAAGTCATTTAATTAATTTTTGTTTACCAGAAACTATAAGTTATCATAATCCAATGAAAATTATTGAACTTTTTGCAGGTATCGGCGGTTTCCGGGTTGGATTTGAATCAGCCAATAAGAAATTAAATTCAGACTACTTTAAGGTAGTTTGGAGTAATCAGTGGGAGCCTAATGAGAGGGCTCAATATGCATCTCAAGTATATGTCAATAAATGGGGTGAAAAAAATCACAGCAATGAGGATATTGAGATAATTTGCGAGCAGGAAAAGTTTTCTGGTTCAGGCAAAAAAATTCTGCCGAAATATGATCTGTTAGTTGGAGGTTTCCCGTGCCAAGACTACTCAGTGGCTAAAACACTTCGAAGTGCAGAGGGTATTCATGGAAAAAAGGGTGTTTTGTGGTGGTCGATATACAAAATTATTTCTAATACTTCACCCAAGTACGTTCTCTTGGAAAATGTTGATAGGTTAATCAGTTCCCCGGCCAAGCAACGGGGAAGAGATTTCGCAATTATGTTGGCATGTTTGAATGATTTAGGCTATGTGGTTGAGTGGCGAATCATTAATGCTGCTGAATATGGGTTCGCTCAAAGAAGAAAGAGAATATTTATATTTGCCTCAAAAGAGACAACAAAATATGCAAAAAAAATTGTTAGATCTCCGTTCACATCAATTTATAAAAATGGTATTTTTCCGCAGGCTTTCCCAGTTATGGGTAAGGAAAATAATTTAGAAGAAAATTCACCCCCTAATTTTTCAATTAGTGATTTAGATTTGGATGTAATTACATCCAATTTTAATAAGAGTGGCAAAAAAACCCCATTTTTAAATTCCGGTTTCTCATTTAAAAGAAATATTTGGACTGAGCGTGTTATTCCAAATTACTCTGGCAATTTTGATTGCATTGAGAATCATCTAGTTGAGGATTCTGATGTGCCGGCTGAATACTACGTATCTAAAAAAGAATATAAAGAGAAGTGGTTTCCCTTAAAGGGGGCAAAAAAAATTGAAAGAATAAGTAAATCTGGAATTCCCTATCTTTATTCTGAAGGAAAAATTGCATGTCCAGATGAGTTGAATAAACCTGCTCGGACCATCATAACTTCGGAGGGGGGAAAAACTCCATCAAGATTTAAGCATATCATTTTTAAGGATGGTAAATACAGAAGGTTAACGCCAGTTGAGCTTGAGGGATTGAGTGGGTTTCCAAAGAACCATACAAGGTTGGACATTATTCCAGATAAGAAGCGAGCTTTCTTTATAGGTAACGCACTTGTAACAGGTGTTGTGGATAGGCTGGGAATTTCAATTTATAAACTGATTGGGTGAGTTGAGGGCAAGATGATGGATGAAATTTTTTTGGGTAAGTCTAGGCAAGAAAGGTTAGATATATTGGAGCGAGCTGAGCTTGAAGCAGCTCGCGGTGATACTCGTACATTCCTAATTACAAACTTTAAACGCAAGTCACATGATTTACCAGTTTTGCGTGTCAATATCTCAGTCCCAAAGTACAGATTAAGAAATGGTAGAACATTAACCTATCAATTAGAGTATGTTGCAAAGCATGGGGTGGATAAAGATTTCTTCAGTGCTGACCCTGAAAATATTGAAGCTCAAAAAGCGCAATATGAAATATTAGAAAAAATGATTAATGAAGAGAGGTTATTAGAAACATTTCAAAGCACTCAAAAAAAGAGCGGTGAAATTCAAACTGAACCGCTAGTTCTTGATCATGATGGATTTGTTGTTAATGGCAATAGGCGCATTACAGCATGGCGTAAGTTGTTATCGGATAAGCCAAAATCATATGGGGCATTTGAATATATAGATGTTGTTAGGTTGCCCCCTTGTGAGGAAAGAGAAATTGTTGAGTACGAAGAAGCTATCCAGGTTAAACCTGATATTAAAAGTGAATACGCATGGCATTGTCGTATAGGAATGATGCGACAAAGGCAATTTGTTGACAAGATAGACCCCGAGGTTATTGTTAATAATTACAAACTTGCTGATATTGCAGAGTTGAATGATCAAATTGGTTACTATCAATTAGCTGAAAGTTGGTTAGAGCAGTCTGGTAAAACTAATGAATGGTCTGAGGTGGATCAAAATGAACAAGCTTTTAAGATGCTTTACGAAGCAAAAAAGAAAAGGGGTAAGAAATTAATGCCTCATCATGAGATGGCTTTAGAGGCAGCAGCTTTTACTTTGATAAGTACACCTAGACAAGATAAAGCAGGGAGGCTGTTTACCCAAATACCTGATTTAGGAAAATCACTTGAGGTAATAGTAGACAAAGTAGCGGAGGACAAGGGTTTTTTAGATCTTCCTGAAAAAGAAAGATTTAAGAGTTTTGCTCAATTTGTAACAATAAAAACTAATGAACGAGAAGAGATTAAAGAAAAGTCCCAAATAATTTTTGAGGCTATAGAAGAAGCCAAGGAAGAGCTTAAAGGCGAAAAAAATGCTTCTTTTGTTGAGGATAAAGTTAATGAAGCAATTAAATGCTTAAACCAAGCCAAGAGGAATTTTAAGTCTCCTAAAAACCCGTCCACCATTGTTTCTAACATGGATAAAATTTTAAGTTTGACAAATGAACTGAGAAAAAAGGTGCTTGAGGATAAAAAATAATGCCTCATCTAAATGTTGACTACAGTCGCGAAAACTCGTCCGCGATTTTTACTTTCTCAGAGGATGTAAAAGCATCGTTGCGAATGGGCATCTTTACTTACTGTCAAATATCAGATTTAGAAAGCTATAAGAGGTTATCTGAATTTCGGTTTCAGATGGATTGGTCAGATTTTTTATCAATATGTGACGGTATATCTGAGCGTGTTGAGATTGAGGGTGTTGAGTTTATTTTCGATGATGATGCTCGGAACAGATTCAATCTGGCTATAAAGGACAGAGAAGTCCTAACTGAAAGTTCTGCTCCGAGCCCTATAGATGCAGATGTTTTATTGGGTACTCTGCGAGCTAGTGACTTTAAGCGTAATTTAACGGCTGAGCAGCTTAGAAATGTTTGTAAGTTAGCATCTTTGCGAGGTGGAGCATCTTTTTCTGTTCCTGGAGCAGGTAAGACGACCGAAGCATTAGCGACATACGCGTACCACAGTAAAGATCTTGACAAGGTTTTAATTGTGGCACCCAAAAATGCATTTATTTCTTGGGATGAACAGATTCAGGATTGTTTCTTAAATCCTCCGGCTATATATCGTATGCAGGGCACAAATTTAAATGTCGGGGAAATAGATACTGCTAGATTTTTAATCATCACATATCAAAAATTAGCTAATGAAGTTCCTCTACTTAAAAAGCTTTTTTCTAATCATCGGGTTATGATGATTCTTGATGAGGCTCATAGAATTAAAGGTGGTAAAGGTAGAGTAACTGCTGAAGCAGTTCTGAGCCTAGCAGATATGGTTGACAGGAGATTGCTACTTACTGGTACTCCAATGCCTCAAAGTATTGAGGATTTGAAACCGCAAATTAGCTTTTTATATCCTGCATACCAAGTTCATAATATTGAAGATCCTGTTTCTGCAATTTCTAATATATTTGTTAGGACAACAAAAGCTGAGTTGGATGCATACTTGCCGCAAATTGTATGTGAGCGTGAAATAGTTAAATTAGGTTATGACCACAGGCATTTATATGATTTAGTTAAGAAAGAGGAGATTCGTAAACTATCTGGGTTAAATCTAACTGATAGAAGTGCGCTTAGGAGGGCTGGACGCTCCGTAATGAGACTATTGATGCTAGCAGTAAATCCATCAATTATTGGTAAATTTGACAGCGATGCGTTAAATGATTTATTGATTGCAGCCTGTAAAAATGAGTCCCCAAAAAATAAACGAGCATGTGAAATCGCCAGGAGAAATGCTAATAATGGCGAGAAGACTCTTATATGGACAAACTTTAGACAGAATGTCGAATTAATAACTACTCAATTGAAAGATTTAGGAGCTGTTCATATTCATGGGGGTGTAGATGCTGGCTCTGATGAGGATGAGGAAACAAGAGAATTTAAAATCAAGCAATTCAATCAGGCGCCTGATTGTATGGTAATGGTTGCAACCCCTGCAGCTGCTTCAGAAAGTATAAGTCTTCATCATGGTTGCCATAATGCCGTTTTTATTGATAGATCATTTAACGCAGCACAGTATATTCAGGCTCAAGACAGGATTCATAGAGTTAGTAATGATGGTAAGAATAAGCCAACTGTAAAAATAAGATTTTTAGAATGTGAAGACTCAATTGACCAAACTGTCTCAAAACGTCTTGCTGAAAAAATTGAAAATATGTCAAAGGTTCTTAGGGATGACTCTCTAAGAGATATGATAAATGTAAGCCTAGATTTTGAAGAGATTGTTCTAGATGAATCAGAAGGCTTGGAGGTCAAAGACGTCCAAGCTCTTATTAAGGATATGGCTTCTTAATTATGGTATCGGCTGGTTTAGTTGATGCTTTAGTCGAGTTAATTTTAAAAATTAATGGTGGTTATCATTTGCATGTAAATGTAACGATGCACCGAGTATTTAACAGCTGTGATTTAGCATCTATCTGTCAATTGGGCTTTAGATATAAATTGCTTAAAGAAAACCTAAATCAGCTTATCGAACTCTCTGAATTAGCCATCACTTTAACTAAGTTAGATAAAAAATTATTTATTAAGCAAGCAATTGTAAAGATGTATGTTCAATTTGATAGGCCAGTGATTACATCTTTAGCCCATCTTGGGGTTGCGCATTGTATAGCTTCGATGAGTGCAAGTGAGCGTCAAATTTTTAGGGAAAGTGGACTTTTAGAAGAATTCCCAACCAATGAAATGATTGAGTGGTGGGATGAGCTAGCAAGAGAACGCCGAGGTGATATTAACGCCCTCAAAGAAGATGTTGGTCGTCGCGGTGAAGAAATTGCTATTAGTTATGAGCGAAGCAGAACTGGTCTAGAGCCAATATGGCAATCAATTTATGACAATACTGCTGGTTACGATATTTTAAGTTGCATAAATTTTGATTTAGGTAACCGCTTATTTATTGAGGTTAAATCTAGCACTTTGGCTAGATCTAAGGCACATTTTTATCTCTCTAAAAATGAATACAATTTTGCTAAGCAAAAAGAAAATTACCAGCTCTATCTTTTTAATTTTTTGAATAATGATATCTACATGGCTATTGCTGATATTTCAATGATTTCAGATTCAATACCTCACAGTATTGGATTCGGAGAATGGGAGTCATGCTCTATTCCATTTAGTCATCCGAATTTAGAATTTAAAAAAATTGAAATTAGTACATCTAAGAATTAGTAACTTTTTGAATGTAACGTTTAGTGATGTCTTCTAGTGGCGTTTGTTCAAATATGATTCCATTTTAAGTTCAAACTAGCTCAGTATTTGAGCCGCCGATGTCGCAAAATGCGAATATGCTAATCGGACCAGTCATCATTTCTCTTTTACTGCCCCTGCAGCTCTATGCTAAAAATCTTCAAGATTTTCGTCTTGAAATAGATGTTTACGTTCGTATTGCAATTGATTCGGCGGGATTAATTGGTTTGCCAACTCTTATGAATAGATTTCCAGTCATTAACCATGATCAGGAGCTCATGGTAAGAGATGCCACCAAATACGACCGACCACCCAAGCGAAGAAAACTCTTTATACTTAAATTCCTCGGAAGTACCAGGACTTTTTCAAACCATTAAAAATCAAGCCGATAGCGATTGTTGCGGAATTCATTGACTTTATAGTGCCCATCAAAATCATTGAGTAATGAATTAATTGGCATAAAAGAGAAATTGGAAGTAAACCAGAGACCTTTTATGCCCCGAAGTGCGATAAGGCTAGGTTATAAAGCAGGCACTCAATGTAGAGTAAGCTTTTTAATAGCCAATTATCAGAACAGATTTAAGCTGGGTGTTTAATCTGCCGCTAGAGTACATTGAATCAAAAAAATTGCAAATTGTTTCGTAATCTTTTTGTTCTTTATAAATTTGTCTAACTGCAATAATCAAGTATTCAACATCCACCATAACGCAGGCTTGAAAGAAATCCTTTAGGAATTGATAGTTCGTGACTGCTCTTCCTGCTTCGACCTCTAGAACAAGTTTACCTTCAATGTGATAAGCATCAGCATCAAAGGATTGCAAAGTTTTTCCCTGCTCACCAAACAAGACTGGCACATTAATTTTTTCAGCTTTTTTCTTTCCCGTCTCTACTTGAAATCCAATTTCAATTAAAGATTTAGAGATTTTTAATAGTACAGAGTTACTGTGAGAATCTTTATTTCCAGTTCCTACTAAATGATTATTTTTCACTGATGAAATTAAATTCTCATGTTTTTCAAATACTTCAATAACAGAGCGCCCAAGAGTTGAAATCTTTTTATTTCTTGGAAAATTAGTCCATCTAATCATTTGTGCTCCTAATGATTTTAAAAATATAAATCACAATTTAACAAAATTAAACATTTGAGTACGAGGCATTTTCTCAATCATAAAGTAAATCTTCTTGATTTTTACTAATGGTTCGAATCGTTAATGCTTTATTTTGAGTATATTTCTACTAATTTGTCTGAATTTTTATTCGATGAATACTTGTAGTTAACAAAATTTTATTAAAAATTTAATTTAATTGATTTTTAATCTGGTCAAATTTTTGTGATCTCAAAATAACGTTTCTTTTATGGATTTTTTCATTAACATTGAGCCTTAAGAATATCCTCCTAAATGCTTTACCACCGCCCACAACTCCTCCAACACATTCGTGACCAATTCGTTATTGATTGGCATGGTGTTCATGGAGCTAATCACTGGGCCAGAGTTCTTCATCACGGACAACGCATTGCTGAACAAAGACAAGCTGACTTATTTGTTGTAGAGCTATTCGCCTTCTTGCATGACAGCTGCCGCTTTGATGATTCCAAAGACCCATTGCATGGAGAGCGGGGCGCAGAGTTTGCCTACGGCATCAATGGTCAACACTTCCACCTTGATAGCCAACAACTAGACAACCTCTGTTATGCCATTCGTTATCACTCTGGTGGTGAGGTATCAACTAATGCAACCATACAAAGCTGTTGGGACGCTGATCGCTTAGATCTTGGCAGAGTCGGCATCATCCCATCACCAAGATTCTTATCGGCTGAAGCATCCCAACTAATAGATGAAGCTTTCAATTGGAGTATCCAAAACTTATAACTAAATTATGAATATTAGTTAGGGAAAAGTTCAAGTTGTTTTCGGCTTGAAACTTTTTTGAGTTTAATTGTTTCCTTCCCCTCAAGTTTCAGAGCATTAGCTACACTTACCGCATTAATAATTTGAATAGCAATCGCTCGAATAACTGCAACGCAGACCGAGTTACCAAATTGTTTATATGTTTGTGCATCTGATACTGCATTAACGATAAAATTTTCGGGAAATCCTTGCAGGCGTGCACACTCTCTTGGAGTTAGTTTTCTTGGATTTTTATTTAAATGGCTTTGGTCAATTAGGATTTCGCTACCATCCTTATAGTAACGTGCGCTAATGGTGTTGGCGTAGGGGCTTTCTTTTGTGAATAGTGAATAACCAAATCCATTTCCTTTTTCTTTATGTTCTTCTTTGCGCTTTTTGTGACCACTCCAAAGTTTGTCAGAAATAGTATATTTTTCGTCTAGCGATCTTGAGTCTTCGAGGATATCGCCAACCCTTGTGGGTGTCATTGTTGGCGTTGGCCACTTGAAAATTGCATCAAAGTCAATGCCTTCTCCGTAATAGTCTTTATCGAATCCAATGATAAAAATTCGTTCCCTGTTTTGAGGTATTCCGAAGTCTCTTGCTCTAAGTACTTTTGTGAAAACTTGATAATTAAGTTTTGCACCCAATGCTTTTCTGGATTCTTCCGACATTGGAATTTCTTCCGGAATAGATTGAGGATTATTACCTTCTAAAAAATCTAGTATTGTTTTGAGGGTTCGACCTTTATCATGCCCCTTGAGTTGCTTTACATTTTCTAAAAGAAATGCTTTAGGTTTCTTTTCAGCCAAAATTCTTTGTATTTCAAAAAACATTGTTCCTCGTGTCTCTGTGAAGCCTTTCTTTAGACCGGCCTGAGAAAATGCTTGGCATGGGAAGCCACCCAATAAAAGATCATGGTCTGGAATCGATGCTGCGCTAACTAGCGTGATGTCTCCTGTGGGCATTTCACCAAAATTAGTTGCATAAACTTTTTGAGAGAACTTATCCCACTCCGAGGTGAAGACACATTTGCCACCTAATTCTTGGAAGGGAATTCTTATTCCTCCGATTCCAGCAAACAAATCAATAAATCGGAATAATTCTGGGGAATTATCGGGGCGTTTAAATGGCACGTAAGTTGTCAGTGCATTAATTTGCTCCCATTTTGATGGTGATGGAGTGTGTTCGCCATTCTCCCAGCCCCTAACGGTTCGCTCACCATTTTTTTCCATACCTAGTAACTGCGCAAATTCTGATTGTGATAGTCCAAGGAGCTCTCTTTTATCCCTGATAAAAATAGCTTTAGTCTCTTTATTCATATGGAATGGCTTCCTTAAATATCCTGTTATTTACCCTGAATTTTAATAAGACTACCTCACCTTGTCTATAAATTTAAATTACTAAACTTATAAAAATTACTAAAAAGTATAAATTTAACTAATTTGATGGTAAGTTAAAGATTTGGATGAATATGGGTGTGTTGTGACAGATAAGGAAAAGATAGTTGAACTTTTCAATACAAATGTCAGAGGTAAAGTTCCTGATTTAACTGGCATGAATATTGGGCATGATGGAGGGGCAGGGCATTGGCTTGAAAAAGTAATGGGTATTCAGGCTAATTCTAGTAATACTCCAGATTTGTATGGATTTGAGATGAAAAACAATACATCTTCAAAAACGACGTTTGGTGATTGGTCAGCAAATTACTACATCTATCAGGATAAGAATTATCCAATAAAAAATCGAGATGATTTTTTGCGGGTTTTTGGCCGTCCTAACCCTGATAAGGGCATGAGATATTCATGGTCTGGTCAACCGTGCCCTAAGATTAAGAGTTTTAATCCTTATGGGCAAATACTGGTGGTGGATATTGATAAGAATATTTCTGCAAGATATTCTTATAGTAAAGATTTGAGGGAAGATAAATCAACATTAATACCAACAGCATTGCAAACCGAGGACTTAATAATTGCAAGATGGGATAAGCATTCAATTCAAAAAAAATTAGAGAGGAAATTCAATCAAAAAGGATGGTTTAAATGCTTGCAAAATTCTGATGGAATTTATACATCTATTGTTTTTGGTGACCCAATAAGCTACGAAAACTGGATTAAATTAGTAGAGTCAGGAGTTGTTTTTTTTGATAGCGGCATGTATCAGGGAAATCCAAGGCCATATGCTCAGTGGCGAGCAAGTAATTCATTGTGGAATCAATTAGTAACAAGTAGGTACTAATTTTTGTGATCCGATTCTATTAAGTAAGCATTTAACTGGACTATCGGTTCATGAAAACATTTTTATCACTTTCAAAAACTCTCGCTCTAATATTTCCTATATTCATCACTTTGAGTGTTTTGAATATTTCTCTTATCAATCCCGCTTCTGCACAATCCTCTGC